>MDTE01074551.1_pt1 | contig 17946 bp, 16 predicted proteins | sample 811231 | NCBI WGS metagenome assembly MDTE01 (sample SAMN05326651, study PRJNA326480) | marine metagenome | isolation source: seawater | place: Indian Ocean: Red Sea | collected 2010 | reverse complement strand
ATATTTGCACGATTTTGGGAGATAAAATTTGAAAATTTATTAAATGAAAATTTAAAAAAACTTGAAAAAATAAATTTTAATGATTTAATAAATTATCCAATACCGAGATTGATTGATAAATTTTTAAATGATGAAAAATTGATAAACTAATACTTATTTCTTAGATTTGATAAATACATGAAAACAAAAAAATATGGCAAGTGTAAATAAAGTAATATTAGTTGGTAATTTAGGAAATGATCCTGAAATAAAACATTTTGAAAATGGTGGTGCTATTGCACGTTTTTCTTTAGCAACATCAGAATCCTACACTAAAAAGGAAACAGGTGAGAAAATCACAAATACTGAATGGCACAATATTATAACAAGAGGTGGCTTAGCAACAAAAGTTGTTGAACCTTATATAAAAAAAGGTGATAGTTTGTACATTGAAGGTAGACTCAAAACCAGATCATGGGAAGACAAAAGTGGTAACACAAGATATACAACAGAAGTAATCTGTGAAAACTTAGAAATGCTAGGTAAAAGACGTTCTGAAGATATAAAAACACCTGTTGAAAAAGAAGTAGATAATAATAAAGAAGCAGATGATCTGCCATTCTAAATAATTTAAAACTTAACACTTGGACGTAGAACCCTCGGATAGTTTAATCTCACTAATCAGCATAAATAATTTAAGTTTAGAACTCATTTTATTATTTATAATAATAGGTTTTTTAATACTTTTTTCAGCTTTAATATCAGGCTCAGAAGTAGCCTTTTTTTCTTTGAATCCTAATAGCTGGAAAAAAAATAATTTATCCTCATCAAAAAAGCTAATTTACAAGCTATTAAAAGAACCTAATAATCTTTTAGCTACAATTTTAGTAGCAAATAACTTCTTTAATGTTGCTATAATTATTTTATCTACATATATAACAGCTGAATTATTTAATTTTTCAAATTCACCTATAATAGAGTTTACCATACAAGTTGTAGTAGTTACATTTATTTTACTTTTGCTTGGTGAAGTCATTCCAAAAGTTTTTGCAAATCAAAAATCTTTATTATTTGCATCATTAATGTCACGCCCTGTATATATTCTAAGTAAAATATTTTATCCTATCAATAAAATATTAGTTTCAAGTAGTACGATTATTGAAAAAAAATTTAAAAATAAAGGATATAAAATTTCAATTGACGAACTTTCCACAGCTTTAGAAATTGCTGGAGACAATGACACCAATGAGGATGAAAAAAGAATTTTAAAAAGTATTGTTCAATTTGGAAATATTGATGTAAAACAAATCATGAAGTCTAGAATTGATATTATTTCTATTGAAGAAAGCTTCTCTTTCAATAAAATAAAAAGTATTATTATATCATCTGGTTATTCAAGAATACCAGTATATAAAGATAATTTTGATAATGTAACAGGAGTGCTTTATATAAAAGATCTATTGCCGCACCTAAAAAAAGATAAATTTAACTGGAAAAAATTAATCAGAACACCTTTTTTTGTTCCTGAAAGCAAAATGATTGATGATTTACTTAAAGAGTTTCAAATTAAAAAAATTCATCTAGCTATTGTTGTGGATGAATATGGCGGCACTTCTGGAATAGTAACTTTAGAAGATATAATTGAAGAAATAGTAGGAGAAATAAATGATGAATTCGATGATGATGGTAAAGTCTATTCTAAATTAGATGATAAAAACTATGTTTTTGAAGGAAAAACTCCTTTAACTGATATTATTAAAGTCCTCAATATTGAAGCAGATTTTTTTAATGAAATCAAAGGAGATTCAGACACTTTAGCTGGCTTAATATTAGAGATTAATGGCAAAATTCCTATTAAAAATGATGTGATTAAATTTAAAAACTACAAATTTACAATCGAAAGTTCAGATAAAAAAAGAGTAAAAAGAATAAAATTAAGCATTGATGACTAGGTTATTAATTTTTTGTTTTTTTATTCCTATTTTTAGTTGTGATAACTATACGCCAAAACCAAAAGGCTATTTCAGACTTGATTTACCAGAAAGAGAATATGAAATCGCTGAACTCAAATGCCCCTTTATCTTTCAATATGCAAAATATGCTGAAATCTATGAAAGAAAAGAAGATTGCTGGTTTAATATTAACTACAAATTTTGCAATGCAAAATTACATATGAGTTATAAAAAAATCGATAATAATTTAAACAAGCATATAGAAAACACTAATGATTTAGCCTACAAGCATACTAAAGTAGCCGAAGGCATTACAGAACAAGCATATCAAAATAATATTAAAAATTTATATGGTATTGTATATGATTTTCAAGGAAATACCGCTACAGCAATGCAGTTTTATTTAACTGATAGCACAAAACATTTTGTTAGAGGGGCACTATATTTTGAAACAGAAATTAATGATTCAATTATTCCTATAAATAATTTCTTAAAAAATGATATATATCATTTAATAGAAAGTTGGGAATGGAAAAATTAAATTTTTCATTACTTTAAATTTTATTATTTTTTTAATATTAGGCTAACAATTTCAGAAATTTTTTTGCCATCAGCTTTTCCAGAAAGTTGTTTGCTAGCAACACCCATAACTTGACCCATGTCAGACATAGATTCTGCACCTAAATCTACAATTATTTTTTTAATGATTTTAGTTAGTTCTTCATTTGATATTTGTTCGGGTAGAAAACTTTCCAAAACTAATAATTGATCTAGCTCTTCTTTGGCTAGGTCTTTCCTACCTTGTTTTAAATAAATATCAGAAGCATCTTTCCTTTGTTTGACTAGTTTCTGAATTATTTTTAAAATTCTATTATCATCTAATTTTTTCGCCCCCTTTTCAGTTTCTGCAATCATAATTGCAGTTTTTATTGCTCTTAAAGATTCTAATCTTACAGAATCTTTTGCAAGCATAGCAGATTTGATTTCTTTATTAATATCTATCATTAGTCAACATTATCATGTAAAAAATTATTTGGTTGAATACCTAAATTCTTATCTTCATCTTCATTTAATGTATATTCTGAAACATCAGATTCAGATGAGTGAGTAATATTTTCTAAATCAATATTTCTTCTTTTATAAGCTGGTTCGTTTTCTAAATCTGTTAATCCAGAAGGTGTTCTTAATTTAAAACTAATCTCTCTTAATCTATCCATTCTCTCTCTACTTCTAATAGCCATTTGTTCCGCGGAAACTTCATTATTAATAGGTGTTTTTTCTATTTCTTGAAATTTACTAGACTCATCATTTTCTACTATACTATCATCTAGTTCTAATGTATGAACAATAGGCTCTTCATCTATATTCAATTCTTGATCTGTCTCAATACTATTAATTTCATTGAAATTATTTTCTATTGAATCTTCATTATCATTTTTTGTGTTATGTGATAAATTTATTTTATTTTCAGTAAATTCAATGTTAGAAGATTTTTTCTTATCAAACGAGTCATCAAAGTTTAATGTTGCTTGTTGATCATCCTCATCATAATCATCAACGTTATTCTTATCAAATTCATTATTAACATCATTTTCATTATTAACATCATTTTCTTTTATTTCTTCATCTAAAGAATAAACTTTCTGTGATTCAGGTTGGCTTGAGTTAAATCCATCTTTTATCTCAAAACCAGTAGCAATTACAGTAACAGATATTTTATTTTCCAGAGATTCTTCAACACCAATACCCTCAATTATATTAACATCACAACCAGCAGCATCTTGAATATATTTTTTAATATTAAATAATTCTGTCATTCTAATTTCCTGCTCTCCTTTACCTGTAACAATTTTCAATAATACTTGCTTGGCTCCTTTTATATTATTATCATTTAATAATGGTGAATCTAAAGCACCTTCAACAGCATCAATAGCTCGATTTTCTCCAGATGCATAGGCTTGCCCCATAACTGCAGTACCACTATTTTTCAAAACTCTTTTTGCATCATTTAAATCAATATTAACCATAAGTGTTTGTGATATAACTTCTGCGATACCTTTAGTTGCTGTATTTAAAACCTCATTTGCTTTGCCAAAAGCTTGACTTAAAGTTAGATCTCCATATACTTCTATCAATTTATCATTATTTATAACTAATAAGGTATCAACATTTTCTCTTAATTCTTCTAATCCAACTTCAGCAAACTCTTTTCTGTTTCCTCCTTCTGTCCAAAAAGGTACTGTTACTACTCCAACAGTTAAAATTTCTTTTTCTTTAGCAATTCTTGCAATAACGGGTGCAGCTCCTGTTCCTGTGCCACCTCCCATCCCAGCAGTTATAAATAACATTTTAGTATTGGAATCTAATAATTCTTCAATTTTATCAATACTTTCTTCCGCAGCTTGACGACCAACGTCAGGATTAGCTCCTGCTCCTAAACCTTCTGTTATCTCAACACCAATTTGAATTTTATTTGGAATTGGACTTGATTCAAGAGCCTGTAAATCAGTGTTACAAACAGCAAAATCTACTCCATCTATGCCATGATGGAACATATAATTTACCGCATTACTTCCACCACCCCCAACACCTATTACCTTAATTACTGAGGATTTATTTTTAGGTAAGTTAAATGCTAAAACATTGTCTTTTGTCATTTTTTATTTATTTAAGTTAATATTAATTTTATTTTATATCATTTCCAAGAAAATCATCTATTTTATCTAATAATCCACCAAAAAAATCCCCTAATCCGCTTGAAGATTTTCTCTGTATAGAGTCTTGTTTGGATTTTTCAGTCAGTTTATTATCTTCTAAAGCCTTAATCACTAAACCTACTCCTGTAGCATACATTGGACTACTTACATCAATAGGAGAAGTTGAAGCTAAATGTTCATTTGGATATCCTACCCTACACTGTATACCACAATGATACTCCACTAATTGAGAAAGATGCTTTAATTGTGAACCTCCTCCAGTTAGCACAATTCCACCAATTAATTTATTATGATAACCTGAATTTTTGATCTCATGAACAACTAACTCGATTATTTCTTCCATTCTTGCCTGAATTATACTAGCAAGGTTTTTTAATGAAATTTCTTTTGGGTCTCGACCTCTTAAACCAGGAATAGATACAATTTCATTGTCTTTGTTTTGAGTACTCAAAGCAGAGCCAAATTTTATTTTAAGTTGTTCTGCTTGCTTTTCTAAAATACTACACCCTTCTTTTATATCGTTAGTAATTACATTTCCCCCAAATGGAATAACAGCAGTGTGACGAATAATGCCATCTTTAAAAATTGCAATATCAGTTGTTCCACCGCCAATATCAACTAAAGCAACTCCTGCTTCTATTTCTTCCAAATCTAATACAGCAGATGCAGATGCAATCGGCTCTAGTGTTAATCCAGTCATTGCTATGTTTGCTTTATTAATACATTTTTTAATATTTTTTATAGCGGCTGTTTGACCAGTTATAATATGAAAGTTTGCTTCTAATTGTACGCCAACCATTCCCTTTGGGTCATAAATACCATCTTCTTTATCAACAATATATTCTTGAGGAAATACATGAATTATCTCTTCTCCAGGAACCATAATTAACTTATACATGTTGTTGGTTAATATTTCAATATCTGAATCTCCTATTTCCAATTCTAAATTTTCTCTTACAATTTGACCTCTGTGTTGTAAGCTTTTAATATGCTGTCCCGCTATTCCAACATTAACATTTTTAATCTTTAAACCTGATTTCGTAGAAGCTTCATTTAATGCTTGCTGGATTGATTGTGTAGTTTTTTCAATATTAGCTACTATACCTCTTATTACTCCAGCTGATGGGGCTTTACCTATTCCTAAGATTTCAATTTTACCGTGTTTTGTAATCTTGCCAATAATTACGCTAATCTTTGTAGTGCCTATATCTAAACCAATTGTTATTTTATCTTCCATAATTATCTTTTTACACAAACTATTTGTTGTTTATACTTTAAATTTATTAAACCATGTTTATCCCACCCTATTTGATGTACTCCTTTACTATAAAAAATTTTAAGTTTATTTAACTTTTCATTCATTTCCGAAAAATCGCCAAATAGTATCTTATTGTGACCAACTCTTGGAATTAATTCAATTTCATTGTTTTGATTAAAATTCACTTGAACAATTTGAGAATTTAAAAAAGAGTCATTAGAAATCAAGGAAATAAGCTTGACCAGATAAAAAATATTAGAGCTATCGTTTAATCCAGTAACTATTGGCACATTTTCAGTAAAATTAGTTGATAAAGGAAAGCGAACACCTTTTTTATCTATATAATAGCTGCTTTTTTCATTAACAATTCTCATAACTGGATCTTTTTGTGCTACATAAACCTCAAGATTTCCATTAGGGAGAAGGTAAACCTCAGCAGACTTTATAAACTTATTTTTTTTAAGTTCAGTTTCAATTATATTTAAGGATAAATCTGATAATTTCATATTTCTATAATCAATAATTTCATTAATTATATTTAGCAAATCTCCTTTAGTTATAAAAGAATTCGATTCATCATTATCAAAAACGAAACTAATATTATTTACAGGTTGTTTTTTAAACTTAGATGAAGTATAAAAAATTAAATAACTTAAAAAAAATATTAATGAAATTTTAAATAAAATATTTATAAATTTTATCATGAATAAATTTCTTTTATTGGATTAACTAATTCATCAATATCACCAGCACCTAAAGTTATTAATAAATCTCTTTTTTGATTTTGGATTTTATTTAAGACTGTTTTTTTTGTTTCAATTGATTTTTGTGACACTTTAATTTTCTTTGCAAGAAACTCTGAGTTAACTCCTTTAATTTGCTTTTCTCTTGCTGGATATATATCTAATAACATGATTTCATCAGCAATTGATAATGCAGATGCAAAATCATCAGCTAGGTTCAAGGTTCTTGAATATAGATGTGGTTGAAAAATTACACTCATCTTTTTATTTGGATAAAGTTTTTGAATAGCTTTTAATGTTACTTCAATTTCTTTGGGATGATGAGCATAATCATCAATATAAATATATTTACCATATTGATATTTATCAAAACGCCTTTTAACACCAGAAAAAGATGAAACAGCTTTTACTATTTGATTAATTGTAGCACCTAAATAGTATGCTATAGACATAGCTGCAATTGCATTTTCTACATTATGTTTTCCTGGTAATTTTAATTGTACAGAATCAATAAAAGCTTGATGAATTTCTCCAGGTAAAATATCTAATATTTTTGCATCAAAAGACTGTATTTCATCTTCATTAATATTTAAATTATAAGCCATAATATCAGACTTTATATCTGCTGAATATGTTAACATTTTAATAGAATCAGAAATAGGAAACTCAACATTAATATGTTTATTTACTAATAAAATTCCATTTTGTTTAATCTTGTTAGAAAAGTCTTTAAAAGTTTGATGGAGATTTTCAATATCCTTATAGATATCCATATGATCGGCATCAATAGATGTAATAATAATAATATCAGGCTCTAATTTTAAAAATGATTTATCATATTCATCAGCTTCAACTATAATGATATCACTTTCATCAGAGCATAAGAAATTAGTATTATAATTATTACTAATACCTCCTAAAAATGAAGTAGATTTTATTGATGCGTAATTAAGTATATGAGACAATAATGCGGTCGTAGTTGTTTTACCATGAGTTCCAGAAACTGCAATTGTATATGTATTTTCTGTTATAAATCCTAAAACATCAGCTCTCTTGTAAATATTATAGCCTCTTTTTCTAAAAAACAATAACTGAGCATCATCATTTCTTACAGCTGGAGTATATACAATTAATGATGTTTCTTTAGGTGCATTAGTTATCCATTCTGGAAAAAAATCATTATCAAAATGAATATTAATTCCTTCATCAATTAATGAATCTGTTATATCCGAACTATTACTATCATATCCCCCAACTATTTTATTATTTTGATGAAAATATCGAGCAAGTGCAGACATTCCTATTCCACCAATTCCTATAAAGTAAATATTTTTGATAATTGAAATATTCATTTTTTATGTGCTAATTTTATTATTTCATCAGCTATATTTGACGCAGAATCATAAATAGCTAATTTTTTAATATTTTTTGCTAGCTTACTTTGGGTTAATGTATCATTTAATAATTTTTGCAACATTACTGGCATTACTTTTTTAGCTTCATTATCACTAATCATCATAGCAGCATTTTTATTTACCAAAAAAGTAGCATTTTTTGTTTGATGGTCTTCAGCGACATTTGGTGAAGGAACTAAAATAACTGGTTTACCTATTAAACATAACTCAGAAATAGTACTAGCACCAGCTCTAGAAACTATGATGTCAGCTACTGAATAAGCAAAATTCATTTCTTTTATAAAAGGAAGTACCTTTACATTATTGTAGTTTTTAGATTTTACTTTCGCTTTTAAAAAATAACTTTCACCTGTTTGCCATAATATTTGAGTATTTGAATCATTTATTTTTAAAAATTCAGCAGCACTTTCATTAATTGTTAATGCTCCTAAACTACCACCAATAAATAAAACAGTTTTTTTATCTTTTCTAAGATTAAAAAACTCAAATATGTTTTTATTTAAATTATTAAGTAAAATATCCTGACGAATAGGATTACCTAATAATAATATTTTTTCTTTTTTAAAAAATCTTTCCATATCTTCATATGCAACACAAATTTTTTGAACAATTTTTGACAATAATTTATTTGTAATACCAGGATATGAATTTTGTTCTTGAATTAACGAAGGAACATTCAATTTAGCACCTACATATAATAATGGACCACTAGCAAAACCACCAGTTCCAACTATTACATTTGGCTTAAACTTTTTAATTAAAAAGTATGACTTAAATAAACTAATAAATAATTTTATTGGAAATAATAAATTTCTAAAATCAAAAGCTCTTCTGTGGAAACCACTTATCCACAAACCTATAATATTATAGCCTGCATTTGGTATCTTTTTCATCTCCATTTTACCTTTAGCTCCAACAAACAAAATATCAACATCTTTAAGCTTAGATTTTATAGCATTTGCAATTGCTAATGCAGGAAAAATATGTCCACCTGTACCGCCTCCACTAATTATAATTTTCATCTTTTGCATTTTATTTGATATTTATTTTTAAATCTCTACTAACACTTAATATTATACCAATTGTAATACATGTAAATATTATTGAAGTTCCTCCCATACTAACCAATGGCAATGTTTGACCAGTTACTGGAAAAAAATCAACTGCTACTGCCATATTAACTAAAGCTTGTAAAACCAAACTAACCGTTAATCCAATAGCTAAAAATCCACCAAAAGAATTATTCGAATTATTAAAAATTAATCTACCTCTTAATAATAAAATCATATATAACAAAAGCACAAAGATGCCTCCAATTAATCCGTATTCTTCAATTATGATAGCGTATATATAATCCGAATACGGATGAGGCAATGTGTTTCTCTGAATACTTTTTCCAGGACCTCTTCCGTATATTCCTCCATTAACTAATGCAATTTTTGCTTGTGTAACTTGATAAAAGTCATCTGTATTTTGTTGTTTGTCTTTTGTATAATTTTGAACTCTATTTACCCATGTATTAGCTCTAGGAACTATTTCATTCAAATAAGGTGTTTGGATGGCAATTAAGATTAATACAGAAGAACAAAACATAATACAAAAAGTATAAAGAATTAAATGCTTAATATGCACACCAGCTAAAAAAAACAAACATAAACTAGTAATCATTACTAAAGCGGAAGTAGAAAAATTAGCTGGAAATATTAATGCACATATAATTGTTAATGGAAGAAATAAATGTTTTGAAATAAACTTTAAATCATTTAGTTTATACTTTGATTTAATTATCTTTCTAGACAGGAACATTATTAAAGATAACTTTGCAATATCAGAAGTTTGTAGTGACTGACCACCAATACTAATCCACCTACTGGCATTATTTATATTTAAACCTGCAATTAATGTATAAACCAATAATAAAATTGAAATATAAAAAGCTATTTGACCTAAGCGGGAAAAATATCTAGATGGAACTATATGTACAATATAAGCAAATAAAAAACCAAAAATTAAAAATATACCATGTCTAAAAAAATAATACCAAGTATTTCCTCCAGCTTGCTTATAAGCTAAAGCACCTGTAGCACTATAAACAACTAATATTGAAGATAACATTAAAAGAAATGTTATTGCCCAAATTGTTCGATCTCCCTCTAAATTAAAATATCGTTTAAGATTCATTATAATTTTCTGACTAATTCTTTAAATTGACGTCCTCTATCCTCGTAATTATCGAATAAATCAAAACTAGCACAAGCAGGAGAAAGAAGTACTGCGTCTCCTTTTTTAGAACAGTCATAAGCAATGTTTACTGCTTCCTGCATGTTATTTGCATTAAGTATTATTTTAGATTTATCTTTAAATGCATCGTGAATAGGTTGGAAATTTGGGCCTAAACAAATTATTTTAATCACCTTCTCAGATACTAAATGATATAAATCATTATAATCATTTCCCTTGTCAATTCCTCCAACAATCCAAATAGTAGGTTTGGTCATACTTTCTAATGCATACCATGTTGAATTAATATTTGTGGCCTTCGAATCATTAATATATTCTACTCCATGAATTTTTACAACTCTTTCTAAACGGTGTTCAACATTTTTAAAATCGACTAAACTTTCTCGAATTACATCCTTTTTAATATCTAAAATTCTTGCAGCTATAGCTGCAGCCATAGAGTTATAAATATTATGTTTTCCTTGTAATGCTAATGTTTGAATATTCATATTTAATAATTTTTTATTTATTTTAATTTTTATTTCATCATCATCTAAATATGCTCCCTGAATTTGTTTTTTTTTTATTGAAAAAGGATATAATTCAGATTTAACTGATGCGATATTTGAGTTAATATTTAAATCGTCTGCACAATAAATAAAATGATCAGATTTTTTTAAGTTCATGCTTATTCTAAATTTTGACTTTATATATTTATGAATTTGATTATTATATCTGTCTAGATGATCTTTAGTTATATTTAATAAAATTGCTATGTCAGATTTAAAATTAGTTACCCCATCTAATTGAAAACTACTTAATTCAAGAACATATATATCATTTAACTCATTTGCTACCTTCATTGCAAAACTTTCTCCTATATTCCCAGCAACCGCAACATTTAATCCTGCTTTTTTTAAAATATGACCAAGGAGCAAACTTGTAGTTGTTTTTCCATTACTTCCTGTGATAGAAATTATTTTTGAATTACAATATCTATAGGCAAATTCAATCTCTGAAATAACAGGTATCTTTCTAATATTTAATTCCCTTATAATTGGAATTGAATCAGGAATACCTGGACTTTTTATTACCTCGTTTGATTGAAAGATAACATCATTAGAATGTTGGTTTTCTTCCCAATTTATTTTATGGTGATTAAGTACTTTTTTATATTTTTCTTTTATATTACCTTTATCAGAGACAAATACTTGAAAACCCTTTTGTTTTGCTAACACAGCAGCACCACAACCACTTTCTCCTCCACCAAGTACAACTATTTTTTTCATTTATCTTAGTTTTAGAGTTACAATAGTTATCACTGCTAGCATTACACCAATAATCCAAAATCTAGTTACAATTTTGCTTTCGTGCATACCTAATTTTTGAAAATGATGATGTAATGGAGCCATTTTAAAAATTCTTTTTCCTACTCCGAATTTCTTTTTAGTATATTTAAAATAGCCTACTTGTATCATAACAGATAAGTTTTCCACTAAAAAAACTCCGCATAAAACAGGAATTAATAATTCTTTTCTTATTGCTATTGCAAAAACTGCAATAATTCCCCCTAGTGCTAAACTACCAGTGTCACCCATGAAAACTTTTGCAGGAAAAGAATTATACCATAGAAATCCAACACAAGCACCAACAAAAGAAGACATGTAAACAACCAATTCTCCAGAATATGGTATATACATTATATTTAAATAATCAGCAAAAAAGATGTTACCTGAAACATAGGCTAACACTCCTAAAGTTACACCAATTATTGCTGATGTTCCTGTAGCCAATCCGTCTAATCCATCAGTCATATTAGCTCCGTTACTAACTGCAGTTACAATAAAAATTACAATTAAAATAAACACGATAAATGTTAAAGGCTTATATTTTTCACCTGCCCAACTAACAAGCATTTCATAATCAAACTCGTTATTTTTAAAAAACGGAATAGTTGTTTTTGTTGATTTAATACTACTACTAAAAGACTGTGTCTGCTCTGTTAAATTATTTACAGTTACTTTCTCCTGAATTTTAATGTCAGAGTGAAAAAACAAAATAACTCCAACAATTAAGCCTAATCCTACTTGACCTAAAATTTTAAATTTACCTGCGAGACCTTCTTTATCTTTTTTAAATACCTTAATATAATCATCTAAAAAACCTATAACACCTAACCATAAAGTTGATATTAACATCACTATTATATAAATGTTTTCAATTTTTGAAAACAAAACAGTTGGTATTAGGATAGCTGAAAGTATAATTAATCCACCCATCGTTGGTGTTCCTTTTTTTAAATTTTCACCTTCTAAACCAAGTTTTCGTATATTTTCTCCAATTTGTTTTTTCTTTATATAATTTATTATCCTTCCTCCAAAAACCATACTTACTAATAACGAAGTGATTAATGCTAAAGATGATCTAAAAGAAATATATTGAAAAACTCCAGCTCCCGGAACTTGATAATTTTTTTCTAAAAATTCGAAAATATAGTATAACATTATTTATTAATTAGTTTAAAGGTGTTTTTTAATTCTTGTAAATCATCAAATTGATGTTTAGTTCCATTTATTTCTTGATATTTTTCATGTCCTTTTCCAGCTACTAAAATTATATCTCCAGAATTAGCCATTAACACAGCTGTTTTAATAGCTTCTTTTCTTTTAGTTATAGTTATATGATTATTAAAACTCATTGAATTAATACCATTGTTCATTTCTTGTAAAATAATTTCAGGATCCTCTGATCTTGGATTATCTGAAGTGAAAATTATTTTGTCACTGAATTCACAAGCAATTCTTGCCATTTTAGGTCTTTTTTCCTTGTCTCTATCTCCGCCACAACCAATAACTGTTATTAATTGTTTTTTTAAGTCTCTAATGCTATTTATAGAATCTAAAATATTTTTTAAAGCGTCTGGTGTATGTGCATAATCTACAATTCCAACTATACCATTTTTGGATTTAACAAGTTGAAATCTACCTTCTATAGGCTTAAGTTCACTTAATTTTGTTAAAACATTTATTTTTTCTCCTCCCAACAATATCGCTATTGAATAAACAACAAGAATATTATAAGCATTAAAATCACCAACTAATTTTATCCAAACTTCTGAACTATCTATATTTAGAAGCATTCCGTCAATACTTCTTTCTAAAATACGTCCTTTAAAATCAGCTATAGATTTTAATGAAAATGTTTTAGATTTAGCTTTAGAATGATGAATCATAGTTTTTGCATGATTATCATCATTATTGATTAAAGCAAATGAATCAGAAGATAGCATGTCAAATAATTTTTTCTTTGCAAGTATGTAATTGTCAAATGTTTCATGATAATCTAAATGATCATGAGAAATATTTGTGAAAACTGCAATGTCAAATTGTAAACCGAAAATTCTATTTTGACTTATTGCATGAGAACTTACCTCCATAAAACAATACTCACAATTTTCTTTGATCATTCTTGAGAGTAATTTATTTATTGTTAAAACATCTGGAGTTGTATGTGTTGTATTATAATTTGCATCTCCTATTTTATTTACAATAGTTGAAATTAAACCTGATTTCTTTTTATTAGATTGATAATAATTATGTAATAATGAAGCTGTTGTTGTTTTACCATTAGTTCCAGTGATACCAACTAATTTTATTTTTTTGGACGGATTTTCATAATAATTTGAAGCAATAACACCTAATGCAATAGAAGTATCTACAACTTTAACATATGTAATGTCTTTATGAATGTTCGTTGGAATTTTTTGACAAATTATCGTAGATGCTCTGTTTTGAACTGCCATATGAATAAATTCATGACCATCATTATTGTATCCATTGACTGCAACAAAAATTGAATTTTCTTTGACATGTTTAGTGTCAAAAAATATATCTGAAATCATTATATCAGTTGAACCTAATACTTCTATTAAGTTGACTCCATTTAATATTTCTTTTAACAATTTCATGTTGATTTTAATAAAACTTCTTGTCCTTTTCTTATTTTTTCACCTTTTTGGATTGACTGGTAGTTTATCATTCCTGTTCCTTGAACTGAAACAATTAGCCCATAATTTTCAAGCATAAAAAGTGCATCTTTAAAAGAAACCCCAATCATATTAGGCATAATATTTTCTTTTAAATTTTTCTTAATTTCAGTTGACTCATATCTTATTTCACCATCTCTATAATACGCTAATGAATATTCATCTTTATAAGAAATGTTCGAATCATTTAATGAGAGATGATTAAAAATTATATTTAAATCTTCATATGGTCCATATGTAGTAACTTTTGGAATTATTGGTTTTGTAATATTTTCATTTTGTAATTTTAAATCAGAAATAAATACATAATCAGATATTTTTTTAAACACTGGAGCAGCTACTTCTCCACCATAGCTGCCATTTATTTTAGGATCATTAACAACAACAATACAAGCGTAAATTGGTTTATGTGAAGGGAAATAACCAACAAAAGAAGCTTGATATTTCGGTCTATCATCTTCTAATTTATTAGCGTAATCAATCCAATTTGTGCCAGTTTTTCCAGCAATATTATAATTATCACTAATAATATTTTTAGCTGTACCGTTTTTCACAACACCCTCTAACATAGATTTTACAACTTCTATAGTTGATTTAGAACATATAGAAGGATTTATAACTTCAGGCTTAAATGTTTTAGTTTTAATTCCATTTTCAAGAATAGATGAAACAAAGTATGGCTTCATCCTCATTCCTTCATTAGCAATAGCTGCATAAAAACTTAAAGTTTGTAATGGAGTTAATTCAATTCCATAACCAATAGACATCCAAGGTAAAGTTGTTCCAGACCACAAATGCTTATTTTTTGGGTGTCTAATATTTGGTTTAGATTCTCCTGAAATAGAGATGTTTAAAGGTTCATTTAAACCCATACTGTATAGTCTATTTACAAATTTTTCTGGAGAATTTTTATAATGATTATAAATTAATTTAGATATACCAACATTAGAAGATTTTTCAAAAGATTGTTTCAAAGAAATTTTACCATAACCTCCTTTTTTAGCATCTCTCATTTTTCGATCATAAAACTTGAAAACTCCATTTTCTGTGTCAACACTATCACTAACTTTTAAATATCCATCTTCTAAACCAGCAATTATTGAAGCTAGTTTAAATGTAGATCCCGGCTCAGATGACTCAGCAATTGCATAATTATAATTTTCAACACAATAACCTTTTCCAGTATTTTTTAAATTTACAATAGCTTTTACGGCCCCTGATTTTACCTCCATTAATATTGCACATCCATGATTTGCATCATGATGCAATATACTTTCAGAAAGTGCCTTATTTGAAATATCTTGATATCTAACATCAATTGTAGTTAATAAATCTTTACCAGGCTTAGAATCTAAAGATCTAATAGGCATCCATACATTACCTGCAAGTCTTTGTTCTAATTTTTCTCCATTTTTTCCTTTTAGGTATAAATTAAATGCCCCTTCTAAGCCTACGGATTTTGATTCTTTTCTATCATAACCAATGGTTCTAGAAGCTAGTTCTTTGAATGGCTTTTTTCTTTTATTCTTTTGATGATATATAAATCCACTTTTAAATTTACCTTGATTAAAAATTGGAAATTTTTTAATTTGCTTTAATTGATTGTAATTGACCTTTCGTTTTAACAATGCATATCTACTATTTTTATTTCTTTCATTTCTAAAAAAATCTTCATACTCTTTTGCTGACTTATCATTAAATAAATTTGATAATTCTTTCGAGAGCAAATGTATTTTTTCATTAAAAATCAAATCATTTACTACTGAAGCATCCCATCTAAGCTCATACTCTGGTATAGATGTGGCTAATAATGAATAATTATCTGAATAAATATTCCCTCTGGACGCATCAATAGGTGATAGTCTTGTAATATTATAATTTTCTAAAGTCCATATTTTATATTCAAAAATCTGTGTATATACAATTTGAGCAACAATACCAAGACTTAATACAAAAAGAATAATATAAACCAATAAAGTTTTTCTTTTTATATGTTTTTGGTTATGCATTATTAATTATTTATGTGAATGATATAAGGAGGTTTGGTGTTTTTTTTCAATCCATGCTTGTAAACAAGGTTTTCAACTTCTGTTTGCTTACTGGCAAACATGAGTTCTGACTTAGTTGTGATATATTCAGATCTTAAATCTTTAATAACATTCTCTAAATAATGTATCTCTCTGACATAAGCCTCAGCCTTGTATGAATTATTAATATAAAAGACCAAACAAAAACTAATATATATTAGAAATGGAGCCAATTCCATAATGCTTTTATTTGATGAAGTTTGATTTTTTAAAAAATTATTAACACCATTTTTTAATTTGCTTTGCGGTTTATGTTGATGATATAAATCCTTCATATTCTTTCAGCTATTCTTAATTTAGCACTTCTAGATCTTGAATTAATTTTTAATTCATCTTTTTGAGGCGTAATGGGCTTATTGTTTATAGCAATAAATGGCAATTCATAATTGCCATAGATATCCTTTTCAATATCCCCGTAAATTTTTCCTTTTTTTATGAAGTTTTTAACAATTCTATCCTCTAATGAATGATAAGATATTATTATCATTCTTCCGCCAGATTTTACAATATCTATTAATTGTAGTAACATTTCTTCAAGAGCCTTTAATTCTTGATTTACCTCAATTCTTATAGCTTGAAATATCTTTGCTAAAACTTTATTAGATTTATGATTAGGTAAATTTTTTTTAACTGCCTCCTTTAAATCATTTGTTGTTGAAATACTTTTTTTAGATCGGAAGATATCGATTGAATTTGAGATAGCTGATGCATTTTTCAACTCGCCATACTTCTTAAAAAGTAATGTTAAATCTTTAATACCATAATCATTTACTACATTTTTAGCAGTATGGCTTTGAGATTGGTTCATACGCATATCTAGATCACCATCAAACCTAGTTGAAAAACCTCTTGAAGATTTATCAAAATGATATGATGATACACCTAGATCTCCTAAAACTCCATCAACTTTTTCAACTCCATATAATTTTAAAAATTTTTTAACATACTTGAAGTTTTGATTTATGAAAGTCAATCGATTATCTTTTATTTTATTTGATAATGTATCTGCATCTTGATCAAAAGCAAATAACTTACCATTTTTTAATTTACTTAATATTGCTTTAGAGTGACCGCCGCCACCATATGTTAAGTCAACATATATTCCATTTGGTTTAATATTTAATCCATCAATGGTGCTATCTAATAAGACTGGCAAATGAAAACTCATTCGGAAATATTTTTTGATTGACCCATTACCTCTTCTGCTAAATCAGGGAAATCATCTGATGCATTTTTTAATTCTATTTCATATGACTCTTTATCCCAAATTTCTATCATATTTAAATTTGATGATAAAACAACTTGATTTTTAATTTTAGCAAATGAAATTAAATTTTTAGGTAATTGAATACGCCCATTTTTATCTGCATCTATAGATTTGACACCCGCTGTAAAAAGTCTAATAAAATCATTATTCTTTTTTACAAATCTGTTTAATTGATTAATGTCCGCTACAACACTATTCCAAGATTCCAAAGTAAATAACTCTAGGCAAGTATGAAAAACACTTCGTTTTAATATGAAAGGGTT
>MDTE01188753.1_pt1 | contig 17954 bp, 18 predicted proteins | sample 811231 | NCBI WGS metagenome assembly MDTE01 (sample SAMN05326651, study PRJNA326480) | marine metagenome | isolation source: seawater | place: Indian Ocean: Red Sea | collected 2010 | reverse complement strand
GACCACCACGTTGATAGGCTGGATGTGGAAGCGCAGTAATGCGTGCAGCTGACCAGTACTAATAGCTCAATTGGCTTGATTTATGCACTGAAAAAAATTCTTATTAAAGATTTGGTTAATTATTTAGTAAAAAAAAATTAAATATTTATCGTTATTTACTAAATTTTACTTTGATTGATTAATTAGTTTAATTATTTTCTTGATCACTTTATCTTGTTCCTTTTTTTTTAAATCATAAAAAATCGGTATACTTAAAGCTTGTTCGTAATATTTCATGGATATTGGAAAGTCTGAAATTTTTAAATTATATTTGTTTTTATAGTAAGGCTGTAAAAAAACAGGAATATATAAAACTTGAGAACCTATTTTTTGTTTATGTAAATTTTTCATAAACTGGTTTTTTGTTATATTTAATTTTTTAAAATTTATTAGAATTGTATAAAGGTGATATGTGTGATGTATGTGTTTTTTTTTAAATGGTATCATCAAATTTTTAATATTTTTAAAATTTTTATTATACATTTTTGCTATTTGATTTCTTTTTTTTGTAAAAATATTAATTTTATTTAATTGAGATGTTCCAAGTGCAGCTTGTATGTCGGTAATTCTGTAATTAAAGCCAAGTAGATCCATCTCATAGTACCACATATTAGGTTTTTTGTGTTTGTCATAAGCAAGATTTTTATTTTTAAAGGTTGCAAAATTTTTATGTATCCCATGCGTTCTATAGAGTAGAAGTTTTTGATATATATTTTTATTATTGGTTGTTATCATTCCTCCTTCACCTGTTGTAATTGGTTTTACAGGATGAAAACTGAATGTAGAAATATCTGAATATTTACATGAGCCAACTTTAAAATTATTATACTTGCCACCTAGAGCATGACATGAGTCTTCAATAATTTTGAAATTGTATTTTTTTTTTAATCTATGAACTTCAGCCATATCACTTGAATGACCGGATAAATGGACTGGTATTACAAGATCAATCTTTTTTTTTTTTAGTTTTTTCTCTAGCTCTATAACAGAAATACAAAATGTTTTTTTATCTACGTCTATAAAATCTACATTAGCCCCTAAATATTCTGCACAATTTGCGGAAGCAACAAAAGTTATGGCAGATGTTAAAACATTTGATTTTGAATTTATACCTAAAGCTAAACAAGACATGTGTAGCGCAGCTGTGCCAGAAGCACAAGCAACAGCATATTTTGATCCAACGTATTTTGCAAACTTATCCTCAAATTTTTTAATCTCTGGGCCTTGTGTAATAAACTTTGATTTTAAAACTTTAAGAATTTTATTGTTATCCACCGAGTCAATATATTGTGATCCATAAGGCAGATATCTAGATTTCATAAATGTAATTTAACTATCTTTAGCTGTACAATAATTAATTATTATTATAAATGCATATAAATAAATATTAGTAAATATAAATATTTATAAGCTAAGTGATAAATTAACAAAAATAATGTTAAACAATAAAACAGTTTTAATTACAGGCGGCACAGGTTCTTTTGGTAAAAGCTGCGCTATTTTCTTGTTAAAAAAATTTAATCTAAAAAAATTAATTATTTTTTCTAGAGATGAACTGAAGCAATATCATCTATCAAGCGAGCTCCAAAAAATAAAGAAAAAGACTAAGTTAAGATTTTTCTTAGGTGATGTCAGAGATCGAGATAGATTAAGTCTTGCTTTTAAAAAAGTTGACTACGTAATACATGCTGCAGCACTAAAGCAAATTACAGCTGCAGAGTATAACCCACAAGAATGTATTAAGACTAATATTTATGGAGCAGAAAATATCATTAATGCTGCAATTGAAAGAAAAGTAAAAAAAGTAATTGCCCTGTCTACAGACAAAGCTTGCAGTCCAATAAATCTATATGGTGCTACAAAACTTGCCTCAGATAAACTTTTTGTTAATAGTAATACACTTTCAGGTCCAAATAAAACTATTTTTTCAATTGTAAGATATGGAAATGTAATTAATTCCAGAGGATCGGTTATTCCATTGTTTAGAAAAATAAGTCAATCTAAAAACAAAGTATTTCCATTAACACATTCTGATATGACTAGATTTTTTATAACTTTAGAGGAAAGTGTCGAGTTTGTTATTAATTCTTTTAAAAGAATGAGAGGGGGAGAAATATTTATACCTAAACTCTCAAGTGTAAAGATAATTGACATTATTAAGTCACTAATTTCAAAACCAAAAATAAACATAATAGGTATCAGGCAGGGTGAAAAGCTTCATGAAACATTGGGCGTACAAGAGGAGGCCAGAAATACTCTTGAATATGATAATCATTATTTGCTTATTCCAAATTTTGATTATGGAAATACCAAAAAATATTTAATTGACCCTATTACAAAAAAAAAAGGAAAGTTTGTTCCAAAGAATTTTGAGTATGTGTCCTCTAATGAAAGACAGAGATTATCAGTAAATTCTATAAAAAAATTACTTAAAAAAATTAAGGACTAATTTTAAATTTAGATCAATTCTAAAATAATTCTAAATGAGTACAATTTCTAAAAAAATATAAATAAAATCAGTTATTATATTTAAAAAGTATTTTTTGTGTTAGAGTTTGGAAATTATAGTTGAGAAAAAAATGAGTAACTTTACGCCAGATATTAAATTATTAACATCCAAAATGGTTTTTATTGGTGGAGTTACTAGAAGTGGAAAAAGCTTTTTGTGTCCAATTGCATCTAGTTTTAAAAACTTTGAAATGTTTTTTACCAGTAGTATCGCTGAGAATATTTCTTATATAGATAAATTAAACAATCAAAATTCCAAATATTCTGAGTACTTGGTTAAGTTAATTTTTAATGAAATAATTTATAACTTAAACATTGGTCGTAATTTAAATCAAAGAAAATCAGACTATACATCAATTCCAAATTTTAAGAATCCAAAAATGTATCAAGATCGTTTAAATGGTATTGAAGGTGACGCAATTATTAAAAGAGTGTCAAAAGAAAAAAATTTTTATCCTATCATGTTTCATGATCCTTTAATCAACCCAGAGATAATTTTGAATTCATTTCCAAATTCAAAAATTATTTTTGTTGACAGACATCCTGTGGATCTAATTGAAGAATGGATGAAAAAAAAGTACTCGAGTAGTTTTTTTGAAAATCCAAGAAATGTAACATTAGGAATAAAATATAAGAATAAAAACTTTCCTTACTGGTGTTACAAAAAATTAGAAAAAATTTATAAAGCTAAAAATCATTATATAAAAACTGTTTATTCGCTTTCAGAATTAATTTTACAACAAAAAAAAAATTTAAAAAATTTGAAAGATAAACTTAAAAAAAGAGTTTTATTGGTTAAATTTGATAAATTGGTACAAAATACTAATTCAGAGATTAATGAAATAACTAAATTCCTTAAATGTAAAACATCTAAATATACAAAAAAGACAATTTATAAACAAAATGGAAATAGAAAAATAAACTTGGATATTAGAAATGAAAAAAAGAGGGAAATTATTAAATTTTTAGATAAAGAGACAATTAAATTACTTAAAAAAATTGAAAAAAATTATTTTGAAAACTAACATTAAACCAATTGCAATTATTCCAGCGAGAAAAAATAGCGAAAGAATTAAGAATAAAAATATTGTTAATTTTTTTGGTAAACCATTAATCTCAATAACGTTAAAAAATTTAATTAATTCTAAAATATTTTCTAAAATTTATGTAAGTACAGATTCAAAAAAAATAGCTGAAATTTCAAAAAAATATGGTGCTGAGGTTTTGTACCCTAGGCCAAAAAAACTATCTAGTAATAAAACTATTATTTTAGATGTAATGAGTTATGAGGTAAGTAAACTTAAAAAAAATAATATAAAGATTAATGATGTTTTTTGTATTTTGCCAACAGCGATATTTTTAAATAAGTCTCATTTTATTCAAGCACAAAAAAAACTTTCAAAAAATGCAAATTTTGTAATTTCCATTGTTAAAGAAAACAAATCAGCATTACGAAATTTTTATTTTGAGAAAAATAATTTAAAAATTTTAATGCCAAAATTTTTAAATTATAGAACGCAAGATTTACCAATTACTTATAGAGACGCTGGTCAATTATATTTAGCAAATAAAAGCAAGTGGATAAATAAAAAGAATATTTTTTCCAATAAAACCAAAGTGGTCTTATTAGATTCAAAAAAATTTATAGATATTGATAATTATGCTGATTTAAAAAAGGTAAAAAAAATTTTTAAAAATGAAAAAAAATAAGAATTTAAAATTTAAAAAAAAAACGTTTTTAAAAAATTTAATCTTAGTGACTGGGACTCATACTTCTGGAAAAAGTATGGTTTCTCCAATAATTGCAAGTTTTAAAAACGTAGAAATGCTAAGAAAAATTTTCACTTTAGATCAGATTGCTGTTTTAACAAATTTTGGGAAAATTAAAAAAGATACATCAGCTTATTTGGCAAAAAATATTTTAGACTTTAGTTATTATGAACAATTAATTGGAAGAAATTTAAATTTTAGATATGAAGATGAAACTGGAGTTTATCAGTCAAAAAATCCAAATTATTTTAAAAAAAGAATTTATAGATCAAGAGGACCAAATGTAATCAAAGATCATGACAAAAAAAAAACACACATGTTGTTGGATACTCATGATGGTTTATGGTTTTATAATTTTTGGAATTCTCTTGATATAAAAAATTTGAGGATAATAAGCATTTTTAGGAACCCTGTAGACATTGTTAATTCTTGGATTAACTCAGATCTTGGAGCTACAGAAAAATCAATTCTTAATCAGATTCCTTTAATTGAAAATAAGAAAAAAATTAAAGCATGGTATTATTATAATAATTTAAATAGTTCTACAAAGAATAAAAATGAGATAATTATAGATATGGTAGCTGAGTGCTTCTTAAAAGATTTGAATGCTTACGAAAAAATAAAAAACAAAAAAAAAATATTAAGAGTAGAATTTGATTATTTTGCAGAAAATACCTCTATAGTAATAAAGGATATTAAAAAATTCCTTAAATTAAATAGTTCTAAATTTACAAAAAATATAATGATTAGAGAAAAGTTACCAAGAAAAATAAACGAAAATTTAAGAAATAAAAAAATTGATAGGATTAAAAAATTAGTTTCAAATAAAAAATATTTAAAATTATTAAAACTTGAATCTCTATTTTATAAGCACAAAAAAAAATATAAATTTTAAAATATGAATATAGGGACAAAAGCAAGTACTTTAGTAAATTTATCTTCTAAAATAAATAATTTCGTAGTTCCAAAATCTTATATTTTTAAAGTTGAAGATTGGATTAAAAATAAAACAATTATTCAATTTAATATAAAAAAAAAATTCAAGAATAAAAAAATAATTATTAGATCTTCTGCTACAGCTGAAGATACTAAGCTTTCATCTTTAGCTGGAGCGTTTGACTCTATTTTGAATATAAATGTTAATAATACAAAGGAAATCATTCACTCGATTAATAAAATTATTAAAGGCTATAAATTAAAGATTAATAAATTCAAAAACGAGCAAATCTTAATCCAAGAAATGATACAAAATATTAAAATGAGTGGTGTTATTTTTACAGGGGATAAATTTGGTTATCAAAATTACTATTCTATCAATTATGATGATATTACAGGACGTACTGATACCGTAACATCAGGAAGCTCTGAATATTCAAATAAAACATTATATATTTATAAAAAAAAAAGAAAGTTTGTTAGATCTCTTAGATTTAAAATTCTTATCAAAGCAACAAGTGAATTAGAAAAATATTTTTCATATCCACTTGATATAGAATTCTGTATGACTAAGAATAATCAAGTTTTTCTTTTACAAGTAAGACCTATTGTTTTACAAAAAAAAAGAAATCTTTTTTCAGAAAAAGCAATTTTCAATAAATTATCCAAGGAATTTATAAAAATTAAAAAATCACTTTCAAAGAATAGTAAAGATAATATTTATGGTGATAAGTCTTTTTTTAGTCAAATGTCAGACTGGAATCCCGCTGAAATGATCGGGCAGTTTCCATCTAGATTAAGTTTTAGTTTATATTCAAATTTGATAACAGATAACTCGTGGCTCAAAGCAAGAAAATTAATGGGTTACAAAACATTCAAAGAAAAAAAATTAATGCAAAATTTTGCAGGCCGACCATTTATAGATGTTAGAAAAAGTTTAAATTCACTATTACCAAAAAATACACCCAAGGCAATAGGCAAAGATTTAATTAATAAAAGTATAAATAAGCTAAAGTTTTTTCCATCCTTCCATGATAAAATAGAATTTGAACTTATGCCAACTTGTTTTTCTTTTTCAATTAAAGAAAGATTAGAAAGATTAAATATTAATTCAAATACCTTCTCAATTAATCTTGAGAAACATTTTATAAAAATATTTCAAGAAAATTTAAAATCTAAATCTTTAGGAAGTGTTGATTATAATCTGCAGAAAATTGAAGTTTTAAAATCTAAACAAAATAAAAAAGAATATAAAATAAATATAAATCTTTTAAATATTAACAAAATTTTAAAAGAAACTAGAAACTATGGTGTTGTGCCTTTTTCAGTGCTAGCACGGCATGGTTTTGTAGCAAAAGATTTATTGATATCATTAGAAAAATTAAAAATTTTATCTAAAAAAGATATAAATAATTTTATGAGATCGTTTTCAACTATAACTACTGAATTTTTAAATGATCAAGTAAAACTAAATAAAAAAAAATTATCATATAATAGCTTTATCAATAAATATGGACACTTAAGAGCAGGAACTTATGATTTAAAATCAAAAAATTATAAACAATTGGGAAAAAAAATTTTATTTAAAAAAAATTTAAAAAAGATTTTGTATCCGGAACGTTTCTTCTTATCAGGTGAAAAAAGAAAAAAATTATCTAAACTTTTGAGTGAAAAAAGAATTGATTTAAAAATTGAAGAATTTTTTTTGTATATAGAAAATTCAATTAAAGCAAGAGAATATAGTAAATTTATTTTTACCAAAAGTGTAAACATCATACTAGAAAAAATTAAGAAATTCTCAAAAATTAAACAAATAGCTCTTAATGACATTGAGCATTTAACTATTAAAGAAATTATATCTTACCGAAGGTTTACAAAAAGTAAAATAATGAAAAAAATTTCTATAAATAAACAAAAACAATTATTGAATAGGGATATAAAATTGCCCGACATAATTGTTGAAAAAGAAAATGCATATATTGGTGCTTCAGTTGTTAGTACTCCAAATTTTGTAACAGATCAAAATATTACTTCAAATTTAATTTATCTAAATGATGGATTAAATAAAAATTTAGATAACAAAATTATTTTATTAGAAAATGCTGATCCAGGCTTTGACTATATTTTTGGTTTTAAAATACGTGGATTGATAACTAAATATGGAGGTTCAAACTCCCATATGACAATAAGATGTAATGAACTTAATATACCAGCAGCAATAGGATGTGGTGCTGCAATATTCACAAAGTTAAAAGCATCAAGTAAAGTTAATTTAAATTGTAAAAATTATTTAATAAAAGCAGAGTAGTAAATGTTAAAAAAGAAATTTATTTTAGTCTCTATGAGAGAGGATTATGTTTATAATAATAGTGAAGTTAGATTTGGAATAGATAAAAAACTTATCGACTGGATTATTCATTTAGGTTTTAATCCAATTTTAATATCAGATTTAAATACTTTAAATTATTTTGAGGCTCAAAATCTGTTTAAAATATATGGGATAATTTTAAGTGGAGGTAATGATATTAACAAAAAAACATCAAGGTATAAAATAGAAAAAAAACTCACAAATATTTCAAAAAAGAAAAAAATACCATTGTTAGGCATATGTCATGGTTTACAGTTTATTAATTTCTATGAAGGGGGATCCTTAAAAAAGATAAGAAATCATGTCAGAACAATTCATAAAATTAAAAGCAAACATGATTATCCACAAAGAGTTAATAGCTTTCATAAATTTGGTATAAAAAAATTAGGAAAAAATCTTAAAATTATTTCTGTGTCTGATGATGGTGAAATAGAGGCAATCAGTCATAAAAAATATAATTGGCTTGGCTGGATGTGGCATCCTGAAAGAAATAAAAGATTTAATCAAAAACTTACAAAAATTGCAAAAAGTTTTTTCATTACACATAAATCTAAAAATAAAAGTTAATGAAAACAATTAATTTTCGTGTAAATAATAATTTTTACTTAAAATCAATTGTTACTCAAAAATTAACAAATAACGAAATTAAGCAAATTTGTTTATTAAAAGATAAACAATGGAAATTTGGAATTAAGTCACAAATTAAATGGTTTAAAAATAACATAAAGAAATTTGATTTCCACAATTTATTATATGTAAAATCTAAACTTGCTGGATACACTTTGATTAGAAAAAGATCATGCAAAATTGAAAACAAAAAAAAAAATATGAAATATCTTTTATTTGACACTTTAGTTATTGATAAAAAATATAGAGGATTAAAATTATCAAATTTATTGATGAGTTTTAATAATATGATAATTCTAAATTTAGGTTTTTTTTCTTTTTTAATATGTACTGATAAATTGGTAGGTTTTTATAAAAAAAACGGTTGGAAAGAATTAAAAAAAGGTATGTTTAATGTTGCTGACCACACATTTTCTTCTAATGGTATGATTTTTAATAAAAAAAATGATAATAAGAAATGTACTTTTTATATTAATACTTAGATAATTTAAAAAAAAATTAAATATATGAAAAAGAATAAAAAAAAAATTTCAAGGGGACTAAAATTTATAAATCAAATACAAAGCATTAGGACGAAAAATAATAAAAATTGGATGGATTTATTACGATTATCTTTAAAACTTGACTTTAATTCAACATCTAAAATTCTTAAAGAAATTTGCAAAGATGACAAAAGAATTTCGAAACTTGCTCAGAAAATATATGAACTAAATAAATGAAATGAAAAATAAAGTTTTTTTCATAGCAGAAATTTCAGCTAATCATTGTGGTAACTTTAATCTAGCAAAAAAATTAATAAAATGTGCTAAAGTGAATGGTGCCGATGCAGTTAAGTTACAGACATACACAGCTGACACTATGACAATTAAATCAAATAAGAAATATTTTAAGATAAAAGAAGGTCTGTGGAAAGGTTACAAACTTTGGGATTTATATGATAAAGCACATACCCCATTAAAATGGCATAAAAAGCTTTTTAATTATGGTAAATCTTTAGGCATAAAAGTTTTTAGCACTCCCTTTGATAATTTTGCTGTAGACTTTTTAGAAAAATTAAATTGTCCTATTTATAAAATATCCTCATTTGAGATGACTGATTTAAATTTAGTAAAGAGAATATCTCAAACAAAAAAACCAATTATTATTTCAACAGGAATGGCAAATTTACAAGAAATTGACACAACTGTAAAAGTTGCAAAAAAAAATGGAGCAAAAAATATTACTCTTTTGTATTGTGTAAGCAATTATCCATCAAGATTAAGTGATTTTAATTTGAATAACATAAAGATATTAAAAGAAAAATTTAAATGCAAGGTTGGAATTTCAGATCATTCTACAGATAATAGAGTAGCGATAGCAGCAATAGCTAGTGGAGCACAGGTGATTGAAAAACATATCGCTTTAAATAACCAAAAAAAAGGTTTTGATATTGATTTTTCATTAAAAGGAAAAGAAATTAAAAAATTAAGAGACGATATAGATGTTGCTTTCAAATTATTAGGAAAGAAAATTTTCTTTAGAAATAAAAGTGAAAATAAATCTAAAATTTTTAGAAGATCAATATTTTCGATCAAAGATATAAAAAAAGGTCAAAAATTTACAAAAGATAATATTAGAATAATTAGACCAGGTTATGGATTAGCTCCAAAATACTTTAATAAAATTTTAAACAAAAAATCTCCAGTTAATATAGTTAAAAATGAACCATTAAAACTAAATGCATTAAAGAGCTTGTATAAGAATATTTAGATTATAATAAGGTTTTATCTTTTAATAAAATTTTCACGTATCGGAACTCCTTTGTTTGAAAGATATTTTTTTGCCTCTGCAGGGGTTTTTTGTGTAAAGTGATAGATGCTAGCAGCTGCGAAAGCGTCAGCACCATTTTTATATGCTTTATAAAAATGATCATAGTTACCTGCACCTCCCGATGCAACTATAGGTACATTAATTAGTGATGATGCAATTTGTAATAATTCCTCATCGTAACCTTTCATCAATCCATCACAATCAATACAGTTAACAACTATCTCACCAGCACCTCTATCAACACATTCTTTGATTAAGTTTTCAAATTTTTTATGAGATTTAATTTTACCTAAATTGTAAAAACATTCATATTTTTGATTAATTTTTTTTACATCAATTGAAACTGTTATAGCTTGTGAGCCAAATCTTTTTGAAGCTTCATCGATAATTTTTGGATTTTTATAAATAATACTATTGATTGAAATCTTATCAGCACCATATTCAAAAAGTTCGTTCATCTGTGCTATATTTTCTATTCCTCCTCCTATTGTAATAGGTACGCTCACACAATCGGTTAAACTTAAGATAAAATCTTTATTTATAATTTTATTTTTCCTAGAAATGTCAAAAAATAATATCTCATCTACATCTCTTGAATTATAAATTTTTATAGTTGTCAATGGTGAGCCAGCAGATCTTTTTTCGTTTTGAAATTTTTTTCCTTTAACAAGTGTTGTGCCATTCCAAAGCATAATAGGTATAATTCTTACCTTAAGCATCAATAAAATTTTTTAATATTTGTATTCCGGCTTTAGAGCTTTTTTCAGGGTGAAATTGTGTCCCGTATACATTATGTTTAAAAATTATTGATGGAAATTCAATTCCATATGTTGTAGTGGCAATTAAATCACTGGAACTAACAGTTTTAAAAGAATAGCTGTTTACAAAGTAAAAATTTGAATCATTAGATAATTTTTCTGTTATTATATTTTTATTTTGAATCTTTATATTATTCCATCCAATGTGAGGAAGTTTCAAATTACATCCACATTTATCCATTCGAACAACCTCACCTTTTACAATTTCTAATCCACTAGATTTTCCATGTTCAAAACCACAAGAGCTCAAAACTTGCATACCAACACATATTCCAAACAAACTTTTATTTTTATTTGAGGAGAAATCTTTAATTGATTTCACCCAACCCATTTTCTCTATCAAGTTAATGGCATCTCTGTATGAACCAACGCCTGGCAAAAATACTTTATCAAATTTATTGATTAATTCTGGATCTGATATTACTTCAGCTTCAACTTCAATTCTCTTTAGGCTATTATATAGTGATCTTATATTTCCCAATCCATAATTAATTATAGCTACTTTAATTGTCATATTTTATTTTTATTAATGACCCATCATTATCTTTAATTAATTTTCCACCCTGATCAGTTTTAAATATACTTTTATTTGTGAAATTATCACATATTTCATTAAATTTTTTTTCAGATATTCCTATTTTAGATAAAATTTTATCCAAAGATTTACCCATATATGTCTTTGGGTATTTACCCTCAATTTTTTGAGCTAATTTTAAACTTTCTTCACGCGTAATTTTGTTTCTTCTTATCATATAAGATAGTTGATCAGTTGCTCTAGCGAAACCGAATTTAAGAAATTTAAAATAATCATGAATACCATGTTGATAATTATCAATTTTTTCAAAATTGAAATAACATCCTTCTAAATCTTTCTCATAACTTAAAAATCCGTTATTTTTTGATATTTCAAAATTTCTTATTGAATCCCATCTCTCATAATATCCAAGAAAAATTCCATGAATTGAATTTTCTTTTAATATCTTTTTATCTGGATAATTATAAATTTCTAACTCATGTTTTTTAAAATCATGATTCTCAATTAAATCTGAGACTCTAAACCCAATTAATCCCCCAAATTCTTCCATCCATTTTTGATCTAAGATATTATTTTTAAGAGTATAGTCTGGACCCCCATACTCTTGTTGAGGATTTTCTCCCCATAAAATTAAAGGGATCTTATAAGCTAAGGCAAATTTTACAGGCGAGGTAAAAATAGACACATGTTCGGGCCAAGATATATCTCCTAATAATTCAAGCCCAATTTTATTTATTTTTGCTCTAACTTTTAAATTATTTGAGATTTCAATTACGTCAAACCCAATTTTTTTTATATTTTCTAGATTATATCTACCAATCTCAGATAAGTCACAAGTTGAAGCTGTAACAAATACTGGATTTAATCCTAATTCTCTAGCTTTAATAATTTGATAAGTACTATCTTTACCGCCACTGCCAGGGACAACACAATTCCACCTATCATTATTTAATTTCTTTTCACTTATAATTTTTGATAAATCTGATTTTCTTTGATCCCAATCAATTTTTTCCTGCATATCATAACTAAGACATGCATTGCAGATACCATTATCATTTAGATATTGATCTGGTCGAGTATCTGGCATGATACAACGGTTACAGTAATTCATAGATATTTCTTTAATATAACATTATATATGGCATGAGCTTATAATGAAATTAAAGTTACATTCAAATAAAATTATCCCTATTATACTTGCTGCTGGACGTGGCTCTAGAATGGGGGGTTTAACAAAAAATAAACCTAAATCTTTTGTAAAAATTGATAAAACAAAAAGATTAATAGATAAAGTTATAGAAAATTTTCACAAATTAGGATTTAAAAATATTACGATAATAACTGGATACCGGAGTAACCAATTTAAAGAGTTTAAAAAAATTAATAAAGTTAAAAATAAGAGATGGAACAAAACAAATATTTTTGGAAGCCTTATTTGTGCTGATAAAATATTATCAAAATATCAATGTATAATTTCTTATGCAGATATATTTTATGAAAAAGACGCAATCAAAATTTTAAAAAACTCTAATCAGAAGAAAGGAATAGAAATATTAAGTTATAATAATTGGAAAAAATATTGGCAAGAGCGTTTTAATAACCCTTTAACAGACTTAGAAACATTTAAAGTTGATAGAAATAAAAAACTTTTAGAGATTGGCAAAAGAACAAATTCTTACAGAAATATCAAAGGTCAGTACATGGGTGTTTTTAAAATTAATCCCTATTCATGGAAAAGAATTAAAAAATATCTTTTTAATGATATAAAAAATTTAGAAAAAATAGATATAACATCTCTATTTCAATTAATTATCCAAAAAAAGATATGCAATATTTATGTTAAGAACTATAAAAATATTTGGTTTGAAATAGATAATATTAAAGATTATAAAATTTTCTTACGTAGTCATAAGCTAAAGGTTTAGAAAAACTGTTTTTAAAGTTATTTAAAAGATTATTTATATTTTATAACTTGTTTTTTTTTAATGAAAGATTATAAGATTTCACCTTATTTTAATTATTCATGAATATATATATTCATCTTGAAGTGTCAGTTCGAGAGCTCGATAGCAAACTCCTGCTAGCAGTGATTGCTGCATCAAGAGGTCATGAAGTTATGATTTCAAACGAGGAGTCTATAGTAAAGGGACTAGAGCGAAAATTACTTAATCCTGGAATATTTCATACTAAATCTTTAACACCAGGTATAAAGACAAAAAAACATGCAAAAATATTAAACACAGGTTGTAAAATTACTAGTATTGATGAGGAAGGTGGTCTAGTTGATTATGGCTATAAAAGATTTGCTAGTTATAGATACAGCAATAAAACTTTGAGCCAGGCTTCAGCAGTTTTCACTTGGGGCCCTGAAGATTATAAAACTTTAAAAAAAGTTTATCCAAAATTTAAAAAAAAAATACATTTAACAGGTTCTCCTCGTGTAGATTTGTGGAACCCAACTTTTGCTGGATATTGGACTCATAATTTTAGAAAACAGAGAAAACCATTTCTTTTGATACCAACTAATTTTAGTGGGGGTTTTATTGATAGACATATAAATGATAGAATTAGAAGTTATTATAAAGGAGGAGAATACTTTCATAGGGACCCAACATTTATTCAAAGGGTTTTAGGAAGAGAGTATGAACAATTTAGATTAATCGCTTTTTTTCTTGAAGCAGTAAAACATCTTGCTTATAAAAATAAAAATTACGATGTTATTTTAAGACCTCATCCTTCAGATAATTTGGAAACTTGGAAAATTTTACTTGGAAAAATTCCTAATGTTGGTGTTAATAGAGATGATGGAGTTTCTCTGTGGATTAAGAATGCATTTGCAATAATGCATAACGGATGTACCACAGCTCTTGAAGCTAGTTTTTTTAAGAAGCCAATAATAACATATGTTCCATTTAGAGCAAATTTTGCTAGAAAATTAGCCAATGATTTAGGTCAAAAAGTGACTTCACTTCAACAACTTAAAAAAAAGGTTGATGAAATTTTTTATAATTTGAAAAAAAAAAATAACAATTTAAATAATCCTCTTCCTAAAATTCTGTTAAAAAAACTTTTTGTAGATGAGAAAGAGACTGCCGCAAAAAAAACTGTAAAAGTTTGGGAGAGTATAAGCGATAAAAACATCTCCATTCGAAACAATTGGTTTTTATTTAAAATAACACTTAAAATCATGAAATTTAACGGATTCGTTGGCAGATTATTTAAAAAAAACTCAAAATCACAAAATTTTAAATTTCCTCCATTTGAAGAACAACAAATTGTTACAAAAATACAAAAACTAAAAAAAATATTAGAAATAAAACAAGATTTAGATTGTATTTTTTTATCTGATAGAACTGTTTTAATTAAGAAAAAGTAATTAAATTTTATAATTATTTTGATTTTCTGCCTATTAGTCTTCAATAGTGTGGTAAATTATATTGAATTAAATGAAAAATATCTATTATATAACCTACTCATCAATACCATCTATATTGCCAAGCTCACTACAAATAATCAATACCTGTGAAAATTTATCTAAAAATAAAAACTCAGTTACATTAATTAAACCTGGAACAGGTTTAAAAAAAATTTCAATAAAAGAATTTTATGGTTTAAAAGAAAATATAAGAATTAAGGAATTTTCTAGTATTAAAAGTTTTCCTAGAGGTATCAATTATTATCTATATAGTTTCTATTGTTTATTTTTCATTTTAAAAAAAAAAAATCCTATAATTATCACAAGGAATTATTTTGTTACTTTTTTGTTATTAATTTTCAAAAAAAAAATTATTTTGGAAATTCATCATGACACAAACATTGAGGGGAGATTAAATAAATTTTTTTTGAAATACTTTAATTTTTTGAATCAAAAAAATTTGATTAATATTATTGCAATTTCTAATTCTGTAAAAAATTTATTTGTAAAAAAATATTTAGTAAATTCAAAAAAAATTACTGTTTTACCAAGCGGTAGTTCACTAAAAATAAATAAATTACCTAGCTTGAGTTATAATAAAAGATTAAAGATAGGTTATTTTGGGTCAATTTCATATTCAAAAGGGATAAAAACATTAATTAAACTATCTAAAATAGATCAAGAGAACGATTACTATATATACGGAGGTAGTAAAAAAGAAATCCAAAAACTTAAAAATCAGAATCAAAATGAAAACTTACATTTTAATGAATATGTTACGTACAAAAAATTGCCAAAAATAATATTGAAGATGGATATTTTAACATTACCATATACAAAAAAAATAAATTCCGCGGGTGAAGTAGACGATATTTCACTTTATACTTCACCACTTAAACTTTTTGATTATATGGCAGCAGGCAAAACAATTATATCCTCAAATTTAAAAGTTTTGAGAGAGATAATAGGAAATAGAAATGCGTATTTAATTGATAATTTTGAAAATATCTTTGAATGGAAACAAAAAATCCAAATAGCCAAAAAAAATCAAAATAAAAACTTAATTATGAGTAAAAATAATTTTAATCTGTCAAAAAAGTTTGAACATAAAAATAGAGTAAAAAAATATTTATGAATTATGTTTCTGTTATTATTCCATATTTTAAAAAAAGAAATTACATAAAAAAAACAATTGATTCTATTATAAGTCAGACTTACAAAAAATTAGAAATAATCATAATCTACGACGATGAAGATCATTCAGATCTTAAATTTATAAAAAAACTTAAATCTTTGGACAAAAGAATCAAGTTAATCATTAATACTAAATCATTAGGGGCTGGCAGAGCAAGAAATATTGGAATTAATTTAGCCAAAGGAAAATTTATTGCTTTTTTAGATGCAGATGATTTATGGAAAAAAAATAAAATTAAATTACAGTTAAATCATATGATTAAGAACAATCTTGATATTTCACACACAGACTATGAAATATTAAAAATAAATCAAAAAAATAAAAAAAAAATTAAAGCAAGAACATTTGAAGATTATAAAAAACTTTTATTCTCTTGTGATATAGGCTTATCAACAGTTATGTTAAAAAAAAAGATAATTTCAAAAAATTGTAAATTTCCAAGTCTTAAGACAAAGGAAGATTTTGTATTATGGCTTTTAATACTTAAAAAAAATATTAAAATTGGCTGTTTAAATAAAAACTTAACTACATGGAGAAAGTTAGACAATTCTTTATCTTCTTCAATATTTCAAAAATTGAGAGATGGATTTGCTCTTTATAATCAATATATGAAATTCAATTTTTTTAAATCTTTTTTATATTTATTAATCTTGAGTATAAATTCTTTTAAAAAAATATGAATTTTATTTTAATAACATTTATTTTAGTTCTAGCAATTTATTATGTAAATGAATATGCACAAAAATTAAATTTTTTATCTAATTACAAAGGTTATAAACATCAAAATTTTTCTGGTTTCAAAACTGTCCCTTTATCTGGAGGCTTTTTTCTAGTTTCTTCTTTGATAATTTTATTTAATTTTAGTCATGATAATTATTTATTATCATTTTTCCTATTCTTAATTTTTTTTGCAGGGTTAATTTCAGACATAAATTTGATTTCTTCTCCTAAACTAAGATTTTTGATACAAACTATTATAATTGTTTTTTTTGTTTTACTTTTGGATATTACAATCAATCAAACTAAGTTTTATTTGTTAGATTTATTTTTAAAAAATATTTATTTTAAGTATTTCTTTTCAATTTTTTGTTTTTTAATACTTATTAATGGAACAAATTTTATTGACGGTCTTAATGGTTTAATGTTGGGATATTATATCTTAATAATTTCTATTATTCTCTATTTAGATGTTTATATGATTTTGGAAATTGAAAAAAATTTAATTATTTCTCTTCTGGCAATATTGTTTTTTTTATTTTTGTTAAACATTAATAATAAACTATTTATGGGTGATGGGGGCTCATATGCTTTGAGTCTGTTATGTGGTTATTTTTTAGTAAAAATTTATTCAGTAGATCAACAATTTTCTCCATATTTTGTAATTTTGCTTCTATGGTACCCATGTTTTGAAAATTTATTTTCTATATTAAGAAAGTTTAGTTTAAAAAGATCACCTATAAATGCTGATAATAATCATCTTCATCAATTAGTTTTTTTTTATTTGAAAAAAAGATTATCAAACAAAAATATTAATATAAATAATATTTCATCTTTTGTGATTATCTTTTATAATTTACTAATTTTTTTGGTTAGTCTCACAAACCCAACTAATTCTCAATTTCAAATTGCACTAATTGTATTAAACATAATTATATATTTACTTTTATATTTCAAACTATTCAGCTTTAGATACAAACTTAAGTTTTAAACAGAAGAGTAAATTTAGGCTAAAAATGCTCACTTTTACTTACAATATCAGAAAAAAATAAATAAATTTAAGATCAAAAGTTTATTTACATATTTAATTTTAAATGTATAAAACCTCTGCTGGTAACTATTGCGAGAGTGTTATACCCGATCCCATTCCGAACTCGGAAGTCAAGCCTTTCAGCGCCAATGGTACTTTGTCTTAAGGCATGGAAGAGTAGGTCGTT
>MDTE01182993.1_pt1 | contig 17956 bp, 16 predicted proteins | sample 811231 | NCBI WGS metagenome assembly MDTE01 (sample SAMN05326651, study PRJNA326480) | marine metagenome | isolation source: seawater | place: Indian Ocean: Red Sea | collected 2010 | reverse complement strand
CGTTTTAACGGCCGGCGCGATACTCGCGGTAGCTCAGGCCAGTGGCGGAACCGGGCGCATCGTTTTCGGTGCAATCGCTTCGCGCTATCTAAGCCCACTATCCATGCTGCTCATGCTGGCGCTGTTAGCGGCACTTGCGGCGTTCTTGACGGCAAGCATTACCGCGTCCTGGCCCCTTGCTATCATTTACTGCGTAGGGGTGGTTTTCGGCGCTGGTGCGGCCGGCTGGAACGGAGTGTACCTAGCTGAGGCCGCACGTCGCGCGCCGGGCGGCGAGGTCAGCCGCACCACCGGTGCAATCGGCTTCATTATCTTCAGTGCAGTCGTGGTCGGCCCGGCCGTCTTCGGCGCAATCGTCGCGTCCGTCTCGTTCAAGGTCGCCTACATCGGGGTAAGCCTCCTCGTCCTGACTAGCGTCTTCTCGTTTCTGCGCACTATGCGCTATATCAGCGACACCTGACGACATAGCCGGTTAGTCGCTAGGTATGTTTTCCGCGGCTAGAGCGTCGAAAATTATGGCAAGCTCCTTATCTAGCAGACCCATCTCCGCAACGCGTTCATAGAGATCACGCGTGACGGTTGAGACCGGCGCCGGCACGCCGAGCTCGGCAGCATGAGCGACGATATAATGGGTATCCTTGTGGACGAGCCGCGCGGGCGCTGTTGGTTCGTCCCATTTGCGCTCGGCCATCAGTGGCCCACGAAGTTCGAACTGCGTCGACGTCGCGACGCTGGGTTTCACAATATCAATGATTTGCTGCGGATCGAGCCCAGATGCAATCCCCATGTTCAATGCTTCAGCCGCGACTACCACATGGTTGGTCACTAGCGCGTTGAGCACGAACTTGAGCTTCATCCCGTGGCCGAACGGACCGACGAAGGGGGTCTTTGGCGAAAGCACCTGCATCACCGGCGTAATCGCGTCGCAGGCTGCCTCGTCGCCGCTTAGCATGATCACGGCACGACCCGTCTCCATCGCCGCGGGCGTGCCGCTGATCGGCGTGTCAAGGGCGATCGAGCCGGCGGCATCAAGCCCATCGCGAACCCGCTCCTTGAGCGCGACGGCAAAGGTTCCCATGTCCGCGACGATTAGGCCGGCGTGGGCACCCGCCGTAAGTCCGCCCGAGGCGAAAACCGCCGCCTCAACCGCGTCTTCGCTCGCAAGCGCACAGACGACGATATCGCAGCTAGCCGCGAGCATAGCGGCATCGGCCACCAGAGTGCCTCCGGCCTCAACCAGCCAGGCCGCATTCGGTCGATCGACTGCCGATATCGCATAACCTGCCGTCAGCAGCAGGCGGGCGGCCGTACCGCCAATCTCTCCCAAGCCTAGTATGCCGATGCGCGCCTTCATGCTCTACCGCGGACGCGCTAGACCGCGCGGCCCCGCCCCTCCCAGAACTTCTCCCGCATGTCTTTCTTGCGAACCTTTCCGACTGGGGAACGTGGCAATTCGTCCCAGAACTCGACGGTTTTAGGCGCCTTCACGCTGCCCAGCGCGTCCTTACAAAGCGCGATGATCTCATCCTCAGTGGCGGCCTGACCCGGCTTGAGCTCGACGATGGCCTTCACCGCCTCGCCCCACTTGTCATCGGGCACGCCAATCACGGCGCAGTCCTGTACGGCTTCATGACCCCACACGACCTGCTCTATCTCCGAGGGATACAAGTTAAACCCGCCGGAAATGATCATGTCCTTCTTGCGGTCGACAATATAGATGAAGCCGTCCTCGTCCTTGTGTCCGATATCACCCGTGCGGTGCCAGCCATTCGACGTCGAGACCTCGTCGGTCGCATTCTTGTTCTTATAGTAACCCGCCATCACCAACGAGCCGCGCACGACGATCTCGCCACGCTCGCCGCGCGGCAGGATGTTTTCGTCATCATCCATTATCTCGACCGGGGTTAGCAGACAGGGCTGGCCGCAACTTGCGAGCCGGTGCACCTTATTCGTCTCGATCGCTTCGGTGTGCTGCTCAGGGGTCAGATAGGTACAGATCATCGGCGCCTCAGCCTGGCCGTAGCACTGGGCCATTACTGGGCCGAACACGTCGATCGCCTCCCTGAGCTTATCCACCGACATCGGCGCGGCCGCGTAGACGAAATATTCAAGCGACGAATAGTCGTATTTGCGTACGTCGGGATGGGCCAGCATGACGTAGATCGCGGTTGGCGGCAGAAACAGGTTGGTCACGTTGTGCTTATCAATATTCTCCATGAGCTGAGGCAGCTGGACCCCGTTCATAATGATGTTCGTCGCCCCATGGGCCATGAGTGACAGCGCGACCACGCCTGCCGCATGGGTCATTGGCGCCGCACAGAGATGCACCGGCAGCTTCTTCGGCGGCATATGTGCTACCATCGCCGCAACCATGGTCTCGAACAGCTGGTTAGTCCAGACAATGCCCTTTGGCCGCTCGGTCGTGCCGCCAGATGGAAAGATTCCGCAGATATCTTCCGGCCGATCGGGGAAATTGGGCGCAGGGCCTTCATGGCCGGACACGAAGGCCATGAAGGACGGTGCAGCATCGCCTTCACGATCCAGACAGACATAGTTCCGGATGCCCGGGCACTCTTCCCGGATGACTGCGATATTGTCCTCGAAGTCACTGTGATAAAATAAAAACTCGGTATCGTTTTTGTTCAAGATATAGGCATTTTCGGCCACCACATTGCGGGCATTGATCGGCACCCAGGCGCCGCCCACACGGTAGATGCCGAGCAAGGCATCGAACGCGCCAGGCGCGTTGGGACTGTAGATCGCGGCGTTCTTTTGGTAGCCGAAGCCGGCCGCGAGCATCGCGCAGGCGGTCCGGTGCGAGAGATCGCGCGCCGCACCATATGTCGTTGTCGCCCCGTCCTCTGCGATCATGAAGGCACGGTTCGGATGGAGCAGCGCCCCCCGGTCGAAGAAATCGATCACGCGCATAGCATTCTCCCCACCCGGAAATTTCGTACCGACTAGGGCACCAGCATGCTGATCCCGGTCAGCTTCCGAGATTCGACATCTTTATGCAGCCTCCCCGCGTCTTTCAGCGGATAACGCTGCTTGATCTTCACCTTGATTTTGCCGGTACGGATCATCGAGAAAACGCGCTTGGAGCTGTGCAGCAGATCATCGCGACTGGCTGTGTAGTTGAACAGCGAGGACCGGGTCAGCTTCCAGGCACGCGCCATGTAGCGGAACTCGTTGAGGTTCACGTCCGGCACGGGACCCGACGCACCGCCGAAGCTTGCCAGCAGGCCGCGATCCTTCAGGCAGGCGAGCGACGTCTCGTAGGTGTCCTTGCCGACGGGATCGAACACCACGTCAACGCCTTGACCCTTGGTGATCTTTGCGACCTCCTTGGCGACGTCCTTCTTGGACGTGTCGATGGCGTGCTTCGCACCTGCACGGGTGATCTCCTTGCACTTGACGGCTGATGAGGCGGTGCCGATGACCGTGGCGCCGCGCGCCTCCGCCCACTGACAGAGTAGCAGGCCGACGCCACCGGCGGCGGAATGCATCAGCACGGTGTCGCCCTTCTTTACCTCGCCGACCCGCTCGACCAGCATCTCGACCGTCATGCCCTTTAGATGGGTCGCGGCACCGATCTCGTCGGAAATGTCACGCGGGATCGGCACGCAGATCGCCGCCGGCACGTTCTGCGCTTCGGAATAGGTACCGACGGCGCCGATGTAGACGACGCGCTGGCCAACCTTCAGATCGGTCACGCCGCCGCCGACCGCCTCGATCACGCCGGCAGCCTCGGAGCCGATACCGGTGGGCAGCTCGAGCGGGTAACGGCCGGTGCGATGGTTGATGTCGATGAAGTTGAAGCCGACCGCCGTATGTCGGACGGTCACCTCGCCTTTTTTCGGCGTGGGCAGATCGATGGTCTTCCATTTCATGACCGACGGGCCGCCGGTCTTATCGATCTGGATCGACTTGATCTTCATGAAACTTCCCCTCTGGTTCGTACCGATCCGTCAGCCCGACGTGCGTCCCGCATCAACTTTCAGCAATGTGCCGGTCATATGCGGCGCCTCGTCGGACAAGGCAAACGCCACTAGCGCGGCCACTTCCTCGGGCTCGACGATCTCGCCCATGGGCACGGCCTTCAGGCCGGCCTCTATATAGCCCTCGACGCCCTCCACGGGCGGGGTGCGCGCCATCCCCGGCACAATCGTGTTTACACGAATCCTGTGCGGGGCCAGTTCGACCGCCAGCGCCCGCATCATCTGATGGACGCCGCCCTTACTCGCAACATAGGGAATCAGCTTCGGTCCCGGACGCAAGGCCGTGGACGAGCCCGTTGCCAGAAGCGAACCGCCCTCGTCCTGGGCGATCAGCACGCGTGCCGCCGCCTGCAGGGTCATGAAGACGCCCGTCAGGTTTACGCTCAGGACGCGGTGCCAGTCGGCATGGTCCCAGTCTTGGAAGTCGGTCCAGTCGACGAAGGCGCCGGCATTGGCGATCATGGCATCGAAGCGGCCAAACTTCGCGACCGCGCCGTCGACCAGTGCCGACACCTGATCCGGATTCGTCACGTCAGTCGGTATCGCGACCCCGTCTCCCTCGAGGTTGGACATGGAGGCAACCGTCTCCTCAAGCCCACCTCCGTCGAGCCCGGCTGCGGCGATCAGTGCACCGTCACTTGCCGCGCGCAGCGCCATCGCGCGTCCAAGCCCGGATTCCGCGCCCGTAATCGCCACCACCTTTCCCGCCAGACGAGCCGCCATTCGATTCCCCAGAACGCAATTCCTAAGCCGTCGCCTGTATCAGCATGCGACCCATCGCGTGTGACTGTATTACATCCTGAGCGCCCGCGCGACCGCTTGACCTGTGGCGGCGATCATCCACTATTGAAGCGATGAAAAGGAAGATAGGCGACAGATGAAGAACACCCTTGAGCCCCGCATGGACCCGGAACTTCTGGTCGATACCGACTGGCTGGCGGCCCACCTCAACGACCCTGATCTGCGGGTATTCGACGCGACCACCGTTCTGATTCCGGACCCCGAGCTCGAATACAGGGTCGAGGGCGATCGGGACGGCTGGACGACGGGACATATTCCCGGCGCGGGCTACGTGAACTGTCAAGACGACCTGTCGGTCACACCCCACGAATTCCGCTTCATGCTACCCCCACCGGACGACTTCGCTGCACGCGCCGGCGCTCTGGGCATCGGCAGTAATACGAAGGTTGTGTTCTACAGCCGAACCCAACCTTTCTGGGCGACCCGCGCCTGGTGGACCTTCTACGCCATGGGGTTCGACGGCGGAATGGTGCTTAACGGCGGCTACGCCGCGTGGGTCGCAGAGGGCCACCCCGTCTCCACGGAAACGCCGGACATCCCGGCCACAAGCTTCACCGCCCGGCCGCGCCGCGATGTGATCTACGACAAGGATGCCGTGCACGCGGTACTCGACGACCCTGACGTAGCCGTGGTCAACGCGCTGTCGGCGGAGCAGTTCCAAGGCACCGGAGGGCTGGTCTTCGGCCGGCCGGGACGGATCGCTAAAAGCACTAACGCTCCCTATGCCGAAGTCTGCGACATGGAGACAGGTTTTTTCGCCGACGCCGCATCCCTGAAACGCATGTTCAAGGCGGCGGGCGCCACACCGGACCGGAAAGTCGTGAACTATTGCGGCGGAGGCATCTCGGCTACCCTCGCCTTCTTCGCCCAGAAGGCGATGGGCTATGAGGACATAGCGCTCTACGACGCCTCGATGCAGGAATGGGGCAAGGACGAGAGCCTGCCCATGGAAACCGGCTGAGCAAGCCATAACTCTCAGGAAAGTATCATGTTCTTCAATCCCCTCGAAGTCGGCATGAAGCCCGACCCGTTCAAGTACACCGTCTACAACGCGCTGGTGGTTCCCCGACCGATCGGCTGGATCTCAACCCTCAGCCCCGATGGGGTGGTGAACCTAGCGCCGTTCAGCTTCTTCAACGCGCTATCTGGCGACCCGCCCTGCGTCATGTACTGTCCGAACGCTGTGAAACCCGGAACAGAGGAGAAGAAAGACAGCTACACGAATGTAAGGGACACGGGCGAGTTCGTTTTCAACATGTGCACTTGGGGCCTGCGCAACGAGATGGTCGCGACGGCGGAACATTCGCCGCGCGACGCAGACGAGATGGCTGCAGCCGGACTCGAGACTGCACCCTGCATTAACGTGAAACCGCCCCGCGTGAAGGCATCGCCTGTCGCACTCGAATGCAAACACCTGCAGACGATCGACCTTCCGCCGGGAAAGACCAGCCAGTCGCACATGGTCATTGGCCAGGTGGTCGGCATCCACATCGACGACAGCGTAATCACCGACGGCATCGTCGACGTCCACAAGATGGAGCTGATCGCGCGGCTCGGCTATCTCGACTATGCGAAGATCGAGGCTGAGAATATCATTTCACTGAAGCGTCCGGACCGGAGTACGTACGATCAACCCGCGGCGAAGAGCTGAAACGCCCGGAATTGAAGGAGAACAAACAATGCAAATCACGGATTCGCAAGTACATCTCTGGAGCTTCCGCGGTGACGGAAACCCGTGGCACCGCATGGTGCCAACCTTCACCGCCGAGGAGTTGATCGCCGAGATGGACGAGGCCAATGTGGACCGCGCGGTCGTCGTGCCACCCATGTGGATGGGTAACGACAACTCGCAGGCTATTCAGGCCGCCACCGCTTACCCGAACCGCTTGTGCGTTCTCGGCCGAATGGACCTGTTCGACCCTTCGGGCGCCGAAGAACTTCCCGACTGGAAACAACAGACTGGCATGCTTGGACTGCGTTTCACCCTCGGCAAGCCGGAGGAGCAGGAGGCCCTCAAGTCCGGCGCCCTTGACTGGTTGTGGAGCGCAGCGGAGGCCAACGATCTGCCGGTGATGTTCATGCTTGCCGGCAGCGCATCGGAAACCGCAAAGATCGCTACGACCCACCCGAACCTTCGCCTCACAGTCGATCATCTAGACCTGCCGGGACGCACGGTCGATGACGAGGCGTTCGCAAACCTCGCCACTCTTCTCGATCTTGCGCAGTTCGAGAATGTCTCGGTCAAGGCCTGTACTCTGGGCGCCTACTCGTCTCAGAACTATCCGTGGTCCAACACCAGCGATCCCCTGAAGCGGGTGGTCGACGCGTTCGGCCCGGCCCGCGTCTTCTGGGGCTCCGACCTGACCCGCCTGCCCTGCACCTACCGCCAGTGCGTAACCCATTTTACCGAGGAGCTCGACTGGCTTTCGGGCGACGATCTAGAACTCGTCATGGGCCGCGCGCTCAGCGAGTGGATTGGCTGGAACTAACCGTAAAACAACAATCCTGATGCTGAGCTTGTCGAAATATGAGCGCCGGCTACCTCTCCTTCGACAGGCTCAGGATGAGGTGGCACAGACATGCAAGAAATAGGAAAAGCGCCATGGCCCATGACGAAAACGAACTGACGCCCGAGGACATGCAGGCACGCGTCGCACGCTTCGCCGACCTAGTACCCTATAAGGACACCATGAACGCCGCCCACGGCATCGCGCCGGAGGCCATGCAGATGATGTCTTCGGACAAGGTCTATCCGGTGATGAGTCCCGAGGGCTGGGAGGGCCGCAGCAAGATCGCCCCGGTGAAGGGTGCTGCGGGCCTGACGGTCACCATCGCGGAATGCCCGCCGGGCGATAGCTCGGGCCTGCACAAGCACACCAACACGGTAGAGAACTTCTTCTGCATCGAGGGGAGCTTCGAGATTACATGGGGTACAGCGGGCGAGCATGCGATCGAGCTGGGCTCGCTGGACTTCGTCTCCATTCCCGCAGGCGTTTACCGCGAATTCCGCAACAACGGCACAGAGATGGGCCGCCTCTTGGTCGCGATCCAGTCGGTGCCTGGCGAGACCAAGGATACGGTGATCCACGCCGCCGCCGCGGGCGACGAGGTGGAGCGCCGTTTCGGCCGTGAGACCCGCGACGCCATGGCCGGCATCGGCATCCACTTCGGCGAATAGTCTTCGCTGCTAGCGTGATCACGTTGCATCCGCCGTGCCAGAAGCCCTGATCCCCGCCGGCCTATTTGGCCCGGACCTGTACCTCGCCGCAGCCGTCGTGTTCGTCGGCGGCCTGATCCGCGGCTTCTCGGGCTTCGGCTCGGCGTTGATTCATGCACCCATGCTGAGCTGGATCTGGGGTCCGCAGATCGGGGTGCCCGTAACTGCGCTGGTTGAGGTGGGTCCGGTTCTGCTACTGGCCCCCACCGCGTTCCGAGAATCCCAGCGGCGGACGGTCTGGGCGCTCGGCCTGCCGGCCATGATCCTGATGCCGCTCGGCGCACTCATCCTGATTTCCGTGCCGCCCGACGATATGCGCCGAGCGATCGCCGTGATCATCCTTCTGCTAGTCGTGATCCTTTGGACGGGCTGGCGCTACCGCGGGCCGCGAGGGATCGGGCCCGAAATCGGCGTCGGCATGGTCGGCGGCACACTCGCCGGTGCGTCCGGCGTCGCAGGCCCGCCGGCGATCCTCTACATGATGGCGAGCGGCGATGCGTCGGCACGCGTCCGCGCCAACCTGATCGGTTATTTCACCCTCGTGCTGATCGGGCTGACGACGACCTTTACACTCGCCGGCCTGATCGACGAGGCCATCGTCTGGAAGACGGCAGCGACCACACTGCCCTTCCTCGCCGGTACGTGGATCGGCATGCGCCTGTTCCCGCTGGCGAGCGAACACGTCTTCCGTAATATCGCTCTGGCGATCCTCGCCGCATCCTCAACCTGGGCACTGCTGGCTTAGGAGGTGGACGGGTCAGAGACCCGCCCCTGCGAAAACCTCATCAGAAGATAGTGTCGGGTTTCAAACCCGCCCGGCATGGCAAGCAGATGTATGCCACCAGCGAGCTTCGACCGCAGAATCGTTATGCTGAGCTTGTCGAAGTATGAGGCCTTCAGGTTCGTTTCCCTATAACCCGTGCGCAGCCATCATCTGCTGCATAGACTTGCCCTCGACCTCGCAGGCGGCTTGGTGCTTCTTCGATAGCTCCATCACCTCCGGCGGGGTCGCGACCTCACGAGCGAAGTCCTCGCGCGCGAGCAGCCTTTCGTACCAGGCGAACAGCATCGGGAAGCGCTCCGTCGGGAAGCCGAGCTTGGTGATCCGAAAAACTGTTATCCACCAGGCGATGTCAAGCGCCGACAGGCCGCCGGCTAGCAGATATTCGTATTGCTCGAGCCGTTCCTCAAGTTTACCAAACGCGATCAAGAACTGGTCCACTGCATCGATCACCTGTTCATCGGTGATGCCACCATTCGCGTTCATCTTGCGCCAGAAATTAACCTCGATCGCCTTGCGGCCGTCGACTTGGCCCCCGACGGTCTCGGCGCCTTCGGCCTCATACACGTCCACCGCCTCGTCCGGCTTCTTCATCATCTCGACCGGCAGGAAATAGCGGAAAGTCAGTGCACGTACGCACAGGTGTAGATCGTCTTCGTATCTCATGGAAGCGTCCATGAATGCCTTCTCCTCGGGATCCGCCGGGTAAAGCCTCGGCCCATCGAAGGCGCCGTCCACATACTCAATGATGTCGTTGCTCTCGATATGAACGTCGCCGTCATGCACCAGTGTTGGCATCAGGCCGCGCGGGTTGATACCCATGAACCACTCGGTGAAGTTCTCGAACTTCGAGATATCAACGTGATGGCTCTTCCATTCCAAGCCCTTTACGCCCAACGCAATCCGGGTCTTTTGCGAGCAAGACGAGCCCATAAAGTGGAAGAGGTGCAACCCTTTCCAGTCGAGGACCTCGGTCGTCTTGATGTCCGATGTCGTGAGTTTCACCATTTCAAATACCCCTATTCGCTTTCTGTTCAGGCTACGATTGCAGCGTAGCCTCCACCATACTTTACCGTATGGTTGTAATAAAGGGGGATTACATTTTCGTGGAGTAAAACCAACACGCGAGCAAGATGGAAATCGTCGCGAGCGCACCGGCGGTGCCGATCGCACCCTTTTGTTCCACGTCGGGCGCGGCTTGGCCCGCGCACCAATTAGGTACAACCATAGTCGCGAACCTTCAGGAACCACAGGAGCCCGTCATGACCGATGACCTGCAGACACCCGCTTCGCGAGCCTCATCCATAACCTCGACGACCTCCCCGTCCACGAGATACCCTTCGGCGAAATGAAGGTACTGGCTGGCGACCAAGTAATGGGCTTCTGGGCGAAGATAGAGGGCGGTAGCCACATCCCCGCGCATTCCCACCCCAATGAGCAGATCACCTGGCTGATGAAGGGCCGGTTCGAGTAGAAGTTCGGTGCCGGCAAGGAGGCGACGTGTCACGCGGGCTCGCTGTTACTGATCCCCGGCGGGATCGATCACGAGGTCTGGTACCGGGAGGATTGCGAGATCGCAGAGTTCTTCTCGCCGCCGCGCACTGACATGTTTCCAGAATTGGTGAACAACCCGTATGGGGTTCAGAACTGACCCCATCGTTATTCCCTAAACTTTATCATCGCCCCCGCGAAGGCAGGGGTCGATGATCACGGAATATATCCCGACAAAAGAAATTGTTTATGGATGCCCGCCTGCGTGAGCATAACTATGTAGAAATGGTTTGCCACCCGTCATACGCGCACTTGATCAGCGCATCGCGTCTCCGCCGGTGAAGAGATGTCAAGGTCAAGTCCAAGCATGACGAGGCTCTGAATTTAGGGGTGGGTTGTGAAACCCGCCCTTCGCAACAGAAGAATACGAGGAACACCCCATGCTGCCCATCCCTTCCAAGATCGTCGATATCTCAATGGCGCTCGACGACGAGATCATCGTAGACCCCGCGCCCATGCGGCCGAAGATTTCCATGATGGAGCATGGCGACAACCTCGGCCGGCTGCAGAAGAACTATCCCGGTCTCGACCCCGCCGACCTGCCAGGCGGCCTCTACTCGGCCTACGAGACGATTACGCTGGCCACCCACAACGGCACCCATGTGGACGCGCCGAAGCATTATCACCCGGTAGATAAAAACGGCGACCGGATGCCGGGGATCGACGAGATGCCGCTCGACTGGTTTATGCGGCCGGGCGTGAAGTTCGACTTCCGGCACTTCGATGACGGCTACCTCGTTACCGCCGAAGACATAGAGGCGGAGCTCAACCGAATCGGCCACGACCTCGATCCCCTGGACATCGTCCTGGTGAACACCAGTGCGGCGGCGGCCTACGGCCGCGACGACTATATCGACCATGGCTGCGGCATGGGCCGCGAGGCGACGCTGTGGCTCACCTCCCGCGGCATACGCGTGTGCGGCACCGACGCCTGGACCTGGGACGCGCCGTTCAAGCATACCGCAGAACGCTGGAAGGAGACCGGCGACGCTTCGATCATCTGGGAAGGCCACTATGCCGGGATCGAGGAACCATACTGCCAGATCGAGAAGCTGCAGAACCTAGAAGCACTGCCGGACAACGGCTTCACTGTGGTCTGCTTCCCAACAAAAATTAGGGGCGGCACGGCTGGTTGGACACGTGCGGTGGCGTTGTTCGACTAAGCCCGCGGATCTACTTTCGCTCCCACCGACGCATCTTCACGAGCGTCGTCGATCCGTCCTTAAGCCTCTTCATGGTCGCGGCCTCGCTAGCCTCTCGGGCGATGCCGGCCTTGATCACGTCGGCGGCCATTGACTTCGGGATCACCACAACCCCGTCCGTGTCACCAACCACCAGATCGCCCGGCTCGACAATTGCCTCGCCCAGCGCGATCTGTTCATTGATGTAGAGATCGCCGTTCAGGTCTTTCAGGGTGCCGCGCATGGCAAGCCCGCGGGAGAAGACCGGCCAGCCCATCTCGGCGAGTTCCGCCCCGTCGCGCACGCAGCCGTCGATCACGAGCCCGCCGAGGCCCAGCGCCTTGGCCGACGTGCACATCACCTCGCCGAAATACCCACCCTCGTAGTGGCTGCCCACGTCGGCGATGATCACGTCGCCGGGTTTCGCCTCGTCGATGCCGAAATGCAACGCCAGGTTGTCGAGCGGCGGCCCCTTCACCGGGAAGGCCGGCCCGCAGACCGTCATGCCGGGCGCCACCGGCTTGATCGCCGCGGGCAGCGCGCCGATCCGGCCCGCAGCCTCGTGCAGGGTCGAGGATGCGATCTTCGCCGCTTTCGCGATCAGTTCGGATGTGAGTTCGCCGGCCATTCGTGACACTCCACAAAAATGATAAAGTCGTATCCAATTGTAGTCGCCCGGCGGGCGCAGGTCATCGGGGGTTCAGAGTTAAGATGCACGGCAAAACGACAATCCTCTCCGCCCTTCAGGGCGGAGAGGGTCGCGAACGAAGTGATCCGGGAGAGGTGGGTACCGACGACATGCGCCGAGCTTACGAGTGGGACCGCACGAAACCCACCCCACCTCGGCTCTCTCCGCCCTACTTGTCGCCGCTTGTGGCGACAAGCGCCGCAACATGGGGCGGAGAAGGAGATTCGAGTCCATGATCGGCGTACTGGACGAATTACGCGTGATCGAGGGATCAGCCTTCGTGGCCGCACCCACCTGCGGGATGACGCTTGCCCAGATGGGCGCGGACGTCATCCGCTTCGACATGATCGGCGGTGGTATCGACTACCAACGCTGGCCCGTCACGAAAGACGGCAACTCGATCTACTGGGCCGGGATGAACAAAGGCAAACGCTCACTCGCCGTGGACTTCCGCAAGCCAGAGGGCCAAGAACTGCTGGCCGAACTAATCACCCAGCCCGGCGAGGACCGGGGCATTTTGCTCACGAACTTCCCCATGCGCGGCTGGCTCTCCTATGAGGCGCTGAAGGCGCGGCGCGACGACCTGATTGCGCTCAACATCATCGGCAACCCGGACGGCTCGGTCGCGGTGGACTACACCGTGAACGCGGCCGTGGGCTTCCCATTTGTCACGGGCCCGAATGCGGAGATCGAACCGGTCAACCATGTCTTCCCCGGCTGGGACGTCTCGACGGGCTTCGCCGCGGCCACCGGCCTCCTTGGAGCCGAGCGGCACCGCAGGCGTACCGGCGAGGGCCAGTATGTCTCGCTGTCGCTGTCCGACATGGCCTTCGCGACCGTCGGCAATCTCGGCTACATCGGCGAGGTGCAGCTCAACGGCGAATCCCGCCCCAACATCGGCAACGACGTCTATGGCAGCTACGGCCGCGACTTCGCGACCGCAGACCGGCGCCGGGTGATGATCATTGCCGTGTCAGTGCCCCAGTGGAAGAAGCTGGTTGAGGCGACGGGCACGGGCGACGCCATGGCGGCGCTGGAGGCCGATTACGGGATGGACTTCACCTGCGAGGAGCACCGCTACGAAGCGCGCGAGGCCATCAACGAACGTATCGCCGCCTGGTGCGCCGCCCATTCGCTCGACGAGATCCGCGCCGTCTTCGACGAACACAATGTCTGCTGGGGCCCCTACCAGACCTTCGACCAGATGGTCGCCGAGGACCCGCGTGCCTCGACGGCGAACCCCCTGTTCCGGGAGATCGACCAGCCAGGCCTCGGCCGCTATCTCGCGCCGGGCACACCCAACAACTTCACAGGCGTCGAGCGCATCGTGCCCCGTGCGCCGCTGCTTGGCGAGCATACCGACGAGATCCTCGCCGTCGATCTCGGCCTATCCGACGCCGAGATCGGGAAACTGCATGACGCGCGCGTGGTGGCGGGACCGGAGAACAAGTGAGCCCCTCTCCTTCCATGGGAAGGAGAGGGTCGCGGTGAGGTTGGGGCCCTTGACCGAACGACACTTCGCGCTGCTCCCTCTCACGGTTCGCGTCGCTCGTAACCCTCTCCCCCCTGAAGGGCGGAGAGGGTAAAAGAACTGACCACCGTCGATACAGCGGTCAAACCAAGGGTATTCTCATGAACGTACTTCCAGAGACGAGCGAAGACCTGCTGGGCCTGTGCCGAGCGGCACTGGACGATGTCCACGCATTCCGGGATGCAGCTCAGCGTGCGGCGGCCGACATGGCCGCGCCGGGCGGCCCGGTCGAGTCGGCTCTCCTCGAGGAACACCAGTATGCGGTCCATGGATTCGCCTGGATGGCGACCTATGCCTCCGGCCTCGAGCAGCTCCTGCGCTGGGCCGAATGGCTCGACGCGGACGGACAATTGGCCGACCTGGAACGGCTGATCCTGTCGGCCGGCTTCGGTGGCTATCTCAACCAGCTAAAGTACGGGATCGCCATGAGCCAGGACGAGATCGTCCGACCTGGCGATCTTGGGCTCGACGAAGCCGCGTTCTTCGCCGGCGCGGCTGCGCGACAGCTCATGGCGACCGGCAACGGTATCGCGGTGCGCCAGGCCATCGCGGAATGCCTGCGCGCGCGTGACGGCGACTTCGGCGCCCGAGGCCTGGACGAGACCAACGCGATGGTCGCCGAGCAATTCCGGCGGTTTTCCGACGAGCGGGTCGCGCCCCACGCCCATGGCTGGCACGTGCGTGACGAGCTGGTCCCGCTGGACGTCATTTCGGAGATGGGTGAGCTCGGTGTGTTCGGCCTGACCATCCCGGAGGAAGACGGCGGACTCGGCATGGGTAAGGTCTCCATGTGCGTCGTCACCGAGGAACTCTCGCGCGGCTATATCGGAGTCGGCTCGCTGGGCACGCGATCAGATATCGCGGCCGAACTGATCCGGCTCAACGGCACGCCCGATCAGAAGGAAAAGTATCTCGCACCTATCGCGTCCGGCGCGCTCCTGCCGACCGCGGTCTTCACCGAGCCCAATCACGGTTCGGACCTAGCTCGCATCCGTACGCGGGCGACCCGCGACGCCGATGTCTATCGGGTGAAGGGCAACAAGATTTGGATCACCCACGCCGCGCGAACAGACATGATGACGCTCATGGCGCGGACCGACCCGGACGAGGACGGCTATCGCGGACTGTCGATGTTTCTGGCCGACAAGCCGCGCGGTACCGACGATGCACCTTTCCCCGCCGACGGCATGACAGGATCGGAAATCCGCGTCCTCGGCTATCGCGGAATGAAGGAATACGAGCTCGGCTTCGACGGGTTCGAGGTCGCCGCCGACGGCCTGCTGGGCGGTCGCGAGGGCGAGGGCTTCAAGCAGCTCATGACCTCGTTCGAGACCGCGCGCATCCAGACCGCGGCCCGGGCCGTGGGCGTGGCCCAGAACGCCCTCGAACTTGGCTTCGGCTATGCCGGGGACCGGGAGCAGTTCCACCGTCCCATCGTCGAGTTCGCCCGCGTCGGCGGCAAGCTAGGCTGGATGGCGACGGAGACGACAATAGCCCGCCAGCTGACCTATTTTGCGGCCCGGCAGAAGGATTCCGGCCAGCGCTGCGACATCGAGGCGGGCATGGCAAAGCTGCTCGGCGCGCGGGTCGCCTGGTCGAATGCCGACAACGGCTTGCAGATTCACGGCGGCAATGGCTACGCCGAGGAGTACGACATCAGCCGCGTTCTGTGCGATGCCCGGATTTTGAACATCTTCGAGGGCGCGGCCGAAATACAGGCCGGAATTATCGCACGCGGTTTGCTTGCGCGTCCGAACCGCCCCGCCTAGACACTGGAATCGCTTGAATTTTTTGGGTCTTCGGGAAGAATTTTGCGAAATTTTACAATATCACGTGTCAAGCATTGCGCCTCAACTCCCAATAGTATGGGTATGATTCATTCCTTGTAACGGCCTAAGTCTGGGATAAGAAATGGCTTCCCTCTTGTCTGCGAAACACTTTGCAGCCTCGGTCGTTTGACTAATAAATTGCTAGCCATGATAAATACGATAATACCGCGCACCTGCGGGACGTCGAACTTCGTCCCATGAGCGATCCGGATATTCTCATCTTAGATTCCGCCACTAAGTTCGGCGGCCATTCCCCAGGGCAGGTCGCTATCGCGGCCTCCCACGGTGCGATCTATGCCGGCTATCTGGCTGCCCGAGCGGAGTTGCGCGGCATTATCCTCCACGATGCGGGAATCGGACGCGATGCTGCCGGCATCAACTCGCTGCCCTATCTAGACAGATTCACGGTCGCCGGCGCGACGGTGGATCACAAAAGCGCGCGGATTGGCGACGGCGCGTCGATGGCCGCAACCGGCATCATCAGCTATGTCAATGAAACCGCACGGGCTGCCGGCTGCGTACAGGGGCTGACCGCGATGGAATGCGCCCGTGCGATGCTGACCGCGCCTGGACAGTCCGGTAGCCCTCCGTCTCAGGACGAGGCACGCTTCGTAATCCGCGACCAGCCTGATCTTCCCTTAGTCATCGGCTGCGATTCTGTTTCTCTTGTCAGACCGGCAGATTCCGATGCAATCGTGATCACTGCGTCCCATGGCGAACTCTTACGGGAATCGCCCAGCTGGGGAAATCGCCCGCATGTCCTCGGTGCAGTCTTCAACGACGCGGGGTCAAACCACCCGACCCGCCTGCCCAACCTCGACACACGCGGGATCGCTGGCGCCACGGTCTCGGCGGATAGCGCGCGGATCGGAGACGCCCGTTCGAGCTACGAAGTCGGGGTAATTTCCCACATCAACGAAACCGCACGCGCCCTTAGTGCAACGCCGGGCATGACATGCCGTGCCTTCGTCGACGTCCTTTCAGGCACCCCGGCCAGCTAGGCGAGCATCTCCCGCACCCGCTTCGCGATACGCTCCGCGTTGATCTTGTAGGCTTCCTCCAGCGGCACCGAGAACGGGATCGGAATTCTCTCACCGCCCAGCCGGGCGACCGGTACGCCTAGCGTCTCAGCGACATCCGACGCGACCTCACCCCCAAAACCGCCAACCCGCACCGCCTCGTGCACCACTAGCAGACGCCCTGTGCGCGCGGCGGAATTCATGACTGCGTCACGGTCCCAAGGATATAGCGTACGAAGATCGAGCACCTCTGCCGAGATACTTTCTTCCGCCAACATATCGACCGCCGCCACCGCGACACTGACCTGGGCAGCCCAGCTCACGATCGTGATATCGTCACCTTTTCGCACCGTCGCGGCAACGCCCAGCGGTACCGGCTCCTGATCGTCCTCGTCGACGTCACCCGAGATGCCCCAAAGCCCCTTGTGTTCCATATAGGCCACAGGGTCGTCGCAACGGATAGCGGCTTTCAGGAGGCCGCGATTGTCGGCCGGCGTCGCCGGCGTGACTACCACGAGACCGGGCGTGTGGATGTACCAGGCCTCCGGCGACTGGGAATGCTGAGCAGCGATGCCGCCGCGTATTCCGATGGGCATACGCGCCACCATCGGGACCCGTGCCTGGCCTCCGAACATGTAGCGCGCCTTGGCCGCCTGATTGACGAGCTCGGATACCGCACACATGGCGAAATCCGAAAACCTCATCTCCGCAATCGGTCGCGTGCCGGCAAGCGCCGCGCCAACCGCAGCCCCCATGATGGTAGATTCAGAGATCGGCGTGTCAACAATCCGGTCCGCTCCGAACTCGGCCTGCAGATCGTTATACTGGCCCGCCATCCCACCTTCATAACCAAGATCCTCGCCGAGCGCCCAAACTTTAGGATCCCGCGCCATCTCTTCCTGAAGGCCGAGCCGCGCGGCCTGAGCATAGGTCATCTCCGTCATTGGCCCGCTCCCGGATAGCTTGGCGCCCCGACATCCTGAACATCCGTGAAGGCGAGGTACCCGTCCGGCCAGGGCGCGTTCATGGCCTCGTCCACATAGGCGGCGATCTTGCCATCGATCTCGGCTCTGAGTTTATTAATCTCGTCCGCGGTAACACCATTCTCGACCAACCAGGCCTCAGTACGCGCAATTGGCTCGCGCCCCAGCGCCGCCTCGACCTCGGCCGGTTCACGATACCCTGCTGCATCATGCGCGAAATGCCCGCGCAGCCGATAAGTCATCGCCTCGATGAGCTGCGGTCCGCCGCCGGCACGAATTTCCGCGACGGCCCGCGAGACCGTACGGTCAACCTCGAACAGGTCATTACCATCGATGGTTGTCGCCGGCATCCCGAAACTTGCGGCTCGCCCAGCGAT
>MDTE01183261.1_pt1 | contig 17962 bp, 19 predicted proteins | sample 811231 | NCBI WGS metagenome assembly MDTE01 (sample SAMN05326651, study PRJNA326480) | marine metagenome | isolation source: seawater | place: Indian Ocean: Red Sea | collected 2010 | reverse complement strand
TCGAAAGAATTGAGCCTCTCTAAAAAGGACATTCCAAGAAGGGAAACGGGAATATCTGTCTGATTAATTGAAACTTTAATATTTCTATATTTATATGGGCCAATCGAAAAATTCTTTAGCCAATATATTGCGCCTAAGCCGATACCATTTGCGGTATGAAATTGTTGTGTAAAACTTAAATTTTTCAAATTAATTCCGATTCTTTTTGCTGCTTCAGGACTAAGTGTAATTTCACTTGCTCCCGTATCAACCATTAACCGAATACGCTTTTCGTTTGCTTTTCCATTTATATAGAAATGACCGTCGGTACTAACTGTAATGACGACCTCATTTCCTCTTGAGGTTATAGTGTAGCCCGGGACTAATTCTCCCCCTACCCTGTAAATAATCTGACTTAATTCTGAACGATATGTGTAGCCTATCAGTATTACTGAGACTAAACCCGTCCAAATAGATATGTTTTTAATAACTTCATTGAATTTAATTCTTCGAACATAGATTAAGCTACTTGATACCAGAGCCAATATTCCAAGAAGCCTAATTATTTCGAGGAAAACATCATCTGAGCTTGTTTTATGTGGAAACCAAAGGAGCAAAGCCAATAGTATTAGACCCACCGATATAATTAAGGCAAAAAACAAGAAAAACCCTAACTTATATTGTGAGCCTGTTTTTCTATTTTGCCGCCATGGGTCCTTCCGTTCTGCCATAACTTATGATGAATGACATGCATAACAAAGTCGAATAGAATTAAAAAGATATGAAGATAATGCTGAACAATTAAACTAACTCCTGACTGAATGGAAATATTCCTGGTTGCAGGCATTTAAATTATTCATGACCAAATTGGCCTTTTTATAATGACCAATAAATTACTGATTACGAATAGAATTATTCCCCAAGTAGGCTTTGGTACCTTATACATAACTCAAAACCGTGGATTTGGGCCGCGCCGAGAGGACGCGGTGAGCCTTTTAAGAGAGGCTGCCAAAATAGGAATTAAGTTTTTTGATACCGCTGACTCATATGGGAACGGTTCAGCAGAACAATCGCTACATGATGCTTTGTATCCCTATGATGACCTAATTATAGCTACAAAAGGTGGCTATAAACATCAACATCTTGGTCACTGGCAGCCAGATGCTAGTCCTGCCAGTTTAAGAATAGCTTTAGAGGGTAGCTTGAGGCGTCTGAATCTCGAAACAATTGACCTATATCAACTCCACTCCGTTGATACTAGAGTAGCCTATGAGGACTCTATCGGCACCCTGAAGGAAATGCAGAATGAAGGTAAAATTCGTCATATTGGAATATCCAATGTAGGTCTTGCGCAACTAAAAATAGCTAGAGCGGAAACTGAAGTCATGTCCGTACAGAACGCTCTTAATATACAACATGGGACGAACTCTGAAGTTTTAGATTACTGCACTAAAAAGCAAATCCCTTTTATTTCTTGGATGCCATTAGGCGATGGAAGTATCTCGTGGGCCGAACCTGTATTGTGCCAGCTAGCCGAAAAATACACTTCAACCCCGGCACAAATTGCCCTTGCCGCTTTATTGAACATCTCACCATGTATTCTTCCCATTCCAGGAACCAGTTCCGTCAAGCATCTTAATGAAAATTTTTCTGCTGCTTCAATCGAATTAGAGCCAAACGATTTTATTCGTTTATGTAAACGTTATCGGATTAATTTTCCCTTAACCGGAACTGAATAAGTTGATCATCATGTTTATAAACAAAGTTAAACTTTCAAGGCTAATAAGTAAGTGATCGAAAGAGTTATTCAAAAATTATGATACCCACTAGCGCCCTTGTATTCGGCAGCTCCGGAGTTCTTCCATTCGTTCTGCTGACTTTGCTTAACTTCTCGAACATTAATTTCCTCATACCAAATCCAATGTTTGCCATTCTAGCGTACGGCGCAACTATTCTCTCCTTTATAGGCGGCATTCAATGGGGAATAATAATCCATAAAACAAAAATAGATAGAAATCTATGGATAGAATTGGGTACTTCCATATTCCCACCCTTGTTAGGGTGGTCAAGTCTATTGGCAAGCGGTTTAACGGGCTACATTATATTAATTTGCGGATTTTTATTTGCTCTTTTCGTTGATCACAAAATGGCAAATTTAAATCTAATTCCCACTTGGTACTTTAGATTAAGATTTTTTTTAACTTTAATGGTTGTGGCGGTTCTTATCATAAATTTGTTCTAGAAAAAAAATATTATTTAATCCTAATATAAGAGATATTAATATAATTCTATGGTTGCATCGTGGTAATACGACGAAGGATTCGGGGTTCGTTCAAATTATAACGTTTACCGCGGTGAAGGGTCACACGGTTATCCCATATCACTAAATCACCCTTTTCCCATTTGTGAGTAAAGCAAAAACATTTTTGTGTAGAATGTTCTAGAAGTTCAGTGACTAGAAGGCGGGCCTCTGGATCAGACATGCCATTGATAGAACGAATATGTACAGGCGGAAAAACCACTTTCCTTTTTGTCGATGGATGAATACGAACTAATGGCCAATAGGCTGGTGGTGAAGCCGCTATTTCTTCAGGCGTATAAATTAATCCAAGAGCCATTCTTGAATGAAAGACATGGTGCTCAGCTACAAGCCCATCTATTAATATTTTCAGATCATTTGGCAATGTTTCGTACGCAGCTCTAAGGTCAGCAAACTCCGTATCACCTCCCTCATTGGGAAGTATGCGGGCAGACAAAAAAGAGTATTTTGCCACTGACCTCATGAATGAACTGTCCGAGTGCCAAAATTGATTTGCAATCTGAGAACCCAATCGACGCCCATCACGCTTAAGGATTTGGCCATTATCCTCTACATTGCTTATCGGCACTAACGATTTGTTATCAGGTCCACTTTTCCCCCTCACTTTTGACAGAAACGAAATTTCTAATTTTCCAAACCTCTCCGCAAGGTTCACTAGAGCATCATCACTAATATCACTTTCACGCCAAACCAAGACTGCATACCTGTCCATACCGGCTTCTATTTCGTCGGTTGCCTTTTTGGAGAGTTTGTCGGACAAATTAATTCCCGAAGCATATGCGCCGAATCCGTTAGTAATCGGCTTTAATTTTATACCCATCGTAACATCTCTATCACGCCTCAATTTTTAACTATTTCGTCTCTTTAGATGAACAAAATGATAAAATTCACAAATTGGACACCTCAAAAACATTCTTAGGCCAATTTTTAAATTTAAGGTTCGTTTACTTTAATAAATTAAACTCGGTTCAAACATTGTTTTACATATCATCACCCTTACTTCTAGTTTTTTTACTAACTTTAATTCTACCGACTAACTCTTTTGCCCAACTGAAAACAAAACCTGTTGTTACTCTCGATAATATCTCGGTTGGGACACTTCTTTTCAAAAATGTGGAAAATTCAGAAGAAAATATACCCGCCCCACTTCTATACACCCGTTATGATATTGACCTTTCTGGCCCTGTAGTGAATACCACCCTCACCCAATATTTTCAAAATAAAACAAAAAAATTTCTCGAAGGTATTTATGCGTTCCCACTACCCGAACAATCCGCAATACACGGTTTTAGGATGCGGGTCGGCAAACGTTTTATAGAAGGAAAAATTCAGGAAAAGACAAAAGCTAAGAAAATATTTGAAACCGCAAGAACCCGGGGGAGAAAAGCCGCGTTGCTCATACAGAAACGTCCTAACCTTTTTACAAATGCGGTTACAAACATTGGCCCAGGGGAGACAATTGTTATTCAACTAAAATTTCAAGAAATTATAAAGCCCGTTAATGAAATTTTTACACTTCGTCTTCCTCTCGTCGCCGCCCCTCGATATGAACCATATAGCAATAATCAAAAAATAAGTTCACAGAATAATCCTGAGATTTTCGATAAAGAGAAAATTAAAAATAAAAATGTGCTAACTAAAATTACTGATCAAAATTTAACAGCCCCTCGGACTCTTAACTTACACAACCCAGTAAACATCACCGTTAAACTGAATGCCGGTTTTCCATTAGGTAATATTTACAGCGCGTCCCACAAAATTGTAGTTAAACGCGAAAACATGACCAAGGCAGTTATCAGACTCGCCACGGTCGACAGTGCGGATCGAGATTTTTTACTTAGTTGGAACTCTAACAATTTCAAAAATCCAAAGCTGTTTCTGTTTAAGGAGACAATTAAGGATGGAGTTTTCCATGCGGCAACAATAACACCTCCTCGTAGGTCTGCACTCAAATCACCAATGTCCCGAAATATTATCTTCATTCAGGATATTTCCGGTTCTATGGATGGACATTCTATAAAACAAGCGAAAAAAGCATTAAAGTTCGCGCTCGAACGTTTGAAACCAAATGACCGATTCAATATTATATTTTTTAATGATCAAGCAAGAGCTCTATCGCCTACTTTAATGAAAGCGAGCCGTCACAACCTTAATCATACATTAAAAATTCTTAATAGTATGAAAGCCTCCGGCGGGACCGAAATGTTAGCCGCTTTGTCTTTGGGGTTGGGGATGGCCGAAGCCATTGACGATAAAAGGGTAAAACAAATTGTTTTTTTAACCGACGGTGCAGTTTCAAACGAACGCGAACTGTATAGTACAATCCAGAAAAACCTAGGGAACAGCCGCCTTTTTACAATCGGAATAGGTTCTGCTCCAAATGATTATTTCATGAAAACCGCCGCCAGAATTGGAAGAGGAAGCTTTGTCTTTATTAGTAATTTAGAAACTGCTGGTGAGACAATAAAACAATTTTTAAAAAAAATAGAATCGCCAGTTTTAACTAATCTTAAACTCAATTTACCAGATCAAAAAAGTTTGGTGACTCCTTCTCCTCTTCCAGACCTTTATGCGGGTGAACCAATAATTATCACTTTTAAATCAGATAAGGGTCAAAGTGGGATTGCCGAATTAGAAGGAGTATTTAATTCTGAAAAAATTAAGATAACGTTCAAAACAAGTGATGCAGTTGAAAGAGTGGGTATAGCCAAACTTTGGGCTGGAAGATATATCCGTGACCTCGAGTTGAAAAGGACGAACCCATGGTCAAAAAGGTTTTCTAAAAATTGGATAAACGAAGAAATTCTACGAACAGGTTTGAAGTTTCAGGTAATGAGCAGTCAGACATCTTTCGTCGCCGTTGATAAGGACCATTCTTCAAGGTTCCATCAGTTTTTATTTAAAAAGAATATTCCGAATAATTTACCCGCGGGTTGGAATAGAGAAATATGGTTTCCAGAAACAATACTAGGACCAAGTTTTGGAGGTTCAATTTTTCCTGAATTAAACAGAAAAAACAAAAAATTGAAAATTTTAGAGGGAGAAGATAACGGTTTTATAAAAGTAAGTTTGCCTCAAACGGGATTAGACTGGAGGCAAACTCTCTATCTTGGCGTTCTTATTTTGACTTTAGCTACTGTATTATCTGGACTCCTGATAATTAAAAAAATATGCCGGCAACAATAATTTTAATTAAAACCTTTTTATGCGTGGGGGCTTTTATATCTATTTTAGGATTATTGCATCCTGCTAAGGCCTTACTGGGACAGATGCTTTTAGAAAATGCGTTTAAGGCTGGAGGTGAACAGCCTTGGCCGGGTACCGATTTACGTCCTATAGGGAAACTTCAATTCTCTCGGCTCGGTATTCAGAAAATCATATTAAGCAACGCAAGCGGACAAGCAATGGCTTGGGGTCCTGCAATTTTTGGCGGTACAAAACTCCCTGACTCAAAAGGGATAACCATAATTGTAGGACATCGGGATAGCCACATGACATTTCTCAAAGACCTAAAGAAAGGAGACCTGTTAGAGTTCATAACACTAGAAAGCAAAAAATTAAGATTTATTGTTAATGATAAAAGGGTTGTGGGAAAAACGCTTTGGTTACCGATAGTAACAAAAACTCTTCAACCAGAAATAATATTAGTAACCTGTTGGCCGATTGAAGAAGAAGGTCCTACAGATAAACGCTTTTTGGTTCATTTGGTATCCGATAACTAGTGCAGTTAAAGAGCCTATAAGAGTTAAAACTTAATACTTTTTAAATAGTTTATTCTTTCGGGACCCCGCCGAGGTTGGTTTCAAGTTCAGGACATTATTTTTTTAGTATTATTTCAGTAGTAAGTTCAAATACTAGCGAAAAACCTAATCTCTCCCCTTTTTAATGAGGGAATGATTTTATCATTCATCTTATTTCAATGAAAACTTAGTCTTTCTCTCTCTCACTTTTCTCAAACCATGCATTAAGAAAAACACCAACAAACACTACTGTACCCCCCAGCCATATCCAGATTGCTGGTAATTCGCTAAAAAACAACCACCCCGCAAGACCAGCAAATATCAATTTCGTGAAATCTGCGGGCAGAACCACAGTAGCGTCAGCTTCCCGAAAAGCCTGGGCTAAGGATAATTGTGTAGTGCACCCAAAAATTGCAATAAGAACCATAAACATAAACTGATCAAAAGTTGGCCATTGCCAAAAAAAGAGGGCTGCAATCAAGCAAACCGGCAGCTGCAATAAAGAAGCATAAAGCGCAATCGTCGCTGGCGAGTCCGTTCGGGAAAGCACCTTTATAACCACGAGCGCCAAACCCCACATTGCAGAAGACATTATTAATAATATGGATCCTGTGCTAATCTCGACCGTCCACGGTCTCAGAATTAGAAAGGCTCCGAAAAACCCGATTGCGAGCGCCACATATCGAGCACTAGAAACCCGTTCACCAAGCAGAATTATTGCCCCTACTGTTCCTATCAGTGGAGCAGTAAACGTTAAAGCCACAACCTTCGCAAGAGGTTCCATTGTTAGAGCTAAAAAATATGCGAGCATCGCAAAAACATTGAGAATTGCGCGCAAGCCCTGAAGCGGCAAATTTGCAGTGCGGAATGGATTGGTTCCGGGTCGGACAAATATTGGGATCATGAGACAAATGCCAATCGAATGCCTGAAAAAGGCGATTACAAAAGGATGAATTTCATCAGCAATCTGACGAATTGAGACATTCATTGCCACAACTCCCAATGCTGACAGCATCATAAATAACACCCCTCTTATTGCAGGTGGCACCGCCTTGTATATCTCCGGAAAAGGACCCAATAGGATCTTCATTAAGTAATCTTTCAGATTAATGGAAAACCTAAAACTCTATTCAAAATCATTAATCTCAAAATCATGGAAAATTCTCTGTATCGACAATAGTTTAATTTTTTTCGGGAGCCAAACGGCATGACGGAAATTATTTTCATTATTTCAGAAAGTAAATCTTGCGAGGATCAGCACGAAAATTCATAATATTTATTAAAATTCAACAAACGAAAGGAGGTGGTCCAATGTCTCATTGTCTAAGTGCGTGGTCCCGGACTACAAGAATTTGGATTATCACCGCTGACGAGGGATACTTCGGCTAACGTGATATTTGAGGTCCTTGCCAGGACCGTTCCGGACAATGGAAGGGTCACCCTAGGGTGGCCCTTCATCTTTTTTTAGTGAAAATCCATGATTTGCTATATCAACAATAAAAATTCTTAATACCAACAAACTGAATGAGGGTTGCAAAAGAAGGATGACAAGGGTCTCCGTAATTATTCCAACTTTTAACCGACAGGATTTGATCTCTAATTGTGTTGATTCGGTGATGGATCAAACAAAACAAGCAGATGAAATCATCGTCGTGGATGACGGTTCTGTTGACGATACTTGGAGAATTCTACGAGAAAAGGGTTTTTCTGACTCTTTGCAAACAAAAACACCTTTAAGATATATTTACCAAAACAATCAGGGGGTTAGTGCAGCAAGAAATATTGGTATAAAGTCTTCAAGATATGAATATATCGCTTTACTGGACTCTGATGATCATTGGTTAAAAAATAAATTAGAACGACAAATTTCTTCACTAGAGGCAAAAAACTTCTCCTGCCGTATAAGTCACACTGATGAGATATGGATTAGGAATGGTGTCAGAGTAAATGCCCAAAAAAAACATGCTAAAAGTGGGGGTAATATTTTTCATAAATCCCTAAAGCTGTGCTGTATTTCACCAAGTTCAACTGTTATCCATAAATCCGTTTTTGACGATTTTGGATATTTCGATGAAAAATTAAGAGCATGTGAGGATTATGATTTTTGGTTAAGGTTCTCTGCATACGAAGACGTCCATTTTCTAAATGAACCATTAGTAATTAAATTTGGGGGACACAGTGACCAATTGTCTAAGGCCTATTGGGGCATGGACAGGTTTCGTATTTATGCTCTTGAAAAGCTCGTTCGAGAACAAAATCTAAGTGATGCAAAGAGACAAGCAACACTCAGAGAACTAATTTATAGACTTGGTATTTTAATAGGTGGCGCCAAAAAAAGAGATAAATTTATTTTTGCACAAGAACTGACAAGTAAAAAATCCCATTGGGAAATGGTTCTTCTGGAAGGAAAAAATCATATTGATAGGATAGTTTGTGGAAATAAAAATTAAAATTTGTTGGGTTATAGCGCTGCACGCCGAAGCCAGACCGATAATAGAAGCGTACAGAATGAAGATTTTTTCAAACGAGTTGATATTTCCGGTCTATATAAATCATGAGACTGGTCATGCATTGGTAATTTCCGGCATTGGCACCGCAAGGTCTGCAGCTGCAGCAACCTATTTGAAGACACTATTAAGCATTGAAAATTATGCCGCTTGGGTAAATATCGGCATAGCTGGGTTTTTTAAGGAACCAGTTGGAAAAATCTATCAAGCTTTAAAAGTACTTAACTGTCATAATAATCAAGCTTTCTTTCCCGGGCTTCGTCTATCAGATTATGTACAGGGCTCACCTTTACTGACGGTAAGTAAACCCGAATTAAACTTCGCCTCTAGAGTTCTTTATGATATGGAAGCCGCTGGTTTCTGTGAGGTCGCCCCTTTATTTAGCTGCAATGAACTAACATTTGTTTTCAAAGTTGTATCCGACACACCAATGACAAAATTTAATAATTCCAAAAAATTCGTGAAAGGGCTTCTAGAAAATAATATGGAAATCATTTCCAAACTTTTGATGCAAATTGAAGAAGTCGTAGCCGAAGAAGAAAAAAGATTAAGAATGCCTGAAGAAGTAAAAGAAGTAATGGCAATTTTTCACTTTACAGAGAGTAATAGACATAATTTCGAAATGGTTTACCGAAAGTGGCGATCCACCTTCCCTGATAGAAAATTTGATGAAGTCCAGCCTCCAGAAAATTCAGCGAAAGCTCTTATAAATAATTTAGAAAAAGAGCTTTTAGATGAGGTTAAAGATTGGACTTTGACGTGATAGAAACGATTTTTGTAGAAGAAGCTATAAATGACCACCCAACAACAGGACACATACTGAAATCTCTTCCACGTGCACAATTCATAGAGATAAGCCGCTATCAGGAAATATTTAACAAAAGACATCAAAACTTCCGACTGCAAAAGAAAAACCCTTGTCTGATATTAGCCAAGAAACATGAAAATTTTGTTTTGCCCGCACCAGCTGGATTCGGCATGAATTCCAATTTAAATTTTTATTTTTCTCATATGTATAATTGTATTTACGATTGCAGGTACTGCTTTTTACAGGGGATGTATTCTTCAGCACACTACATATTATTTGTAAACTACGAAGATTTCTTTAAAGCTATTTCAGAAACTATTGAAAAATACTCGGATAATTCTCTTACTTTCTTTTCTGGTTACGATTGCGACTCTTTAGCATTTGAGAAAATAAGTAATTTTGCAAATCACTCTCTAAATTTTTTTTCTGACCATCCATCTATCGAACTAGAATTAAGAACAAAAAGCATCGTGACAAGTCCCTTAATAAAACGAGAACCGTTGAGAAATTGCATAGTAGCCTTCAGTTTATCCCCGAAGAAAATAGCGAATATTCTTGATAAAAAAGCGCCGAGTATTTCCCTAAGAATAAATGCACTAAAACAGTTAGCCAAAGCAGGTTGGTCGGTGGGTCTCAGGTTTGATCCTTTGATATATTGCGCAGACTGGGAAACGATGTATTCCGAACTCATAGCGGAGATCATGCACGACTTAAACCCTCGCAGTCTGCACTCCGTGAGCTACGGGCCGCTAAGGTTTCCAAAAAAAATGTACAAGAAAATTTTTACCCTGCACCCAAATGATAAGTTATTTTCCTTCCCTATGAAGGAGAAAGCTGGGATTATTTCTTACGGTACCGAAATAGAAGATTTAATGTCTAAATTTATAAAAAATGAACTAAATAAATATACCAGCCACAACAAGATATTTCGATGTGCAGTATAAAAATACATGGGGCAAAACGTTGACAAATAGAACGGCACTAGTCACCGGAAGTTCTAGTGGTATAGGCCAAGCAATTACTGAAGCTTTACTAAGTAATGGCCACGATGTCATAGGTTTGGCCCGTGACCACGATAAATTTAAGCCTCGATATGATAACTATCACCCAATTACTGTCGATTTATCGGATATCGAAAACACCGAAACCATGGTTCACGGTTTGCTGAATGAATACCCAGATATCAGTATTTTTATTGGTAATGCCGGATATGGTGACTTTAAGCATCTAGAGAATTTTTCATCATTACAGATCAAGAATTTTCTAATTACTAATCTAGTCTCTCAAATTATTTTATGTCGTCACCTTATAACTTATTTAAAAAGAAAGGACGCCGGCGATATTATTTTTATGGGTTCTGAAGCGGCGCTAGCTGGAAAAAAAAACGCGACGCTTTATTCAACTGCTAAGTTTGGTTTAAGGGGATTCGCTCAGGCTCTTCGAGATGAGATTCGTACCTCTGGCGTAAGAGTATGTCTTATAAATCCTGGCTTAGTGAGAACTCCATTTTTTGAAACTTTAAATTTTGAACCCGGTCAATATGAAAATAATGCTATAGAACCCGAAGATGTCGCAAAAATAGTTATAGAAATTTTGAATACTAGAGCTGGAACAAACATAGATGAAATTAATTTATCCCCTTCCTCTCAGTTAATTAATTTTAAATGAAATGTCTTTTTTGATCTAATATACTGTACTTACTTAATCGTTATTGGAATCTTCATTATCTTTGAAGAATAAAATCTTGAAAAACCATCAGACACTAAATAAATAGCTTTCCAAGCCAACTATGTGTCAACCAACCCAAAGCAAAACCCAGTAGAAACTGTATATCGATAATAAAGTTGAACAACCAACCAAAAAAGAAGACTACCGGATATTTTATAAAAACCCACTTCCACATGTGAAATCCTTTTTAGAACTTTTGGGTATAACGCAGTTCAATTAAGGCAAAATCACGTCCTTTATCATTTTAATTTTTTTAAAATAGGGTTTTTACTGCAAGAGGGCCTCTAATATCTTTAGAGCAACATTGACTTTAAGAGTTACCCAGATACCAGTTTCTCGACCAAAAGTTTAGTGAGAAACATTAAGACTAATATAAACACCACTCCTCAATTCAGAGAAAAATTGACTAAGAAATGGGTGTGCTATCGGTTTTCCCGTTAAATCAGTTTCCAGATTTTTCTCGGCAACATAGGTAGAATGTTTCGCCTGATGGACTAGCACGTGATACCATGGCTCATTCTTCGGTGGATTGGAACGCGCCATCTTATTGTACCACTCCTCGGTGCCCGAAAAGCTTGGGTCGACATCGACCACCACTCCACGATAGTCAAACCGTTTGTGATAAATAATTTCTCCGATTTGGAATTTTGCTCTTTTTTCTGCATTTTTCATTTATTCACTATCTATAGCTGGCATATTAAAAACAACCGTTATGAAGACATCCGATTTATATCTATCTTTCTCTCCCACAAAAATAATTTTCTAAACAATAGTAATATTTCACTAACACCTTTATAAATTGTATAACTAGGAAAACAAGAATTTGAAAATATAACTCCTCCATTAACAGTTAGCGAGTTAATCAATTAATGTTTTCTTTTAGAAGAAATCCTAAAAGCTTTTTTTATGACCTGAGTGTTTCCCGTTATTAATTAGAACCCTACATGGAGAGATGTGAAGACCTCATTTGAGGTAATAGAGAAGGAGGACATCAATTTTGAAGCGCAAATTCCAACGAATCACCAAGGCAGAGGTTATTAAAGCGCAGCATTTTTGGGCTAAGTATGTGACAGAGCAGAATGTAGAAAAACTGCTGGACCTATATGATTTTGGAAATCCTGAGGAACCTTTGCTCTTCAAGCCCACATTAGCGGATGTTATTCGTACAGACCGGAATGGTGCCCGGTCATATTTTGTTGGCGGAAATTCTTTGTTTCCTCAAGATAAGGGTTTCTTAAAAAATGAATGGAAGCTTGTTAAATTTAATAGCATTGCCGGTCCGATCCCAAGCCCTGGGGGCCTTGGATACAGAGACATGGGCCATTACGACTTTGTGAATGCTGAAGACAAAACAACGAGTGCAGATTACACCTTCGTGTATCACAAATTGGATAATAGTGTCTTAATATCACTGCATCACTCCTCTCTGGCATGGAAGCCCCAAAACCAATGACAGAATGATGCAACTGAAATATTCTTTCCATCAGTTACAATTAGCGAGTTCAAAACCTAAAATTTGAGGACGCCTGTTCTAGGTATACGTTACTCAATGACCTTCTCTTTAGATTGATGCAACACGAAAAAATCGAGGACTTGTTCTATGGCTCCATCTAAAAGAAAGTGATTTTTCCCAGACCCGCCTTCATTGGTAATACATCTTTGTCTAATAAGTAGACGAGATGCTGGAGTTCCATCCGCAAATTGAAGTGTATGATTTTTCCTACGTATCACGGGGTTAAAACGGCACCCATTAATAGCCACACCCTCGGTAATTTGTCCGTTGGTGCTGAAAAAATGATTAGCTCCGTCGATTACCGATAAAGTTACCTTAACCCCGGCCGCTCTTAATAAGCGCGCGAAATAAAGGCATGGTTCTATATAATAGTGACTGTCGGACCCTTTAATCAACAAAACTGGAAAAGGTACCCTGACTGGCTCAGAAATGATATTACACCCTGGCTCGGCGGCTGCCACTGCCCGCCAAGGCGTAGAATTAAATTCTGTAAGAATATCAACCGATTTGTTAACCTGGCCCGCACCATAGCTGAAGCCCGTGTAAAACATATGAGCACCGTCAAAACGTGGATCAGAAACCAAAAGTGTTTTGAGGTCGAGTGCATACTGATAGGCATTGGGGAAATTTCTTTTATCCTCTGGTTTGATACTAGATTTATAGAACGCATCAATCGCTACGACGGCAAACCCCCGTTTCGTTCCTTCTGCAATCAAACGCGTGGAATACTCATCAGTTCTCCCGCCTCCGGGGAAAACCATTCCGTCCCTACTACTTCCATGTTGAGTTATAATCACCGGCAACGGAGCAGTTACGTTCATAGGTATAGCAATCATAGCAATAACCGGCTTTAGCTCCCCGCGGCTAGTGCTATCAAATTTTAATATTTCCTTTATATAAGTGCCTTCCTCTGGTCCACTCGTGACACAAGCCGATACACCCAAAATTCCGACGAAATTAATTATACATTTAAAAAAGCGATTCATTTTTATCCTAAAAAGCTCTGTGATCCTTACCCTTTAACTCCTTTGGTTGGCGATTTGACGACCCTGGTTTATTTCATTTTTACTTTGACCGTTGTAACCAAATACCAAGCAGCACAAAAATTGTAGTAAATAAATAGATATTGTTTAGGGGTACTAAACTGACAACAGTTCCAATCATCAGTGGCCCCGCGGCCGCTCCAACGTCGCGCCACGTTTGCCCAACAGCCAGTCGGTGGATAGTTTCGTCTTCATGAGTACGGCGAGCAATTTCCGCGGGCCACAGTACAGCAATCAAGGCTCTAGCCACTACAACAAAGAACCCACCTATTAAAGGAAAGTCTGCTGTTAGAAGCGCAAAACCGAGTGCTAAAAACAGAGTTGAAATTAATAAAAGCCTGTTTGGTCCGAAATGATCCCCGAGAATACCTCCAACTGGTGAAAGTGAGGCTTCCAATAGGCGCCGCAAACCAATCAACGCCCCACCGGTTATCATGGCTGTACCAACTGAGCTCGTTTCGGCAATCGTCAGTGTAATCGCAATCGCAAATATTCCATCAACAGTAAGCCCTACAATCAGAAGAAATAGATCAAACCTTTTTGGTTTGGGAAACCAACGATTTTTCTTTGGCTTTATTTTACGCCCCTCTTTGGGCAATAAAAAAGCGATAGGTAAACTTAATCCTGTAATAATTCCGAGCCAGATAAAAATATTTGTAGGGCCCAATTCAATTGCTGCCCACGGGCCAACTAAAAGAACGAGTGAAGGGCCCACTGAATGGATAGCCCTGCTCCAACCCATATTTGTCCCGGCTTTCATGCGATCGGATACAGCATAGGAATAAATAACGAGTGTCAATATCGCAAAGGAAAGTCCCCACAAAAGTCGTGCAGCAAGCAAAATTGTTGGACCTTCTGCGACCCCACAAAGTAGGGTCGAAATAGTTGACCCTACCGCACCAACAATGGCTAATTTCCTAGGACTAATTCGCTGAGCTAAAAGGCCTATGGGTCCGAGGGTGAAAATTCTAATTATTCTATTTGCAGCAAGTAACACGCCGACCCAAAAAATTGTAATTCCGAAAGCTGCTGCGTTCACCGGCAACACAACATATATCAATGCATCTCCAAGGATGGCGAAAGACATGACGCCGGCTGATAATAGGGTCGGACCAATACCATAGACCGGTTGTTTACCACTTACCGCCAAGTTAAATTCCTAATCATTTTATATAACAAATCATTCCCCAAAAAGTGATGAACCTAATACGGTCAGTGCAACCATAGACACCTCTCTTTTACAGTTTTGTAGGAATATCAAAAATTATTCAGAGTTGTCTAAACCTTTAATAAGGTAACATTGTTACTTGTTATCTTACAAAATGATCGCGAGTTAATGAAACTTATACTAACTCGGTGACGTTTCTGTGAATGATTGACGTTTAAGAATTTCGATATACCAACTTGCCATATTAGCATAATCTTCCCGCCAGTCAGGAACGATACCTCGAAATTCCATATAACCTAAAGTGCAGGCGACCGCAATTTCTCCCATTAAAGGGACCGCATTTAATTCACTTGCGGCTTTATCCAGAACTGAAAGCACCGAGTTAATTTTACCTGTTTGACGGTCAATCACATCTTGGGAACGAATTTCGTTTGGTCTTTGATTTTCTTGAGATACCGCAATTACGGCCTCACCGAGACCATCACCCAAAGCCTCAAGTGTGACGACTTTCCATTTTTCTGGCCCAGTTTCTGGTATTAAATTTGTACTACTGTTCAAACTATTCAGGTAGGCACATATCACCGGGGAATCGCAAATAATATCACCGGAATTAAGAATTGCGACTGGCACTTTCCCAAGTGGATTGTAATTCTTGAGATCACCTCGCTCTTCACGCGTCAAAGTAACCCATTCAACCTCATCATATAGGCCTAACTCCATGGCAACGATACGCACTTTCCGAGCATAAGGTGAGTTGTTTGTTATATAACATTTCATTGCAAACTCCCTTTTTGGTTTTAAAGATTTTTATCTTAAAATTTTTAAATATTTCTTTGGCGTTCAAAAAGACCATATCTCTTTAAGAACATAAAATCACAATATACTTTTTATTGATTTTACCGAAGAAAGTTTTTGGGGGGCAGAGTTTTTACTTACGACCTTCAGGCTTTGCGCCTCTGACGCACGGACAGTTAAGCGATGCCTGTAACGTCCGACAGGTCTTTTTCGACCTCACTGGCCGCCGATTCTTCCGACTGCTTGATCGATAAGATTCCGGAAGGTTTCGACACGACCCTCGTCCGCCCCGATCGCGTCGTAGAAACTCAGCATCTTGTAGCTTGCTTGGGGCGCGCATCCTCTGAGCATTACACCCTTGATAAACCGTTTGACCGGGTGTCTCACTAATAGGTTATTGACCCACCAGCGCGAGGCCAGGGTAGTGACCACCAGACAATGGTTGAGACCTTCCAAAGCAGGCATGATAGTCCGCTTATCAGTCGTATGATTGAAGGCGACACGCGGCCCCCAGACCCGGTCGAACCAGCCCTTTAGCCGGGCGGGCACATTGAACCACCATGTCGGAAAAACGAGGATCAGGGTCTTCGCGCGTACAAGCTGGGCAATCTGGTCAGCGACCCCGGCATCGTAGAAATCGTCGGTGAAATAGCTTTCCCGCTCGGCCGCTGTAAGGCTCGCGCTAAATTCGTCGGCATAGAGATCCAGGTGTTCGTATAAGACCCCGTGCGCTTTTAATCCTATTTCCACCCTGTCAACCAAATGGCTGCAAAGGCTATCCTTCAGCGGGTGACAGGAAACTAAAAGGCAAATAGGTTCGGACATTTGTCAGTTATAGATTTTCAGATTCAGACCTTATAACTGCCTGAAAAAAACAAGACGGACAAGTGGGCCTGCAAAAATTTTAATATGTTATCGTCAAATTTTCAGTAGATTTAAATACAAATTATGTTATAACTTCTCCTGCGCCGATTTGAAGCACAGATTGCGGGCGCTTAAAAAATGCAGCTAAAGCGCAGGGGTCACCCGGCTTTAGCTGCGGTGGCTTTTTTTATGGGCTGATCCACCTGACAGATTGGGGATTTGAACTTCAGCTTGTGCCCCCTGGCATACCGTCTAAAGCACTAAAGAGAGGAGGCCATTATGGCTACCAAACATACTAGCTTCATACCAATGTCGCCGGACGAACTGCCTCAACAACAAATTAATGAGGTAGTGGACCTTCCACCACGACCGGATGGACTCGATGTTAGCATCGAAGCCCTTAATTCCATGGGTAAGGATTACCCGAAAGGAAGTCCCAGAAAACTCTCATCCATTTGCAGTGTGGAGTGGGCGTGGTCACCCGTGCACAGTCGTATTGATAACTACTACCTCAATTCGAGAAAGAAACATTTCATCCTCTATGACAACTGGCTGAATGACGGGGTCTCTCCATGGGGCTGGAACTGGACGGTGCTGGCATGGGCACCAAAGATTGAAGCAGATGAACATGCGGTTGCCGCCCATATGCTGAGCGATCTCTGGAAGTACATAGCGGAGAATGATTACGTTGATCACTATCACTGGATCAACGATTCAGGGTGTTTGAGCGTGGAGGAAACTCAGGCTCTGGCACGAAAGGTCTGGTAATCAGTCAACCTTAACAAACGGCATTTGAACTTCAGATTGTGCGCCGGAGCATTCCGCTCGAAGCACTAAAGAGAAGGAATAAAACAATGGGAAAACTTATTTGGAAAGGATTTCAAAAATCGGTGGATGGGATGCCGCAGGGAACCGGTATCATCATGGGACGTAACCTCCGGTCATACAGGAAACCGGATGATACCACAGCCTCGGATAAGGTGAGTGAGGCGGCTAAAGAGAAAAAACCGAATAAAGAATAATCGATCGCGGTGCTGTCACCTTGGTGGTGGCACCGCCTTTGATAAGGGGTTGGTTCTCCCGGATGAACCCGGCATTTGAACTTCAGATTGTGCGCCGGAGCATTCCGCTCGAAGTACTAAAGAGAGGAGAATCTAAAATGGTATTTGCTAGTCCTAGAGGCATGTGCGAGTCATGGCGTCGGCATCGTCAAAGGGTAAAAGACCCTATGGATTTATCCGCACCTGGTAACTCGCTTCGTATTAAAACAGATGTTGGTTATGTTCGGGAAAGATTTAGATACGATCTTCCGATCCCGAAGCATTTTTTTGATGTGTTACATCCAGATGACATAAAGAATCTAAGGAAAGGACAAATCCCTCCCACACAGGATTCCAAGAAAACCAGCAGGAAGAGGAGATAGGTCCCATGGCACGTTCTAAAAATCGACTCATTGACTACGACAAGGGCAATGGAGAAATCCTTACCGCTCGCCTG
>MDTE01115735.1_pt1 | contig 17962 bp, 16 predicted proteins | sample 811231 | NCBI WGS metagenome assembly MDTE01 (sample SAMN05326651, study PRJNA326480) | marine metagenome | isolation source: seawater | place: Indian Ocean: Red Sea | collected 2010 | reverse complement strand
ATGGTATCGCGAAGCTCTAATCCCTTGTCGGACAACCTGATGCGGAAAGAACGTCTGTCGTATTCAGACCTCTCCTGTTCGAGATACCCGTTTTCGACCAATTTCTTGAGATTGTAGGTGACGTTGGAACCGAGATAATAGCCGCGAGTCGTGAGCTCCCCGACACTCATTTCGGAATCTCCGATAGCATAGAGGATGAGACTTTGGACATTGCTGACGTCCGCAATCCCCAGTCGGTCCAGCTCACCCTTAACAACATCGAGAAACCGCCTATGCAATCGCTCGATGAGCTGGAGACATTCCAGATAGAGAGTCTTGAACTCATCCGCACCGACTTCGTCGGTACCAGCTTCGTCTTCGTTTTCTTGCGCCACGCTGTGTGTGTCGGCCATTGCCGTTGTTCGCGTTGAATCCCCCGATTATTCAAGAACCGACCGGCTCTTCTCAGTGTGTCATATCAGCAAAGGTCTTAAAAAGTCCTATTTTTTCACGAGTCGCTCAGTGTGCGGCCGATCACCGCACGGACCAGGGCAGGTGTGATGCCTGTATTCGGCCCCAATCGAGAACATCGGGTTCTATGACTTCTGCTTCCGGCTGCTCCGTCTCCGGTTCCGACCTCGGATCCAGCTCTGCGATCGCAGGTGTTGTGGCAGGCATCGCCGAAAATGGCGTCTGATCCTCAGCTGGAAGCGGTTCTCGCCGGGTCATGCGGAAGACCACAAAAACTGCCAAGCCCGTGGTGCCCCCGCCAGTGAATATGAACAACCCAAACGGTCCAGCCATGCCCATGAAGGCGGATGCTGCCACCGGCCCGACCACCGCACCAACACCATAGGCAAACAGCAATCCGGCGCTGACCGAAACCAGTTGAGTGGTTTCGGCATAATCGTTGGCGTGGGTGAGGCCTTGTCCGTAAAGCGTAAAAGCCATGCCACCGTAAACCGCGACAAGTATCAGAAGCATGGAAAACTTGAGGTCACCCATAATGACCATCAAAAGACTGGCGATCGCGGCACCCGCAAGCACCCACAGTACGACCTTTCGGCGATCGAACCGATCGGAAAGCCAACCTACAGGCCACTGCACCAAGAGGCCTGCGAAGATGGCGATCGCCATGAATGTCGACACCTGGCCTGTATCGAAACCGCTTTTTTGGGCGAACAGCGGGCCCAGATTGAAGAATGCCGCATTGATGGCTCCTGCGGAGAAACACAGAGCGACACCCAAGGGCGAAATCCGCATCAAGGCGAATATTCCCAATCGCTCGCCAGGATCGGGGATTGGCGCTTCCATGCGTGTCAACGCAATCGGGACCAAAGAGAATGAAAACAACATCGCGACGACGCTGAACAGGATGAACGACCCCGGTTCGCTCAGGTTCAGCATCAACTGACCAGAGCTCAGCGCGAGGAAGGATGTGACCATGTAAACCGACAACACGCGGCCACGGATCTCATTGGGAACCTTCGCGTTGATCCAGGATTCGGCAATTGTGTAAAGAGCGGCAGTACAGAAACCTGTGAGGACTCGCAGAATTCCCCACGCGACCGGAGCGATGAGAACGGGATGCATCAAAGCCGTGCAGGAAGCGAGGGCCGCGAGCGCCGCGAATGCTCGAATGTGACCGACTCGATCGACAAACCAGTGACAGATTTGAGTTCCCAGAATGAACCCAACCGAAAAGCACGCGAGGACGATACCGACCTGGAGTTCGGGAATGTTCTCGATGCCCATCCGCACGGCAAGGAGCGTCGTGAACAGGCCGCTTCCGGCAATGAGGAGGCCTGAGCCGATAAACAGGGCCACGAGGACCAGCAACACTTGAACCATTGGCCGACCTCAGCTCAACGACGGGCAATCCCCGTGGTCCGGCTGGCGCACCGTTGCGCCCAAATCTACGAACATCAACGCGTCACGTAGGCGTTCCTGGTCGACGGCACAAGCGAAATCGGCCGCACCGTTTCATTTCATTGAGCAATCAGCAATCAGACTGGGGCGTTACATGTTTCGCCGATACTGGCCGCCGACCTCGAACAGGGCATTGGTAATCTGTCCAAGCGAGCAAACGCGGACCGCATCCATCAGTACGGCGAAAACATTCTCATTGGCGGTCGCGGCCTGTTTCAGCCGCTCGAGCATGGCGGGCGCCTCGCGTGCATGACGTTTGTGGTAATCGCGCAGGCGCTTTAGCTGGCTCTTCTTTTCCTTGTCCGTGGAACGCGCCAGGACAACCGACGTGATTTTGGGGGCATCGGCATCAGGGTCGAGGAAAGTGTTGACGCCAACCAACGGATAGCTGCCGTCGTGTTTACGGGTCTCGTAATAGAGAGACTCGTCTTGAATCTTTCCGCGCTGGTATCCCGTCTCCATGGCACCCAGCACGCCGCCGCGCTCGGACAGACGCTCAAATTCCTTGAGAACCGCTTCCTCCACAAGATCCGTCAGCTCGTCAATGATGAAGGAACCTTGATTCGGATTCTCATTGCCCGCCAGACCCCATTCCTTGTTGATGATGAGCTGAATTGCCATGGCACGCCGTACGGATTCCTCTGACGGGGTCGTGATCGCCTCGTCATAGGCATTGGTGTGCAGGCTGTTGGTCGAGTCATACGTGGCCACCAACGCTTGGAGTGTCGTACGAATATCATTGAAGGCGTATTCCTGGGCGTGCAGGGACCGGCCTGACGTTTGTGTATGGTACTTGAGCTTCTGGCTTCGCTCGGACGCCCCATACTTATCGCGCAGTGTTACCGCCCAGATGCGTCGCGCAACCCGGCCCAGTACGGTGTACTCTGGGTCCATGCCCGCGGAAAAGAAGAAGGAAAGGTTGGGCGCAAAATCATCGATGTCCATGCCGCGGGCGAGATAGGCTTCGACATAGGTAAAGCCGTTTGCAAGGGTGAAAGCGAGCTGACTGATCGGGTTCGCACCGGCTTCAGCAATGTGATAACCCGAGATCGACACCGAATAGAAATTCCGCACTCCGTGATCGACAAAATAAGCTTGGATGTCGCCCATGACCTTGAGCGAGAATTCGGTGGAGAACAGACAGGTATTCTGGCCCTGATCCTCTTTGAGGATGTCTGCCTGTACGGTTCCCCGGACGTTCTCGTGGACCCACTTACGAATTCGTTTCAGTTCGGCGGCCTTTGGCTCCCTGCCCTTCTCCTCCCGAAACTTGTCTAGTTGTTGTTCGATGGCCGTATTGAGGAACATCGCCATAATTGTCGGCGCTGGGCCATTGATGGTCATCGACACTGACGTGGACATGTCACAAAGGTCGAACCCGTCGTATGTCGCCTTCATGTCGTCCAGCGTTGCAATGGAGACGCCCGAGTTGCCAACCTTTCCGTAAATGTCGGGCCGCAGGTCGGGATCGTTACCGTACAAGGTCACGGAATCGAACGCGGTTGAGAGGCGCTTTGCTGGCGAGTGTTCCGAGAGAAGCTTGAAGCGCTTATTCGTGCGGAACGGATCGCCCTCTCCCGCAAACATGCGGGTCGGATCCTCTCCCTGTCGCTTAAACGGAAAGACTCCTGCCGTAAACGGAAAGTAACCCGGCAGGTTTTCGCGCCGCAGCCATCGGAGCAATTCCCCGTCATCCTCGTAGTCGGGAAGCGCCACGCGAGGGAGTTCGTTTCCGCAAATGGTGGTTGTCGTCAACGGCGTCCTGAATTCCCGGTCACGAACCTGGTAGACGTACTCCTCACCAGAATAGGCTTCTCTCACCGTGGGCCATTCGATCAAGAGCCGTTTCGACTCATCATCCAGACCGGCCTGCCTTTCAGCTGCGAGGCGATCCAGCTCAGCCGTTTCCCCGCCGGCGTGACTCAGCATCTTCGCGGCCGCATTTAGTTGCTGACGCTCCCGCGCCAACTTGGTCTGCTCTTCTGTCTGTTGATGATAGCTTCGTACAGAATCCGAAATTTCGGCGAGATAACGGGACCGCTCGGCTGGGACGATCAAGTCACGGTCGGAAGAGGTCTTGGCCTGGTCGGCGTGCTGCCCTCCTCCCCAATCAATCAGGCCGCCTGCATGCAGGGCCTCTACCAATGCGTGATGCAGGGCAGTCACACCTTTGTCATTGAACTTGGACGCGATGGTGCCAAAAACGGGCATGCTTTCGGGACGTTCGCCAAACAGTTCATGATTGCGTTGAAACTGTTTTCGCACATCCCTTAAGGCGTCTTCGGCTCCCTTGCGGTCAAACTTGTTGATCACCACGAAGTCTGCAAAGTCGAGCATATCGATTTTCTCGAGTTGGCTCGCTGCACCATATTCCGGCGTCATCGCATAAATCGTCACATCTACATGTGGAACGATTTCAGCGTCGCCCTGACCGATGCCGGACGTCTCCACAATGATAAGGTCGTGACCCGCCGCCTTGCAGGCCATGATCGCATCCGGCAAACACGCGGCTAATTCCGTCCCGGATTCTCGCGTCGCCAATGAGCGCATATATACGTTCGCGTGATGAATGGCATTCATCCGAATGCGATCCCCGAGGAGCGCGCCTCCGGTTCGCCGTTTGGAAGGATCGACAGCGATAATTGCCAGCTTCAAATCTGGATCACTGAGCCGAAATCGCCGCACGATCTCATCGGTCAGCGAAGACTTACCTGCGCCGCCTGTTCCGGTAAGCCCGACGACGGGAATCTCGCCTCGGGCCTCTGCACGCCTTTCAATCTCCTTGCGGAATTTAATTCGGGGCTTACCGAGCTCCAATGTAGTGATCACGCGCGAGAGGGTGCCGTGGTTCCCACTGTCCAAAAGGGTCAAGTCCTTGGGCAGGGCCTTCGCCAGATCGGCATCCGCCCGCCGAAGCATGTCATCGATGATGCCTTGAAGTCCCAGTTTCTGCCCGTCTTCGGGCGCGTAGATTCTGGCTACACCGTAAGATTGGAGTTCTCTTATCTCCTCCGGAACGATGACCCCTCCGCCGCCGCCAAACACCTTGATGTGCGACGCCCCACGCTCTGCCAGGAGGTCTATCATGTACTTGAAGAATTCGACGTGACCACCTTGATAGGAGCTCACGGCGATGCCGTGGGCGTCTTCTTGAATTGCGGCGGTAACAACCTCATCCACCGAGCGGTTGTGACCCAGATGAACTACTTCAGCACCCGCTGCCTGCAAGATGCGGCGCATGACATTGATGGCGGCGTCATGGCCATCGAACAGGCTGGTCGCCGTCACAAACCTCAACGTACGCTTTGGGACATAACGCTTTGCAGCTGACGCTGATTTCATGGCTTTGGATCGCCGCTGCGCACTGGCCTTGGCCGCACCACCATTTTGGCCTTTGGCCTCAACCTCTTTGCCCGCACCAGATTCCTCCAGCAATGGGCCTCCTCCTCGGCAGCATTTATCAAGAGTTACACATAGCATAGCATATGGTGATTCAGGGTGGTTGTCGGAAACCTCAGAATGGCCGAGTGTTCGACACACCGACGGAGCATCGTCAATGAAACTCGACAGAATTCAACTAGCTGGTACGCGGAGTGATCAGCGCCAGCCGGGATTTCCCCAGACGCGGATGCGGCGCAATCGGCGACATCCCTGGTCTCGACGACTGGTAGCGGAACATACTCTGACTGTCGACAACTTCATCTGGCCCTTGTTTGTACGCGACGGCAATGGCGTTGTGGAACCGGTAGACTCAATGCCAGGCGCCAACCGCTACTCCGTTGACCGAGTTGCTGACGCGGTTGCAGAGGCAAGCGACCTGGGCATTCCGGCGGTTGCTTTGTTTCCGTTCACGGATGCCCAATTGAAAGACTCGGAAGGGAGCGAAGGCGTCAATTCCGAGAATCTCGTGTGTCAGGCAGTACGCGCTATCAAGGACGCTCATCCCGACATGGGGGTGATGTGCGACGTCGCGCTTGACCCCTACACAGATCACGGGCACGACGGTCTCTTGCGCGACGGATATGTGGTGAACGACGAAACGCTCGAGGTGTTATGCCGTCAGGCCTTGGTTCAGGCGCAGGCCGGGTGCGACGTCATCGCGCCTTCAGACATGATGGACGGCCGCGTCCAGGCCATCCGCGAAACCTTGGATGCTGAAGGCTATGAGCACGTCCTGATCATGGCTTATGCCGCAAAGTACGCTTCCGGATTTTATGGACCCTTCAGGGACGCCGTGGGCTCCGCTCCCAACCTAGCTGGCGGCGACAAAAAGACCTATCAGATGGATCCGGCAAATTCGGATGAGGCAATCCGTGAGGTGGCCCTCGATATTTCGGAAGGAGCCGACATGGTCATGGTCAAGCCCGGCATGCCATACCTCGACATCGTCCGCCGGGTGAAGGATGAATTTGGTATGCCGACGTTTGCCTACCAGGTCAGTGGTGAGTACGCGATGCTCAAGGCGGCGGCCCAAAACGGCTGGCTCGACGGTGATCGGGTCATGCTCGAAAGCCTATTGGGATTCAAGCGCGCCGGCGCTGATGGCGTTCTGACCTATTTCGCCGTTGAGGCCGCCAAATCACTCAATTCGGGTTAGTGCCGCGACATGCTTAAAATCGTTCCGACAGGTGCCGCGCTAGTTGCGGATATCACAGGCGTCGACCTCAAACGGGATATGGACGAGGTTTCGTTTGCACGAATTCGAAAGGCCTTCGATGAGTATGGTGTTTTGCGGTTCCGCGGCCAGGATCTCTCAATGGAAGAGCTGTTGTTCTTCGCAAACCGCTTCGGGCCACTCGACCCGACGGAACCCGGCGCCTACGGCGGCAAGCACGACCTGGATACCTATCCGGAATTGATGATCGTTTCCAACGTGAAAGAGGACAGTGAGCTTATCGGCGCCCTCGGAGATGGCGAGTTGATGTGGCACTGCGACATGTCCAATCGTCCAGCTCCCCCGTGGGGCACCTTCCTCTATGCCGTTGAAGTTCCGGAAACCGGCGGAGCAACCGGCTTCGCTAGCATGTATGCCGCTCTTGCCGAACTTTCAGACGACCTCCGGATTCGTCTTGAGGGCCGATGGGCAGTATCCGACGGAACCTATGATTCGGCTGGCAATCCCAACACGCTCCCAATCAGTTCTGCGCATCCGATGATCGCCCGACATCCATATTCATATCGGGACCTGCTGTACCTTGGTCGGCGTAGAAACGGCTACATCGAAGGCATGCCAACCGACGAAAGCGATGCGTTGTTGGATGAACTCTGGGACTACGTTGTGGACGACAAATTCGTGTGGACCCAGGAATGGCAGGCCGGCGATCTGGTCCTCTGGGACAATCTCGCAACTATTCATCGCCGCGATTCCTTTGACCCGGAGAGCCGCCGGATCATGTGGCGACTTCAATTGACGGGACAAACCATTCCTCCTGCCTGATGACTTGATGCGCCGCCTGCGGATTAAGTTCCAAGCTGAAGCACGAACCGTGCGATTGCTTCGATAAGTCCATCTGCCAGAGGAAGATCCGGATTCGTATAGGTCGCAAAATTGGAGCTTCGTTCGCGTGGTGCTGATTTCAGGATGTGATTCATCTCGGGTATCCAGGCCATCCTGACGTGCGGCCCCGCAGACTTCAGTTTGAGCGCGTTGGTAATATCGATCTGTAGGTCATTGGTGCCTTGCACCACCAATACGGGCGTCGACAATCGGGCTAACTCCACGACCGGGTCAAATTTGAACCAAGACATCAGGTACGGTTGAATGCTTGGCCGAAACAGTGAGTTCAAGGTGGACGGCACCTTCTCGACCCGCTTTCCACGGCGAAGCCATTCCAAGATCAGTTCGGCGGTGCTTCGAAGACGCGAAGGCATTTCAGATTTTTCCAGTTGAGCGCGAATGAGCTCGCTCGCCCGTGTTCCGGCACCGGCGATACTCACCAGTCCTGCCACTTGAACTTCCTGAGCCGCCAGTGTGCCAACAAGCGCACCTTCACTATTCCCAACGAGCACGAGCCGTGAAATCGTCGGCACATCCGCTAAAAATCTGGCCCAGCGCTCGGCATCCCTTACAAAGATGTCGAACCTCAGGTTTTCTTCACGGACCGTCGCGGGTCCACTTCGCGCCACGCCGCGCTTGTCGAAGCGCAGACTGGCAATTCCCCGATTGCTCAACTCCGCTGCGAGCAGCCTTAGGCTGTTGTTCTTCATATTGCTTTGATTGCCATCACGGTCAGTCGGTCCTGAGCCCGCAATAATCAAGACATCGGGAACCTTTGCGTCACCAGAAGGCAACGGAAGCGTGCCATGCAGCACGCCGGAATCGATCTGAATGGAGACTGCTTGTTCCGCAGCGACTGCAGGAGATGACGACGCGAGGCCAACAGCGATACTCAGCGCGCTGACGGCAAGCTGGAAGCTCATCTCAGAAATTTTTCCATCAGACTAACGGTGCGCCCGAAATGGCGCGAGATCGAGCCCAGGATCACGGCCCGCAACCATGTCAGCGATCAATCGCCCCGTCACCGGTCCCAGCGAAAGCCCGTAATGCTGATGCCCAAACGCAAGAAACACGTCGGAATGGACCGGTGAGGCGCCGATAATCGGACGAGAATCGGGCAACGTGGGCCGAAATCCCAGCCAGCGACTACTTTCCTCGATGTTGAGGTCCGGCAACATTCTCTTGGCATAGGGCAGCAAACGGCTCACCCAACTGTAATTTGGCGGCGCACGAAGGCTCGCAAGTTCGACACCGTGCGCGAGACGGATGCCTTCCTCCATGGGACTGAGTGCGAACCCGTAGTCACCGTAGAGCAACGGCCGTGTCGGCCCCGGATCCATAGACGGCAGCATAAAGTGATAACCGCGCTCGGTGTCCAGTGGGATGTCTGCACCCAGTTGACGGGCCAGATCGCGCGACCAGGCACCCGTCGCCAGAACGATGACGTCCGTTTCCAAATGACCATCAGTGGTGCGTACGCGTCGCGGCCGGGATCCTAGTTCGAACCCGATCACCTCGCCATTTAGAAATCTTCCCCCTCGAGACTGAAAATCTGCAAAAAATGTCTGCACCACTCGCAGGGGATTTGTCAGTGAATCGAATTCCGGGAAGTAGATGGCGCGCGGAAATATCGGCGCCAGAAGTGGTTCCATCTGCCGGATCTCGTCGGCATTGAGCACCTCGTATGCCCCACCGTGGCGATCGTACAATTCGCGCACAGCGGCGGTTGCCTGGAATGCCGCCTCCGTTTCGTAAACCTTCAGCCAACCCCGCCGAAGGACGAATTCGTTGGCACCCGCCTGATCCAGCATATCCTGCCAGGCAGGTTTGACTTCTTTGGCCAGGATCGCCAAGGCAGCAGCATTCGAGTTGACGCGAGACCTGCGGGTCTCCCAAAGAAGGCGGGAGAGCCAGGGTGCCAGTCGTGGCAATCGTGACCAACGCAGCGAAAAGTATGGTTCCGTACCCAACAGGAATTTCGGAATATCCCGCCACATACCGGGCATTCCGACAGGCATTGAAGCTCCATGAACGATGATGCCGGCATTTCCGAAGGAAGTGCCCCGACCCGGTTCACCCCGATCCACCAGCGTTACCGCGTGACCGTCACGCTGAAGATGGAGCGCGCACGAGATGCCGACGATACCTGCGCCGATCACGACGACATTGCGCGGTCCGGAATCATCAATTTTGGTCGCAAATGGCGTTACTTCGGTCATGTCCCGATTGTTGCCGCTTTCACCGCAAGTTCCCACCCCAATCTGTGGCCTGTTTCGCCGGTAATGGACCCTTGCCTGCTCGATTCCGAGCCTTTATACGTCCGCCTTCCAACGGGTAACCTGTGCCGTATACAAGACCCGTGACCTTGCTGGAGTTTGCTTAGGATAACAGCCATGTGGGGCCAACATCTCATTCTCGATCTGGGTGATTGTGATCGCGAAGCGATCAAAGACCCGAACAGAATTCGCAGGTTCTCCAGCGACCTTGTCGATGCCATCGACATGAAGGCCTTCGGAGACCCGGTGCTCGAGCACTTTGCAACGCACGATCCACAAGCCAGCGGTTACACGCTCGTCCAACTGATCGAGACCTCGAACATCACCGCTCATTTCGCAGAACAATCGGGAGATGTTTATCTCGACGTGTTCTCTTGCAGGGCCTTCCCCGAGGAAAAGGCAATCGCTGTCTGCGAAAAATACTTCGCGCCGCGTCACATCAAGAGGACTTCTCTGATGCGCGGCGCTCAACGCACGCCAGCCATCAACGCAGCCTGATACTTGGTCGGCGCGTGCCACATTTTCTTAGATTTAACCGTTTCCGGCTCGCCGTTGCAGCGTACCTCGCCAACCGCTCCCCTTTCGATCTCACAGCCTGTTTGGAAATCGTTGATTCGCACTGGCTCGATGTACGGATGGCATGGGAGACCGGGAACCGTTTCCAGGACTGCGCCGCTCCGCTAATTTCGGTAATCAGTTCACTAGTGAAAAAGTCGCGAGCGGGAAGCCCGCCGGTCCAGCTCCTCCTGCCCTTCGGACCACACCAGCAGACCCTTCCGCTCTCACGTCCGGTGGCGCTAACGCCCTACAGGTATTTGCGTACGTAGGAAATCGTTCCGGTCCACAAGAGCGTTCCCTAAGCTTCCAACAGCCTGTTGGACTCCTCAAACACCCGCCGGGTGTGCTCCACGTCGTAAGGGTGTTCCTCCAGCGTGTTGGGATCCCATTCACTCCGCGGCGTATCGAAGAAATCACCGCCATATACGTGTATCGCGGCGGTGATCTTGTCGAGCGGATTGGTTACCGAGTGAATCACGGGCTCACCCAGAGGTGCGGCATCCTTCGTCATGAGCACTTGTTGCGAGGCAATTTCGATTCCGCCGTTGGCTCGCTTGTAGAACGTATTATCCTCCTGACCTCCATACACGCCGATGACAGCCCACATAAGATGATTGTGGGGATGTATGGTCATTCTCGGGCCCCACATCACGTTGAGAATGGTGAGATCGTCATCATGATAGATAGTCTCAACGCCGGCTCGCTGGGGTTCCCCAAGCCCGTTCAGAACCCCTTGGGGATCGGAAACGGCGCGTTCGACAATCTCGCGAACAGATCTGTGCGTGTCGTCCCCTCCTATGGTGCCCTTGCATTCTTCTATGAAGTCGTCGACGTCGAACATTTACCGCTCCTCATTCTTCAGTAATTCGATCGCAATCTCACGCCACTCGTCCTGGTGCTCTGCCGCCGAGTGCCTTTGCTCGGCACGGCTGTACCAGTAGCCGGCGTTCGAATCATCACCTTCGACCCGGTGTAAATATGCGTGCAACCAGAATCCACCGGCATCCTTTTGCGACTGAGCCAGTTTATGAGCCTTGTGCCAGTCTCCTTTGGCATCCCACCACAAAGCTTTGAGCGCCGAACTCATCCCTTCGGGCGGACTCTCGTCTTCGATCGACGCTTCGAATGTCTCGATACTCAATTCCAAGCTGATCCTAATTCCTGAACTCTGCCTCGATCTCGCTCAAACGTTTCTCAACGAAGTCTTGGCGTTCCTGGCCGAGCAGGTGGTCCGCAGCTGCTATGGCGTCATGAACACGTTGCCCGACCTCGCCCAACAGTTCCCAGTCCGCTTCTGGATCTGGTCGTTTCGAGATTTTCAGCACCGTATCTTGAGAGAAAGATCGCACTGGCCTGCCATCTTTGCTTTCTCCACCTGGCATCAAATCGGGTCTTTCGCCCCGCAATGCTTGTCGCAGCATGCGTCGACGCGCCTGCACGCCGGTATCCGTCGACCCCAAGTTCTCCTTCGCGTGAATCGCGATCGACCGCTGGGACACAAACGCCTCCCAATCGCCAGGATCGCGTTGACCGGCTTCGTAGCTTGATCGTGCCACCTGGGCATCAAAATCGACCATGTTCTTGCCGATCTGACTCTCATCAGTGGTACCCCAAGGATCGATAAACTCGTTGAGATGGCGCCAACCGAACATGACGGTATTCGTATCATCGATGGGAACTGTCCAACGCGTCGCGTAGACACGGCGGAAATGGACCGGCGCCAAACCGTTTTCCCACGCAGAACCGAGCTCGCCGATGTTGGGCGTCATGGCGTGGTTGATGCGCGTCCACACGAGTTCGTCTGTCGTGCGCCGAGTCGTGTTGTGGCAAATTCCACTACCGTCAGGAGTTTCGAGGTAGCGGCAAAACGGCTTGAGCAGGAAGCTCTCTGTGAGCTGGATCGACGCGTACGAGCTGTGAAGAAACATCGAGTGAATTGGATCGACGTAGTTATCCGTGACTTGAAGCCAGTTACAGGGGATGGTCACCTCAAAGCTCTTGAAACGCGTATCCCAGAGGTCATAGCCGTCGAAAGCCGGGAATTCCGGTTGTAACTCCGGTGGCCCCATATAAATGAACACCAGCCCGCGCTCTTCTTGGGCGGGATACGCGCCGTGGCGGATACTGTCCTTCAGCTTTGAGTCAGGTGGTTCGCCGGGTGTCTCAAGAATGGTGCCTTCGGCATCGAAAAGCCATCCGTGATAACAGCACCGCAAGCCGCGCTCCGCGACAATACCGTACTCCAGTGAGGTGCCCCGGTGACTGCAATGACGATGCAGGACTCCAACCTGACCTGATTTGTCCCGGAATGCGACCAGGTCCTCACCCATAATTCGAATGGCTCTTGGAAGATCGACGAGATCCTCGGACATACAAACTGGCTGCCAGAAGCGCCGCAGGTATTCTCCCATTGCCGTACCCGAGCCGACGTGAGTGAGCTCCGCGTCTTCCTTTGGTACATCACGTTTTAGGTAGCCGTGATAGGCACCTGCTGGACTTGACACCACTTCTTCTTGAACGGCCATCCTTACGCCCCGTCGCCCTTGAGGTTCGAGTTGAGGGCGAGTTTAATCAATGCCCCTCTTTGCTCCAACCTCATGGATCCAATTGCCGGCTATCTCTCTGTGGCGTATGAAGAGCGCACAACTGAAGTGAGATGAGGCCCAGGACTATGACACTTGCCCCTTCAACTGTCGAAGGTCCCTTGAACGGTACGATCATCATCGATCTTACGAGAGTCCTCGCTGGACCATACTGCACGATGGTTCTCTCGGATCTCGGTGCCCGTGTCATAAAGGTCGAAGTACCTGAACGAGGCGATGACGCCCGCCAGATCGGTCCCTGGATGGATGATCAGTCCGCCTATTTCATGTCTCTCAACCGTGGCAAGGAAAGTATTGCGCTCGATCTGAAATCTCCCGCCGATCGAGACATATTCGATCGTCTTCTGCAAAACGCCGATGTGCTCATCGAGAACTACCGGGCAGGCACTTTGGAAAGATTGGGGTATTCCTGGAAGGCTCTTCATGAGTCGCACCCCCAACTGATATACGCCGCAGTTTCTGGATTTGGACAAACTGGGCCCTACGCGTCCCGTCCCGCCTACGACATGGTAGTTCAAGGAATGGGAGGGATAGTCAGCCTCACCGGACAACCTGACTCGCCGCCCACGCGTGTCGGAAGTTCGGTTGGGGACATCACCGCAGGTCTTTTCGCAACCATCGGAATTTGCGCTGCTCTCAAGGAACGGGAGCATAGCGGAGTGGGCCGGATGATCGATGTCGGCATGCTCGACTGTCAGGTGGCAATCCTGGAAAACGCTATTGCACGGTATATCGCTACCGGAGATGTGCCTGGCCCACTGGGCGCACGCCACCCGACGATTACTCCATTCGATGCTTTCGCCACAGCCGACGGCCACATGATTATTGCGGCAGGAAATGATTCCTTGTTCAAGAGACTATGCGATGCCATCGATCGACCTGAACTGGTGGATGACGAGAGGTTTCTGAGCAACCCCAATCGCACTGCACATGTGAATGAGTTGAAGCGCGAAATCGAGTCGACACTGGGGACTCGGGTCACGAACGACTGGTTGCCGAAGCTGGAAGAAGCCGGCGTACCTTGCGGCCCGATCAACAATGTTCAAGACGTTGTCGAGGATCCGCACGTGCGTGCACGCAATATGATCGTAGATGTCGCAGGCGCGAACGGATTCAGCGTTGCTGGCAATCCGATCAAGTATTCGGACATTTCTGACCCACCGGAACGAGGTGCTGTTCCAGCTTTGGACTCGGGGCGCGTCGATATACTGAAAGAACTAGGTGTCGATCCCTACACTTCATGAGGGACTTCTGGGAAGAAGTCAGTCACCCAATAGTCGAGCGAGCAGTATCCGCTTTATTTGTATCGTTTGTCCCACAGCGTAATCAGGCCTGTGCTTTCCCAGGCAGCCCGACCTCTTGCGGAGACCTCCACATAGAATTGGGAGATCAGAGACGTAATGGGTAGCGCGACCCCTTGGCGACGGGCTTCGTTGAGGCAAATACCCAAATCCTTCGTCATATTCGCGGTCCCGCCGTCGGATTGATCGAGTTCCGCCCGTGCCATTCGGGAGCCTCGATTGTCCAACCACCAGGACTGAGCGGAACCCTGTCCGAGGAGGTCGAGCACCTTCTCCATATCGAGACCGGATTCCCGGCCCATCACGATACCTTCGGCAAGTCCCTGCATGTTGGCCGAAATCAAGATCTGGTTCACCATCTTGGTCAGTTGACCATGACCATTCGGGCCCATTAGTTCTGCCGCCTTTGCGTAGGTGTTCAGAAACGGTCTGGCGACCTCGAAGCCTTCTTCAGGACCGCCAATCATGATCGTCAATTGACCCGCCTTGGACGCCTCTTCCGCCCCAGCTACGGGAGCGTCCAGATAATAAAATCCGCGCTTCCTGGCTTCTGAACCAAGCAATTCCGCAGTTTCGGCTGTGGCGGTCGTGTGGTCGAGAAATACTGCATCAGGAGACATTGAATGGAATGCGCCGTCTTCACCCATCGTCACAGTTTTTACGTCGTCGTCTCCAAACACACACATGCCGACGTAAACCGCCCCGTCCACCGCGTCGGCGGGCGTCCTCGCGATCCGTCCGCCATACCTGGTTACGAATGCCTCTGCCTTTGACCGAGTGCGATTGTAGACGGCGATGTCGTGCCCCGCGTTGGCGAGATGCATCGCCATAGGCCCCCCCATATGCCCTAGACCCAAATACGCTACCTTGTCACTCACGTGTCAGCCCTCACACTTGCTTGTTGTCAAAGCGCCGTACAATACAATTGAGACATTGATCTAATCGTAGAGAATGATTTTGAATATCAAGAATAGTTGATCTCATTGGATCGAGGGGAAACATTCATGCTTATCCAAATGCAATCCAGCAGCGGCCGGACGGCACTTTGGAAGGCGGCGTGCTGGGCAGCGTCGATGGGTTTGGCTTTGACGCCTGCACTGGCTCAGGCGCAGACGGGAATTGGAAACGCCTCCAAAGTCGTCAATCAGGTCGAAGGAGCACTTCAATCCAATGTGCAGTCAATCAGCGTGCATGATGATGTCTTCCGAAATGAAGTCATCAAGACAGCCGGTGAAAGTGCAACTGAACTCGTCTTCAAAGATGAAACGTAATTAACGATAGGTCCAGATTCTGAGGTAACGCTTGACACTTTCGTTTACGATTCGAATCCTGACAGGGGCCGGTTGGTTATCAATCAGACAATTGGGACACTTCGGTTCGTGTCTGGCGCCTTCTCCGACAAAAATTATGAAGTCCGAACGCCGACGGCGACAATAGGAATCCGAGGCACCACGTTCACAGTTGTGGTTGCAACGAACGGAGCCACTTCGGTATCAGTCGAGGCTGGCGTGGTCAGCGTAAGTAATATTGCTGGTGCCACGCAGTCGGTATCGGTCAATCCTGGATTGTCCTCGACGGTCAGCACACCGACGGCGCCCCCAACACCACCTGGTCCGCCCCCGCCCGCAATACAAACGCAAGTGGCACAGATGGACGCCACAGTTGCCAAAGCTCCTGGTGGACCTGCCGGCTCTCAAGGCGCCGCGGCCACGGGCGGCGGCGCAGCTGGCGGCGTAACGGCAGGTGCCATCGCTGCCGGTGTTGCAGTCGCTGCAGCTGTCGCAGTAGCTGTTGCGGCGGCCGCGAGTGAGAGTTCAGTCACTGCTGCGACAAGTACAACCAGAACGACCAGCACCACAAGCACAACCGCTACCAGCGCAACATCGACGAATTGACGCTGCGTGGCTCATTGGAATTTTTGGAAGACGGGCAATCGTTTGATTGCCCGTTTTCAATTGGAGTATCTGGACCGGATATCGGTTTTGGTGATTGGCTTGGTGTTGTAGGTATTCGCAATTGCGCATCGGACTTGAGGACGCCCAACCAGGGTATGGAGCAAGAATGTGCAGCGAAATCCTGAAGTATCAAGGCCTCCCCGCCGTTCCTGACGCGACGGCACCTGATGGTTCAGAGATTCGATTCTTGCCGGATCTTCAGACCGGGGGCAAGCATCGTCCATTGCTCGTTGCCACCAGTTCAGAGATCAAAAGCCGTCTCACACAAGACAGTGGAGAGATTTGGCATTTCTTGTCGGGTACTGGCGAGGTCTGGCGGTCGCTTGCCGGGCACGAAACGGTTGCTGAGGTCTCTCCTGGCAACTCGCTCAACATACCGCTTGGAGCAAAGTTTCAATTTCGTAACAGCGGAACAAGTTCACTGCAATTTCTGATCATTACGTCGCCTCGTTGGCCGGGAGCCGACGAAGCCAGCCGCGAAACTGACTATTGGCCGATCGACTAATAGACGATCAAAACTTCAAACCGCGCGCCTGAATCATCATTGCCATCGTCTTGGAAGGTATACCAGCCGTCGAGCTGCAGCTGCACATGTTGGCCGACTGCCTGCTGAAGTTGGAATCCGGTACCGACAGCGTCAGTTTCACCGCCATTGTAGTCATAACGCGTGCCGATCTCGAGGATGAGATTTCTGCGCCCATGCTCCCAGAATGCTTGGTACCCAGTTGCAAATCCGATGGTGTCGTCAACAAAAGGTGTGATTTCAGCACCGTGAGTGGATAGGTTCGGCGACGCAAACAATACACCTGTGTTAGCAAGAGGTCCGCCAAGGATAGGCTCGCGACCAGCCTGGGTGAAGTTATCTATGCCCGCATAGAGGTTCAAATACATGATATCAATAGATTTTTTCACAAGAGACGAAAATTCTGCGGTAATCAACGTCCCATCACCCATCACGTTCCCTGGGATCTCGTCCTCTAGGGCAAAGGAACTATTCACTCGAAAGGCAGTCGATATACCACCTAGTGCACGAATTCGCTGAATACTCGACGCACCTATGTAAAGGCCATCGCTGTTGGAATTGTCTTCAACATAAATAAGGTCGAGGTTGTAGGTACTGACAGATGTGTCTGCAAAAGTAAAAAGACCAAACATATTAGAATCAGCAGAACGCGCCCTATCGTTGCGGTCAAGGCGGTTCCATCCCCACATTCCTGCAATTCGAAGATTGGAAGTCCCGGGAAAAACTAAGTTGTTACGAACAAAACCTACGGCGTCAATGGTATCATTTAGGATTATGCCTTCTTGAAAAGTAACGCCCTGCCGTCCAACGGAGTAACCAAAATCCAACAGTGTTGTTCCCGCAGGATCGAGATTAGGAACCAAGCTCCCAAGGTCGCCTTCAAAAAACAGCGATTCCACATCAATATTAAGCTCATTCTCCCAGCCCTCCTCCTGACCTTCGAAGGTATACCGAGAAAATCGTCGAGGTTTGTTGTTATCAGTCGGTCGCAACTGTAAAAGAATCTTCTCAGTACCTGTCAGCTGTAAATTGGCGAATATATCTAACCGATTTGCGAGCTCAGTCTCACGGTCTGTATTAGGAGCGTGATTATCAAAGGTCTGAAGTGTCGTGCGGTTTATTAGGTAAGCCCACAAACGCGGCTGCCACACTGCGCCAAGTACCGGAACGTCAAAACCCTTGTAAAGTTTGCCCGTACCAAGAAATGCGTCCCCCGCCTCAATCATCAGCTTAGGGCGATTTGTTATTTCGTCCTTTCCCTTAAAAGGTATGTAGGTCTCGCTAAGAGTTTGAACGGGTACCTTTTCACCTAATGGCCAGAATCCATCCGACAATGCAGAT
>MDTE01193853.1_pt1 | contig 17967 bp, 18 predicted proteins | sample 811231 | NCBI WGS metagenome assembly MDTE01 (sample SAMN05326651, study PRJNA326480) | marine metagenome | isolation source: seawater | place: Indian Ocean: Red Sea | collected 2010 | reverse complement strand
CTTCGGTCAATGTAAGTTTAGAGATTGCTTACACCTTACTGAACCCGGATGCCAGATTCGGCAAGCTTTGCAATCCGGTCGTATTGAGCAATCCCGATACGATAGTTACTTCGCCTTAATGGAATCCAACGAATCTAGTACAAGTTACTAATACAATTTTCGGGTTCACTAAGACATTATTGGTATTTTTGCCACATAAAGTTGAGGGTATCCAGAAGTATCCGACGTATATACTACCATAGTCTCATCTGGGCTGAACGATGGGTGTGGGTGTGTCCACTGAGGACCATAAACTGTATCCACTTCCATTTCCATCCAACTTAAGGCTACCGATCGATCCTTTGTTTGTTTAGCCTTAGCCCAATCCTCTGCCACCGCATATCGATCTTTTTTCCACTGACTGCCCTGTGATGAGCTTTTTGGTTGGCAGATGGCAGAGTGATGGCCGGATGAAACATCAACTAGCCTTAGCCCAATATCAGGGTGAATCGTGTCACACAACACTTTAGTTCCAGACCTGTTACTACAAATGTGCCAAGCGTTGAAGTCGGCGATGGTTTGCATTTCTAAAGTTTCCAGTGAAATTCGTCGTAACGCATAAGGCCAATGACTAACAATTAACTCCTGTAGTTGACCTAGAAATGTTTCGTGAACTAAAAATTCATTATTGTCGTGCTCGTACAAAAGACGGTTATGGCTACCATCCCGATTAATGACCCACATTCTTGGAGCTGGATCTCCTGAGTAGGCGATTAAGTCCGGAGAGCTAGGGTGAAATTGAGGATGAATTATTGTCTGTTTTGCTGCAGTAAAGATCACCTGTCCACCAGAACCATCAGTACTTGTAACGGTAATATGCGATTTCCCATCCTGCTTCAAGGCAGTAACCAGCCACTTCCCATCACAACTTAAACTACATTCACCCAAGCTTCCACCATGAAATTGCGCTAATACCGCCTCTTCTAGAGTTTCGATCATGATGGACTTGATTTTATCACCTGCAGTATAAAAAAGAACAGAACCATCATGTGAAATGATACCTGAATAGCCGTGTATATCATCTTCACATGTTAATTGTCGAATTTCACCATCTGGAAAACCAACTAGATAAAAGTTTGATTGTCCGGACCGGTAAGAAGTGAACACCAGATTTTTCTGATTCGGGGTGAAAGTAGACGTCAAAAAGTAAAGATTATGATTAATCGAATTGTCTGATGTTATTTGCCAGAGTTTTTGGCCACTTTTCTCATCCTTAATCAACTTCATTTCTGAAGGGTGGATTGATCCTTTTCCAAATTTTCTATGAAGATGGGAATTAGTCTGATGCATTTTATCCTTACATATATCTGGTAAGTGGTAAATTTAGCCTGAAATCTAACAAGTTGATTATAAGATGGAAAAATTGAAAGTACAACTTTTATTTACCACTTTGATCGCATGGTTTGGCCTTTTTAATCGCATGGTTTGGCCTTGCACCAAGTTTGGGCTTGTGCTAAAATCCCAGTCAGGAGGAGAGTAGATGGACCAACTCAAGGTTGCGATAATGGGAGCCGGGAAGCGTGCTCAAGAATATATGCGAGTCTTGAAGACTATGTCAGACCAGTTCAAGCTAGTGGCGGTTTGTTCTGACAATCTAACTCTTCCCGACGACTTGGCTGATTTTAGTGGTATCTCCACTTACTCGAATGGAGATGCCCTTTTCGAGAATCATGAAATTGATTTTGGTGTTGTGGCTAGTGATCCTATGAAAGTCCACGACGACGCGGTTAAGGTTTTAGAACACGATGTTCATCTTCTAGCAGACACGCCAATTGGTGTTGACTTGCATTCGATTGACCGTTTGGGACGACTGGCCCAATTACATCGTGTAATGGTTGAGGTTTCTGAACCTTATTTTCGGCGGCCACACGAGCGAATTAAACAAAAATTAGTCCAGTCAGGTCTGATTGGTGATGTTAACTTTGCTTACGCTCGTTTTATTGGGCATGGCTATCATGCTGTGAACGTTCTGCGTAGCTACGTTGGTTTTGATGTGCCACCGGTTCGAGTTTGGGGGTTTCAGCGTGATTATGGTGTTGAACCACACAGCCTTCCATCTGGCGCTGAGATTCAATCGGAGCAATGGCAACACGGAATTATCGAATTTCGGGGTGGAACTCGTGCCATATACGATTTCACATCTGCCGCGTACCAATCGCCTATCCGTTGGAGACGGGCTAAAGCAAATACGGAGATTTATGGAAAAAAAGGAATGTGCGTGGGTTTGGATATAGCTGTTGGTAATGGCTCTGGAGATACACAGGAAGTCAGTGTGAAACGGCGCACCATAAAAGTTGATGAGATCGATGTGGTCGATGCCTACGTGGTTGATAGTACACCTGAGATTGTATGGGAGAATCCATATCGTAGCTATCCACTGACCGATGGCCAGATTTCTTTGGCTGCTGCTCTAACCAGTATCCAAAAAGCAATTCAGACAGGTTCAGCTCCTGAATATGGGATTTTTAACGCCAGAACAGACAGAGAAGTAGACATAGCAATGGCAAATTCTTCTGACCGACAGGGTGACAGTATCGAAATCCTTTAGTCTAACTAGTTATTCTGAAAAATTGAGGAACCGAATACCGGTACACTTCTGCTAGGATAGTTTTGTCTTCTGCTGGTGAATTTATATTTATACCTGCCGGCCCTTTTCTGATGGGTACCGTGGTCGGTACCCATCAGAGTAAGACTGACGAAGAAGAGCCGCAGCGACAAATAATGTTGGACGACTTCTATATCGGACGCTATCCGGTTACCGCTGCTCAATATCAAAGTTTTGTTTCTAAGACCGGACGCTCCACCCCACGTTACCAAAGTGATGTTAGGTTCAATTCCTCATTGATGCCAATTGTCGGTGTTACTTGGTACGACGCTGTAGCTTTTTGTGATTGGCTGAGCACGGAAAACAATCAAAATTTTCGACTACCGACTGAGGCTGAATGGGAGAAGTCTGCTCGTGGAGTAGATGGACGTCAGTATATTTGGGGTGATCAGTGGAAACCAAATCAGGCTAATTTCGCGGAATCTAGTTTCAAGCAACTAGTTCAAGTTGGATTTTACGAAAAAAATGTCAGCCCTTATGGGTGCCAGGATATGGTAGGAAATTGTTATCAATGGTGTAGCGATTGGTTTCATGCAGAAACTTATAAATATTCCCCAAATATAAATCCCAAAGGGGCCAAGGACGGACGGCGGAAAGTTATTAGGGGAGGATCTTGGAATACAAAGGGGAAATTTAGTGGCCGCTGTGCTAATCGCGCAGCTCACCCACCCGATCAGGCTCCCAACTGGATAGGATTTCGCTTAGCGATAGATGAGTTCTGTTGATGGATGATGATCGATTCTCTGCTTCATTTATTCCGTCAGAAAGGAACGAACGACATCTCGGTCATCAAACGGTATTGTGTTGGCCCCAATTTCTATAAAGGCTTCACACCCACGTCCTGCAATAACGACTAAATCTTGATCAGTTGCCATGTCCAGAGCTATTTCTATAGCCAGTCGTCGATCAGGTGTTACCTGATACGATCGATTAAGCTCTAAATCCATCTGCATATCAGCCAAAATGTGCTCAGCTCTTTCCGATCTTGGGCTTCCACTGGTTAATATAGCATGATCAGACAAAGACGTCGCAATTTGGCCCATTAAAGGTCGTTTACTTCGGTCTCGGTCTCCATTGCAACTGGCTACACAGATTAGTAGATTTTGAGCAAATTGTCTAGCTGTTTTGAGTAAACACTCCAGAGCCTTAGGTGAATGGGCAAAATCAACTATTACAGGCTTGACTTCATTCCCAACAGATTCAAATCGTCCTGCTACCACGGTCTGTTTTAGACCTTTTTGTATCATATTATTACTCAGACCCAAAAATTGGGCTGCTCCCAAGGCTGCTAGAGCATTTGAAACATTATGTTGCCCCGGAAGTTGTATTTCTACAGCAAAACTTTGGTCTGGTGTAACAGCTTCAAAAGAAGTACCACTAAGTGTTGATTTTATTCCTATTGCCCTCAAGTCTGCTAATGAACTCAAGCCAAAAGTTCGAACTTGTCGATTTAACCTCCGACGTGCATGGCATAAAATAGTATCGGCTCGCGCATCATCGGTGTTGACTAGAATCAAACCATCATCTCGTACCAAATGGAATAGTCGAATTTTCGCTAACAGGTAGTCTTCCATATTTTCATGATAGTCTAGGTGGTCTTGGCTTAAATTCGTGAAAACCGCCACCAAAAAAGTCAAGTCGCGCAACCGATCTTGTGCTAATCCGTGAGATGATGCCTCCATGACTAGATGTGAGGCATTTTCACTAACCATATAGGACAATAAATGGTGGATGGTAACTGAATTAGGTGTGGTCAGTGCACTTGGTAAACATAGATCCCCAATGTAATGGTTATGAGTACCAAGTTGGCCAACTGTGTGTCCAGAATTTTTAAGAATTTGCGACAAAAAATGTGCGACTGTTGTTTTCCCATTTGTGCCAGTGATTCCAACTGTTTTTAGCCATCTTTGTGGATGCCAAAACCAATACCTATTGCGTTGGCACAAACGAAAAAAATCAATCCATGAGAAATTGGGTTGACGTAAACAATACTTAATTTGCTTGTAGACGCGACTACAATGCTTCCATATTCCCATCGTCTCTCAAGTCAAGTTAATTTTTTGACCACTGGCTGCCGAATGGTAAGCAGCCGTAATCACCTCAACCGATTGAGCAGCTAGCTCAACAGTCATCTCGATCGGTGTTCCAATATCAATTGCGTCAATAAAGGAGCGAAATTCTTCTTCAATCCAATTCTGGCCAGAAATTGGTTTCCACTTATTTTTCGGCATGATACCATTAGTTGTGCTGCTCCACATTCCCATCGGATCCAGAGGATGAGGCACCGGAGGTTGAAAAGATGGTTCAGCAGCATGGACTTCTAATCTTGGTTGGTTAGCATCGAAATCAACAATTCCTGTATTTCCCACCAATTTGATTTTTTGGATACCACCGAGTGGGTGACTAGTCCACCCAAAACGACCACTACTAATCGTAGCTGTTGTACCATCAGCTAATTCCATAATGATTGAACCAAAATCTTCAACATCATGAGCCAGATGTTCTTTAAAAAAGTAGTTGCCGGTTATAGCAACCAGACTTTTGACTGGTTGATTTGTAATCCAATTAATTACTGACACTGCATAAACACCAATATCGAATAGTTCTGGCTTGGCTTCGGCAAATGTATAACGGGGACGCTTCCCACTGTCAATCCTTCTTTGTTGTTTCACCGACCCTATGTGTCCTTTGGCAAAAGTTATGTCACAGTGGATTGCTCGAAGTCGGCCAATCTTTCCCTCTTCCAAGGTAGTCTTAGCATCTTTCGCCCAATTACAATGCACATTACTAAACATCTGAGCTTTGACACCTGATTTATGTACGGCGGAGACAATCTTGCCTGCTGATGATGAGTTTAAAGCTAAAGGTTTATCCAAATATAGATGCTTTCCTGCCTTAGCACAGAGGACAGAAACTTCTGCTCTTCGCTCGACTTCTGGACATAAGGAAACAATATCAACATCTGTTCTCTCTAGCGCAATTTCCAAATTTTGGTAAGGCAAATCGAGTTCATCAGCTAATGCTTGATTCAACTTGATACGTTCAACTGGAGCATTTTCTTGATCTGCTACTGCAATCAGTCTACATCGCGGATCAGATTGAAATTGACGTGCATAGTTTTCTTGGTGCGAGCGCATCCCGCCAACGAGTAATACACCATAGACCTTACTAGACATATTCATGCTCCAATGTGCCTTGGTGGTATATAGTCCCCCGACTACCAATCATGTGCAGATCAATGATTGGTTTTTGAACGGCGTCAGTCAAATAATTGGCAGATAGAAGTGCTGATTCACCATCAGCAAATTGCAGTAAGACTGTGGTCTGACAATCATCCTCTTGAAAGTAGCTACGTTCTATTTCTGAATTCATCCAACTATTGGCCAAATTGATTAGGGTATCGATTGCACCTCGATCTGTGAACTGATGATTGACTTGATAAAAACATCTCAAAAAAACAGGGGTTCCGATTCGACCAGCTTTGATTTCGGCCTCGACACTTGCTTTTAGTTGTTTCATATTTTTATTCTAAATGAACGGATGATTAGGTTAGGCACTTTCAACTACTTTTCGTAACTCATCGCCATTATTCTTCCACCAACTATATAGAATATGCACATCAGTACCGATACAGAAGTGCTTGACACCTAAATCAATATAGTACTTAGCTTGTTCTGGGCTACCAATTTCCGCTCGTGGTGGAACCCCCATAGCAATGGCTGTTTCAAAAACACGTTTTTCTGCATCTCGGATTGACTTATCTCCACGCTGACCGGCTTTCCCGATACTCATTGAATAGTCAGCCCCACCCCACTGAATCATATCCACCCCTTCAATTGATAATACCTCTTCTAAATTATCGACAGTACCTGATTTCTCTATCATGATCACTACGACGACTTCTCTCAGAGCTTGAACGTAGTCTGTACCACCACCATAACCCATATAGGAGAATCGGCGAGTCGCAACTCCGTAAGTGCCATTATCTTCTGGAGTATCAGCACGCGTAATACGAACACACTCCTTCACCTCATCAACGGTACGACAATCTGCAAACAATACACTTTGGAATCCTGATCCAATAGCGCGTTGAGCTATAAACCCACGAGGTTCTTGGTCTACTTTTATCATACTAGATAAGTTATGGAGTTCTGCAGCTCGACATAAGTTGTCCAAATCATGAAGATCAAAAGGACCGTATTCTGCTACAAACTCGACATAATCGTAAACACCAGTATGTCCGATCACTTCCATCATCGATGGCCAGGTAGCATGGATGTGAGTACCGATACTGGGACGATCTGTTTTGAGTAACTGCCTTAGTCTATTGGGTCTCACGTGTAATTTCTCCTAGAGTACTAAATTATCAAAATTCTACATACGGTTGACTTACGGAAAAATAAGAAACGACTCATTCTATAAGAAGAAGTATCAACATGTAAAGGCAAAGAAACAAGCAGTCATTATTCAAAGCACTCTCACTTCATTATTCATTTATCTTCGTTTCAACTATTGCCCACGAAATTGATTATATGGTAGCCTAAAGAACGTTGGATGGATTAGGATGATGGAAGCGACCAAACATACGATTATAGGCACAGCCGGTCACGTTGACCACGGTAAAAGTGCGTTGATCCATGCATTGACAGGTATTGAGACCGACCGATTGAAAGAGGAAAAGGAACGAGGTTTATCAATTGAGCTCGGTTTTGCCTATTTTGATCTGCCGGATGGATCTAGGGCTGGGATCATAGATGTTCCAGGACACGAAAAATTCATACGTAGTATGCTTTCAGGTGCTTATGGAATGGACATGGTTCTACTAGTTGTAGATGCCAAAGAAGGAATGCAAGAACAAACCATCGAGCATTTGGAAATCATCGACTTGTTAGGAATTTCAAATGGCATATTAGTAATTACAAAGATTGATTTGGTTTCGATGGATCAGTTGCAAGAGACTATGGAACTTACAAAAGAATTATTACATGAAACAAGCCTAGCCAATATTCCGACTGCAACTGTCTCATCTATAACGGGCGAAGGTATTAATCAACTAAAGAAAATCATTTGTGACAAATTACCAACAGCATCAGTTCCTATCCAGTCTTCGCAGAGTGGTAGGGGGCGCCTCTATGTAGATCGTGCATTTAGCCAAAAAGGATTTGGAGTTGTTACTACTGGTACGTTAATTGGTGGGGTAATTCATCGTGAACAGCGATTACAGGTGTTACCTGCAGGTGATGAAGTTCGAGTACGTGGTATTCAAGTACACGGAAATAACGTCCAAACAGCTATGGATGGTCAACGTACCGCACTGAATCTATCTGGAACGTCCCTCGGTCAGGTACCAAGGGGTTCGGTGCTATGCCCTCTCAAATTTTCTCTCACTACTAACAATATAGACGTACAGGTTCAAATTCTCGATTCGTTTCCTCGAATGTTGGAACACTGGGTTCCTTTGAGGTTTTACATTGGTACTTGCGAAGTGTTCTGCCGAGCGATTATGTTAGTCGAAGACGCAGCTTTGCCTGGTGATACAGTCCCGATGCAGCTACGATTAGATAAGCCAATTTTGACATTTAGAGACGACCGTTTTATCTTGAGAGATTCTTCTGCTGAACATACTGTTGGTGGTGGGAGAGTGCTAAATCCGTTTGCGGATCGACATAAACGCATGAGTGAAGATACAATTGATAGGTTAGAACGGTGGGCTCAAGCTCAATCAGATCTTGACGTTTTACAGTTGATATTGGATGACCATTTTTCGATTCCTGTTGATTTCCTTCACTACTACTGCTCTATTTCAGAAAAACTATTAACTAGTTGGATATCTGATTTGATTCAATCCGGTGACATTGTTCAGTGGCTCGGAAATCCGACCGAAATATCTTCGAGTAATCGGGTCAAATCAATAGAGCTCAAACTTGAGCAGTTACTCAATGATTACCACCAGAATAAGCCTTTAGACATCGGTCTAAATATCGCCCAAGCTAGAGAGAAATTATGTTTAAGTGAATCGATTTTTGATAAGCTAATTCAAAGAATGGTCAATCAGAAGAAAGTAGAAAAAGTTGGCAATCAATTACGTCTTTTTGCTCATCAAATTGCGTTTCATGGCGATAAAGCTGCCATTAAAAATGAAATTGAAGATTTGTTTCAACGGTCTGGTATCAATAGTCCGAGTTTATCAGATACTGTCATGTATTTGACCAACTACGACTATACTGAATCCTCAGTTAGGGAGACATTTTCTGCGTTAGTTAATCTAGGTCAGTTGATCAAAATTGAAGATGGAATATTTATCCATTGTTCGATCTTTGATCAGATTAAATTTCTGATCAAAGAATATTTAGAAAAGAATCAGACATTGACTGTGGCTGAATTTAGGGAGTTAGTCCAAACTAGCCGTAAATATGCCGTACCCTTTCTGGAATATTGCGACCGACAGGGTATTACCGTTCGAGATGGAAATTACAGGAAGCTAAGAGCTAAATAGCAATACCGATCTATGCAAAGATGACGAGTAGTTTTTTTTCTTTTCTTCTCTTGCTTCTGACAGTTGTGAGTGGTCTGTTTATCAGCTGCGGAGGAAAAGCCGAACCCCTCATGACCACTCACCATTCTATTTCTGACCTCGATTCTGGACTTTATTTTTTGAATCAAGATTTGTATGATCAGGCTTTACCATATCTACGAAGTGCAGTGTTGAACAGTCCAAACTCGGCTGTTGCTTATGCAGCTTTGGGCTGGACATGCTATAAAATGGGCTATATATCGGAGGCGATTAGTGCAGCAGAAATGGTACTTCACCTTGAGCCTAACACCCCTAATCTCTCGTTGCTAATCCATCATCTACGTCAAGACCAAACTGATTTATTATTGAAGTAGAATCTTAGATCGCAGAATTAATTGTATTTTGTTTTAAAGGAAAGTGTATGAAAATTGTCGAAAAGCCTTGGGGCAGAGAAGAATGGTTAGAACTCAATGATAGCTATTGCTTCAAACGCTTACTAATAAATGCAGGACAACGAACTAGCTTACAGTATCATCATCATAAACTAGAGACTATCTATGTGGCAGCAGGTAGAGCTGAGGTTTTACTTGACGATGAATGGAAAACTGTTGTTGCGGGAGACTATTTCACTGTTACTCCACCGACTGTTCACCGAATGGTAGCAAAAACCGACTTGATCTTGCATGAAGTGTCTACACCACAGGTGGATGATGTTGTCCGCTTGGCTGATGATCATGCACGTCCTGATGGTCGGATTGATACTGAACATGATAATGCCTAATTTATGGTCTGTATTTACACAAACAACCTGCACATTATAAATCTATGATTCATAATAGGAGAAGTCCTCTATGAGTTTGTCCGAACAAGAAATCGTTGTCCAATCCGGTCCACTGAAAGAGTTAGCTCGCGAGCTTTGTATTAAAGCAGGCATACCAATGGATCATGCTCAATTGATTGCTGACCTTCAGGTAGAAACTGACCTGAGAGGTGTACATTCTCATGGCACACGCGCCTTACCTCGATATTTACGATCGATTTTTAATGGTGGTTTGAATGCGAATCCCGAAATCAAAATTGTGGAAGAAGGTCCCAGTTATACCGTGATCGATGGTGGAAATGGAATTGGGCATCCTTCTTGTGTACAGGGAATGAGTAAGGCGATTGAAAAAGCTAAGAAGACCGGTATTGCAGCTACTGGTGTTCGAAATTCAGGACACTACGGGGCCGCAGCCTGTTACACTATGATGGCAGTAGAACAGAAGATGATTGGTTTCGCCACAACTAATACTGGTGGAGCGTCAGTTGCCGCGCCAAGTGGGGCTGAACCTGTAGTCGCCAACAACGCCTTGAGTTATGGTTTTCCCGCCGGTTCTAAACAACCAATCCTGCTAGACATGGCATGTGCTGTGGCATCCTGGGGAAAAGTTGAAACCTTACGCATGTATGGTGAACCGATTCCCCCTGGTTGGCTACTTGACAGTGAAGGCCTACCTGTTACTGGGCCAAGTGATACGGGAAAGATGTTAGCTCCAGCCGCTGGTGCCAGAGGATATGGTTTAGCGTTGGCTATGGGAACTTTAGCTGGACCACTAGTCGGTGGCTTGCTAGCCTGTCACAAGGAAAGTGGGGATAAAAATCCCTCAGAGCATTTTTTTATTGCTATTAATGTCGGGAGTTTCACTGACTACGATGAGTATGTTTCTGAAATCGAGAACGGAATTGATAGTATTCAGAAATCCAAAACAGCTCCTGACAAGGATCAAGTTTTTTTGCCAGGAGAAATAGAGTGGAATAATCGCAAAAAGTCGATTAAAGAGGGCATACCCTTGCATATTGATCACCTAAAAGCTTTATCTGAAGTTGCAATACAACTCGATGTTGATATTCCTTGGCTAGAGCTAGACAAATAATTAGGATTATGAACAAAAAACAAAAAGAATAATTCGTTTGTCGACATTGTTCACTCGCCTACTTCCCAACTAATTCAATTTGTACTCCATCAGGGCCAGAAAAGAACGCCAAAGGTAAACCATTCGGTCTTAAATTTTCCAATTTGGCACCCTTATTTTCTAAATCAGATACTGCAGATTCCAAATCGTTAACACCAAAAGCTAGTTGATAAGCTCCCCAACGCGGATTACCAGTCGTCGGCTCAACTTCAGCTTCGCCAAATTTGGGAGACAAGAAGATATTTTCACCTCCAACTTTCATACGGGCGATTGTCATGCCACGGACCTCGACCTGTTCGATTACCACACCGTCGAACATTTTCTTATAGTAATCAATACTTGCTTCTAAGTCTTGGCACCGTATATGAATATGGTGGAACTTGTACTCCATTTTTTTCTCCTTCAGAATGCATCAGTTACTTGAATAATATGAGCTTGTATTATATCCTTACGGGCGGCACTAAGTCCATCAACTGGGCCTATTCTCTTGACCCGTGGGCTCATTACACTTACAATACACAAGTTATAAACTTGACTAACAATTTAGTGATCTATTTGAATTACATTTAGCAGATGCAGGATCAACCGGTAGCACTCATTGTCAATAGTAATCAACGTCAGATCGAGCAGCTACGCTCTGTTTTAGCCGACGAATCGCTTGATGTCCTTGTGTCAAGTAATTTTCAAGCGGCTTTGGAACGAGTAGAACGTATACCAATTGATACCCTGATCACACCGCTGCATACTGGCTTATTGGATGGTTTAAAAGTGCTGGAGATAGCTCGGTTAGCCAACCCAGATGTGGGTGCAGTTTTCCTGACAGCTCAACTTAATCGGGCCTATTTAGCACAAGAATCCAGCCGAAAGGAATTGTTAGCTCACGAACATAGCCATTTGTTAGCAACACCAGTCAATCCAATCTATCTGAGAAATTTATTGCGAAAAATTTTAGCAACTCGTCGTTTGCTGATCGAAAATAGAGAGTTAAAACTAAGAATAGACGGACACACTGACAAATATAATTTGGTGGGCAATTCGGTTTCCATACAGAATGCACGCCGACTGGTTTCTCAGATATCGACATCTCGTGCTCCAGTACTGATTACAGGGAAGCGAGGGACAGGACGTCAAACAGTCGCGAGATCTATTCATCATCGCAGTTTACGCTCTGGCCAGTTCGTTGTTTTTAACTGCGATTTAGTCGATCATCTTTTTGCTTCTTCAGATCTGTTTACTGTTCAGAAAGGCTGGCAAAAATCTTCTTCTTCATTCCAAATAAACAACGACCACAGCCGTTACCAATCAGCTGACGGCGGCACACTATTTCTAAGTGAGATTGGTAGGCTAAGTCTATCAAATCAATCTATCTTGTTAAATCGTTTGAACCAACAGGATCAGAATGTCGAATCCAAGACTAGTAATAATGCTAACTTTGCACAGAAACTAGACGTAAGACTAGTTTGTTCCAATGAATCGGATTTATCTGATTTGGTTGCAGAAGGAAAATTTATGGTTGATCTGTATAACAGACTTAGAACGATTCAAATTCAGATGATTCGACTCCGTAATCGTAAGGATGATATACCTCTTTTAGCTAACTTTTTTTTAGAAGAGTTTTGTGTAGCTTATAACAAACCAGTTAAGAATTTAAGTTCACTAGCTTTGAATGCGCTTATGACTTATAACTGGCCAGGTAATGTTCGGGAGCTGCGTAGTACAATCGAGGGTATGGTGGCAATTTCGGAAACTGAACATTTAAGTATTGAAACCGTTCCACAATCAATTTTAAAACAAATCAAAATGAAATCTATCAAAGTGGAACAAGACCGTTCTAACATGAAGTCTGAAAAGGGTAAGCGAATTGATGTACATGTTGGAATGACAATGGCAAACATCGAGAAGGCCGCGATTAAATCAACCTTAGAATCTGTTAATAATAATCGATTGAGAGCTGCTGAATTGCTGGGGGTCTCCCGTCGGACAATTTTTCGGAAAATCAGGGAGTATGGGATTTGAGCGACTTTTTAATTCCGAGTGTCAGTGGAACTGCTGTTACTCATAGCCCAACTGCGACTAAATCCGAATCACTGCCAGTGAATCTAACTGATATAGTTCTAAATGGTAGTTTCGTCGCAATTTCCATTGGAGTTATAATCGGGCTGTGGGTTTTACTTAAAAAGAAAATGATGAGTTCACGCCCCTACAGGTCCACAAAAACCTCGCAAGACCTTTCGCAACTACACTTGGGAGTACAGGGCGTTTTTCCCGATCATACTGACTATCAATTGCTGCTGGATAATCAGGTCGCTGATGTTAAGCAAGCTAAATTATCAGCGACAAGTATGGAGACTCACGAGTCATTAAAGTTGCCTGCACTTGTAGCCCTGAAAAATCTAGAACAAGCACTGCAGCTAAAAGAAGACGAAAACTATGTTGGATATTGTGGCCTAATTTCAGATACAGTAAGGGCTTATCTAAACGATTATTTCGGCTTCCAAGTATCTAACTCTTCTACCTCTCAATTTCTGAATAGATTACCTGAGTCCATTATAGATCACACTGGTGAAATATTGAGGATGTGTGATATGATCGAATTTTCTAATCATTGCCCCACCCAAACTGACCTAGAGAATATCTACCAAAATAGTAAATCGCTAATTGAGCAAACAGATCGCTTAATTTGCTCGTATAATTTCTAACCTATGGCTACTATATTCCTGATTTTTGCTTATGCAACGAGCAGAACTTAATGCCCTCACCGAAAGAATTAAGAACGAGAGTTCTTTTGCTGATCAGCTCATAACCGAAATTAGTAAGGTGATCGTTGGCCAAAAGTATATGATTGAGCGCTTAGTAATCGGTCTGCTTTGCAATGGTCATATTCTTTTAGAAGGTGTCCCGGGATTGGCAAAAACGACCTCAGTTCAATCGTTGGCAGCGGCTATTTCTACCACTTTCAATCGAATTCAATTCACACCCGATTTATTACCGGCTGACCTAATTGGTACTTTGATCTACAATCCACAAAAATCCGACTTCTATGTTAAGCGTGGTCCCATATTTGCTAACATTATCTTGGCTGATGAAATTAACCGAGCTCCGGCCAAGGTGCAATCTGCACTTTTGGAAGCAATGCAAGAAAGGCAAGTGACAATCGGGGACAAAACATTCAAATTGAAGGATCCCTTTTTGGTTTTAGCTACCCAAAATCCAATTGATCAAGAAGGTACGTATGCACTACCAGAGGCACAAGTAGACCGGTTTATGTTCAAGCTGTACTTAGATTATCCCAACCGACAGGAAGAACTCGAGATTTTAAGAAAGTCATCCCAATCAGGTGATAAAAATATTGTTCCAGTTATCCAGCCAGAAAGGATTATTCAGTTGCGAACGGTTGTGCGTCAAATTTACATGGATAGTAAAATTGAAAACTATATTGTTGATTTGGTATGTGCAAGTCGAAATCCTGCCAAATACGGTTTGGTCGATCACGCCGACTTGATCGAATATGGCGCCTCACCCCGTGCGACGATCTCGTTAGCTATTGCGTCGAAAGCACATGCATTTATGAAACACCGAGGCTATGTTACACCTGAAGATGTTCACGCTGTTGGAAAAGATGTACTGCGTCATCGAATTATAGTTAGTTACCAGGCCGAAGCAAGAGAGATTGATTCTGAAAAAATTATCCAGACGATTTTCCAAACAGTCGAAATCCCATAAACATAATTTGGAATGGTGTCTTTACTGGGCACAGGTCAACCGAAAATAAGCTTAGAAAACCCCAAGGAGTTAGCAGTCGTCTAATTGATACGCTAAACACTGAAGCCAATGTATATTCTATCAGACACTCAAGTCGGACGATATTTCCAAAACGGCTATTTATTAGTATCAGGCTTGATACCAGAGGATATTTCTCAGAAAATTGAAGAACGGATTTGGTTACAATTCGGTATTGATCGTCAGAATCCGGATTGGACAAAAGCCGTTCTAGAGGAATCAGATCACCCAGATTCACTTGCTTGCTACACAGAAGAGTTCTTACTAGCTGCAGCCCAACTAGCTGGGGACGATCCCAGTTCTTTCCGTAAACCGAATAAGGTTTTTGGTTTGCATACTTTTCCTTCAACTGGTCAGTGGAGTTGGCCTAGCCCACACATAGACCATGCGATCAAGGCACACGGTCATAAGACTTTCCCACGTGCTTTTCGAATTGCAGCTATGATATTTCATAGTGACGTAGGGTTGCATGGTGGTGGAACCATTGTATGGCCAGAATCCCACCATCAAATCCGGGCGTTAGCGGAAAGCGACCCGAAAAGGTACGAGTACATGTGGGTACTAAACGGCGATATTCGTCAACTAGACCTGAAAGAACCAATCGAAGTAACGCCGAGCAGAGGTGATGTTTTATTTTACGATGTGTTTTGTGCACACTCTGGTAGTAAAAATGTGACAGAACGGCCAAGACTTGCTTACAATTGGAAGCAATAGGCCGAAAGGAAATAGTAAAATGTGTTTCAAAATTGGGGTTGTTACAGACGAAATTAGCCAAGACTTGGTCGCAGCAGTTGAGGCTGCTCAATCTTGGGGGCTAGAGTATATCGAGCTTCACAGCGTTTGGGGACAGAACATATGTGATGTTGAGTCTTCTACCCTGAGTAAAGTAATTTCGATCGTTCGATCCAGTGGACTGACAGTAACAGGTATTGATTCTCTCACCCTGCGTTGTAATCTTGACGATGATCAAGAGTATGATGATCATATTTCTCACCTTCATCGGTCAATTGAAGTTGCCCGCCTTTTTAATACCAACATGGTTCGCTTATTTTCTTTTTGGAAACTTGATCAGATTAGTGAGGAAGCATGGAAGAAGATTTTTGAGAAGATGGAATTGCCCATTCGTATTGCAGAAAGGGAAGGTATTATACTTGGTTTTGAAAATGTAAGTTCTGGCAATATCGGCACTAGCCAAGATTTAGAAAAGCTTTTTGCGCATTTCGATTCATCCAACCTGCAGTTGATTTGGGATCCAGGTAATGCCTATGCTGCAGGTGATCGATCTCCTAGCCCAGAAGGTTATAAACGGGTAAAAGATAGAGTAGTACATGTCCATGTTAAGGATGTCGATTTTGAGAATGGAAAAAGGGTTTGGCGTCCGGTTGGCGCCGGTAAAATTAATTATCATGCAGAATTACAAGCCCTGAAAAATGATGGGTATAATGGAGTAGTTGCGCTGGAAACACATTTTCGTTTGCCTGGTGATGACGGAATTCAAAGTACTCGTCAGTCTTATGATGGGTTGATGTCCATCATTAATGAATTGAAGTGAAGATGAAAAGTCAAAAAGCGATTGTCTTATTGAGTGGTGGCCTAGATTCAGCTACGACCCTTGCAATCGCTCAAAGAGAAAACTATAGAGTTTTCGCCCTTAGTTTTCGGTATGGCCAACGACATACGTTAGAACTCCAATATGCACAAAAATTAGCTAAAAACAAATCGGTTGAAAAGCACGTGCTGGTTGATATAGACCTACGTATCTTCGGAGGCTCAGCTTTAACCGATGATATACCGGTACCTAAAAAGCAATCAGTAACCGAGATGAAAGAAGAAATCCCGGTTACCTACGTTCCGGCCCGAAATACAATCTTTCTGGCATTTGCACTGGCTTGGGCTGAGACCTTATCAGTTCGGAACATTTTTATTGGAGTTAATGCTTTAGACTATTCAGGTTATCCTGATTGTAGACCTGAATATATACAAGCCTATACTGAAATGGCTAATTTGGCTACTAAAGCTGGGGTAGAAGGGCACCATTTGCAAATTCACACGCCACTGATTGGATTGACAAAAGCTGAAATTATAAAAACCGGTATTGGTCTTGATGTCGATTATGCTCTAACACATAGCTGTTATAATCCAGATAATCACGATAGGCACTGTGGGCAATGTGATGCGTGTTTATTACGACGAAGAGGATTTGAACAGGCAAAAGTTACTGATCCAACAATTTACGCTATATAGGAAACTATGAATACAAAAGACAATCTTCTGCCTCAGCCGCAGTTAGTGGGACTAAAGCCTTCTTTCGGCTTCGGAGACCGAATCGGGTTAGCTACCTTTGGTCATGTTTCAGCGAGCCGAAAGGGTGATCTAGTTCCTATGTTTGCTCAACAGTCCGTACGAGAAATGGAACGTACTAATCGAACTCCAATGGAAGTCATGTTGTCAGCACAAAAGAGTTTACGAGAAGTAGGTTGGAATAATTCGTGGGGAGCTGATGCAGACCATTTAAAAAACCGACAAGATGTTATTGACTTGGCCGCAGCAGGGTTCACCTTTTTTACGATTGATCCGTCTGATTACGTCAACGATTATGCAAATTCGCTAAACGGAACAGATCTACAAGCAGCAGTTGACCAGGTAATAAAAGCTGGCGCCTTTGAATCTTTACAGCAGGTTACTGACCTTTACCTCAATAAAAAGTTCGATTTGCTGGGTCAGTTGGAAGTTGATTCTCCGAACCAAGAGGATTTATTCCGATCAATTGTGAAGTATGGTTTAGCCGTGGATTATGCCTGCCAAATGGCCAATTGGGTTTCATCAGAGACTGATATTTTTGAGCTAGAAATATCGGTAGATGAAACGGACACAGCTACAAGTGTTTGGGAGCACCTGTTTATTGCGCTCGAACTACAAAGGAGAGGCGTTCAGGTTATCAGTCTAGCTCCACGGTTTGTCGGTGAATTTGAAAAAGGTATTGACTATAAAGGCGACCTAAAAAAATTTGAAAAAACCTTACACCAGCATGTCTTAATCGCACAACAATATGGTCCCTACAAAATCAGTGTTCATAG
>MDTE01041407.1_pt1 | contig 17967 bp, 17 predicted proteins | sample 811231 | NCBI WGS metagenome assembly MDTE01 (sample SAMN05326651, study PRJNA326480) | marine metagenome | isolation source: seawater | place: Indian Ocean: Red Sea | collected 2010 | reverse complement strand
CTTTTACCAAGTGAAACCTAACCAGGAAGGCGTGGTGCTGCGCTTCGGCGAATGGACCAAGACAACTACGCCGGGTCTTAATTACCACCTGCCTGGACCCATCGAAACGGTGGAAAAACCGGAAGTTACCAACATAAACAGGGTAGAGATTGGGTACCGCACCGTTCGCGACAATCGCGGACGGCAGGTGCAAACAGCGGTGCCGAGTGAAAGTCTGATGTTGACCGGTGACGAGAACATCATCGACGTTAAGTTCACTGTGTTTTGGCGCATCATCGACGCCGGACAGTATCTCTTCAACGTTCGATCGCCGTCTCGCACGGTAAAGGACGCGTCAGAAGCGGCAATGCGTGAGGTCATCGGCAAGACCGATCTTAACAGTGCCCTATCGGAGGGTCGCTCGGTACTCGCGGCGCAGACGCAAGAACTTGTTCAAGAAATTCTTGATTCCTATGAGTCTGGTATTCTCATCACTCAGGTGGAGCCACAGAAGATCGACCCGCCGGAGGCGGTCATCGATGCGTTTCGCGATGTTCAGGCTGCTCGCGCTGACGAAGAAAGAGCGAAAAACGAAGCAGAAGCCTACCGCAATGACATCATTCCCCGCGCTCGCGGTGAAGCGGAGCGGATCCTGCAGGAGGCAGAAGCCTATGAGCAGGAAGTGGTGGCTCGAGCTACGGGTGAAGCGGAACGCTTCCTCCTAGTGTTTAACGAATATCGCCAGGCTAAGAACGTCACGCGCCAGAGAATCTATCTTGAAACGATGGAAAATATCTTGGCCGGCATGAACAAAGTGTTGATCGATTCTTCCTCCGGGGGTAGCCAAGGTGTCGTACCCTATTTGCCCCTACCGGAGTTGGACCGTCGCCGCCAGGACGCAGCAGGGAGGGCCTCGCAATGAGCGGACGCGCAAAACTCCTCCTAACGGGCGTCGTCATCGTGGTTGCAATCATTCTGATCCTGAGCTCAACCTACAAGGTTAAAGAGTATGAGCAGGCGATCCTGCTACAATTCGGTGAACCGATAAAGGTCGTAAATGCTAGTGGCACGAAGGAGCCGGGCCTATATCTGAAGACACCGTTCGTCCAGAATGTCGAATATTTCGAAAAACGCATTCTCGATTACGATGCGCCGGCGGAGGAAGTCATTCTTGGTGATCAGAAGCGGCTGGTGGTTGATTCCTTCATTCGCTACCGCATTACCAATCCGCTGTTGTTCTATCAACGCGTTCGTTCCGAGGGTGGTATCCGCACGCGCCTTGGTGCCATTCTCAACACCTCTGTGCGTCAGGTGCTCGGCAGTGTCGAATTGATTACTGTGATGTCCGGTGAACGTACGCAATTGATGAGGTTCATTCTTGATCAAGTAAATAAGCAATCGAAGGATTTCGGTGTTGATGTTATCGATGTTCGCATCCGTCGTGCCGATTTGCCGGATGAAAACAGCCAAGCGGTCTACCGCCGCATGCAAACAGAACGCGATCGTGAAGCGAAGGAATATCGTGCTCAGGGTGACGAAGCCTCGCAGCGAATTCGTTCCCGTGCGGATAAGGAAAGAACGATACTTCTGGCGAACGCTAAACGGGAGGCTGAAATAGTCCGCGGCCGAGGCGATGCAAAAGCGGTTAAGATCTTCGCTGACTCTTTCGGTAGGGATGAGGACTTTTTCGCATTCTACCGTTCGATGCAGGCTTACGGCCAGGCGCTCGGGGCCGATGACACGACGCTGGTACTTTCTCCGGATAGCGAATTTTTCCGCTTTTTCGGAAAATTTTACGATAGGGAAGGTTCTATCACGGACCGCTAGAAAGTTACCTTCTCTATTGGTCCGACACCAAACCAAAATCGCCACTGTCTGATTCGGCGTGCGCCGTGGTTAGGATATGTCTGATTTTTCCCTGGCTCTGATCACCGCCATTGGCCTGGTATTCGTTATTGAGGGTGTGATCTACTCGCTCTTTCCAAACGCCATGAAGCGGATGATGACGATTGCCTTATCATTACCGACGAGCCGCCTGCGATCGATGGGTCTCGTCATGGCGCTATTCGGTTTCGTTATCGTCTGGCTGGTGCGGTGAGATTAGCGCTAATTTGATGTGGCGTGGTTCTTTCCAGCCGCGACGGCCTGGCATATTCTAGGACATTGATGCTCGGCCGGAGGATGCCTGATGGGCCTTCTGAGACAAAAATTGAACATCGCAGCTCGCCTGTTTGTTATTGCACTATTTGCCGTTGCCTTGCTAATCGAGTTCCCGTCGATGGGCTTGGCTCGGCCGGCGCCGGAAAGTTTTGCCGACCTAGTGGAAAAGTTGACCCGGGCAGTCGTTAACATTGCTACTTCATTTGGCCACCAGGAAAAACCTTCTGGTAATTCGCCTTTCGGCGAACTGCCGCCAGGCGCGGGACCGGAGGAATTCTACAAATTCTTCAACCGTCCTGATGGCGCACCGAAGCACCCGTTTACCTCCCTCGGCTCTGGCTTCATCGTCGATCCAACTGGCCTAGTGGTGACTAATAATCATGTCATCGCAGATGCCGATGAAATTACCGTGGTATTAAACGACAATTCACGCCTTGAAGCGAAAGTCATTGGGCGCGATCCTAAAACTGACCTGGCTCTCCTTAAAGTCGAAAACGGCAAAAGCCTACCATATGTAGAGTTCGGTGATTCTGACGGTGCGCGGGTCGGCGATTGGGTGATCGCTATCGGCAATCCGTTCGGCCTGGGCAATACAGTGACTGCTGGTATCCTGTCAGCGCGCGGTCGTGATATAAACGCTGGCCCCTATGACGACTTCCTACAAACTGATGCACCTATCAACCGTGGCAATTCCGGCGGACCCATGTTTGACATGTCCGGTAAGGTGATAGGTGTCAATACGTTGATCTATTCGCCATCGGGTGGCAGCGTCGGAATCGGTTTTGCGACGCCGGCGGCTATTGTAAGCCCAGTAATCGCTCAGCTGCGTGAATTTGGCCAGACACGGCGCGGATGGCTTGGCGTGCGTATCCAATCCGTTTCACCAGAGATCGCCGAAAATCATAATCTTGCGGCGGCAAGCGGCGCTTTTGTCGCCGCAGTGGTCGAAGACAGCCCTGCCTCTGCCGCTGGCCTCAAACAGGGTGACATAATTCTCCGCTTCAATGGTCATGAAGTACCACATCGCCGCGCCCTACCGCGCATTGTTGCCGATACACTGGTTGGCAGTTCGGTCCCCGTAATCGTCTGGCGCGACGGCGAGCATGTGCCCCTTAAGGTAATCATTGGTCGCTTGGAAGAATATGAACTAGCAAACGCAACCACGGCGCAAGCTAGCACACCGCTCGAAATAGAATTTTCATCCCTTGGTGTTTCGCTTGCTCATGTCACGGACGAGCTTCGAGAAAAATTTTCTATTACGAAAGATGCTCAGGGTGTGGTTGTGACCAAGGTAAGAGACGATTTGAAAGAGAAGGGCGCGCTTCTTCCAGGCGATTTAATCGTCGGAGTTGGTTCCGAGCGGGTCTCAGATCTATCTGATTTTCGCCTGCTGCTGGACATGCAGGAACGATCTAATTCAAAGAGCATCGTGCTTTTCCGCCTTCGTGCTGAAACCCACGAGTTCGTCACCGTTGATATAAAGCGAGGCTGAAGCTGACGGCCTTCCAGAAAAACCGTGCGGACACGGAATTGATCGGGCCATTCGATGCCTTGTTCGCCGCCCAAGGTCGTGCAGCAGACATAATCGCGCCACCCTATGACGTGGTGACTACTGAACAGGCGCTCGCACTCGCCACCGGCAAGCCAGCCAACTTTCTCCATGTCTCGCGCCCCGAAATCAACTTCCCGCCTGGAACCGACGCCCATGGGCAGGAAATATACGCCCGGGCCGCAAAGAACTTCGCAGCCCTTATCGATAATGGTAGCCTTATCCGCACCGTCTGCCCGAGCTATTTTGTCTACCGCATGGAAATGGTTGACCATACGCAGACTGGACTGGTCTGTGGAGCCTCGATCGCCGCATACGAGTCGGGTAAAATCAAACGTCACGAACTGACCCGAACCGACAAAGAGAATGATCGGGTCGCCCATATGTCAGCGGTCCGTGCCCAGATCAGCCCGGTAATGCTTACCCACCGACCTGAGCCTGCACTGGCTGTTTTATTGGAAGAGATAGCTGCTCGAACTGCTGGACCGAATATTGACACATGGCTCGGAGACGATGTGCGCCATACCTTGTGGCATGTTGGCGACATAGATGGATTGGCAAGGATCGGCGCCGCGACAGCGGGCCTTGACACGCTTTATATCGCCGACGGCCATCACCGTTCCGCCGCTAGTGCAAGGGACGCTGCGGCAAGAGGCAAAACAGATGAACGCTTTCTTGCAGTCCTCTTTCCAAGCGATCAGCTTAACATTCTCGCGTATAATCGCATCGTGCGCGATCTTGGCGGAATGGACGAGGCGACTTTTCTTGCTCGAATCGCGGCCGATTACACAGTGAGTCAGGCCAATACACCGGTACGTCCAAAGCGCCCAGGGCTTATAGGCCTCTTCTTACCCTCGGGCTGGCGGTTGCTTACACCGCACGGTCCGCTGATAGGTGATACGCCGTTCCTGGAGCAGCTCGATGTGGCGCGCCTGGACAAGATCATTTTGCAATCGATCCTAGCCGTTGGCGATCCGCGCACTGATTTGCGCCTCGACTTCGTTGGTGGCACGGATGCCCCTGAGCGCATCGAGGCACTTGTCACAGCGGGCGCGGCGGCAGCGGGTTTCACCTTGTTTCCGACGACCAGCGATCAATTGATGGCGGTTTCTGATGCAGGAGAAATTATGCCGCCAAAATCCACTTGGTTTGAACCCAAGCTTGCGGATGGGCTGATCGCCCACAGCATTGCCTGACCTCCAAGCCATGAGTGGCAATAGCGGGCACATATTGATCGTTGGCGGTCCCACCGCCAGTGGTAAATCAGAACTCGCCCTCGACCTCGCGCGGAAGTTTCGAGGCACGATCATCAATGCCGACAGTATGCAGATGTATCGCGAGTTGCGTCTTCTTACCGCACGTCCGTCGCCAGCTGAAGAGAAGATCGTGCCGCATCGGCTCTATGGTGCCATAGCTGGGCGCGAACGTTGTTCTGCAGGACGGTGGCGGTCACTTGCACTTAGCGAAATCGACTCGGCACAAAGGGCGGGCCGACTACCTATTCTGGTTGGTGGCACTGGGCTTTACTTTCGCTCCCTTCTGAAAGGTCTGGCGCCAGTTCCTGATATTCCGCAATCCGTGCGCCAAGCCGCTACGGCGCTCTGTGCAGATCTTGGGGTAAAGGAAATCTATCGCCGACTCGCTGAACGTGACCCTGAGGGCGCGGCAAAAATTCACCCTGCCAACATTCAGCGAGTTCTCCGCGCTTATGAGGTAATGGAAGCCACCGGTAAGAGCCTCGGCCATTGGCAGGCGAAACAGACAGGTTCGGCTGATTATTCTGGCAAGGCTGTTGCGTTGGTGATAGAGCCCGCGCGTGAGGCCCTTTATGCGTCCTGTGATTCCCGCACAGTGCTAATAACCGAGAGCGGCGGCATAGAAGAGGTCGCGACGCTTCGGGGCCTTGGGCTTGATCATTCATTTCCAGTGATGAAGGCACTTGGAGTGCGTGAGCTCGGTGCCTATCTTGATGGCCAAGTTACCCGGGCTCAGGCGGAAGAAAATCTTAGTCGGGCGACGCGGCGCTATGCCAAGCGGCAGACGACTTGGTTTCGCCACCAGATGCCGGAAGCGACTCGCTTTCCCGCATGCTATAACGCAGCTCACAAGAACAAGGCTCGGCGCATTGTCGAACGCCTGCTTCAAGCCATATAACAAAATGAAGTGCCCACCATGGATTAGATAATCCCAGGCCCTAGAGTTTTGGAAGCTGCCAACCCTATACAGAAACTTGTTACTTATTGTACCGGGTGAGTCTCTAACAGAAACAACGAAAATGATGTCGCGGTGGGCCCCAGTGAACGTCAAATAATAGACGATGGGGAAGCTATTTGAACCGAAACGAGGTTGCCACCTAATATATTGCTGTTCGCGTGCTGGCCTTTAGCCTTGATATCGTGCGCTGTGGCAAATAGACGGCTATGCTTCCCCGGATTAGTTGTCACGGAGGGGCGAGCTATTGACCCGCAACAAGCGAGGTTCTAGTTTGCTCAGCCCCTGGCCGGACGGGCAGGGAGATTAGCTCGCCGGCAGATATATATTGTATTCATCGATGCTGGCATGACTCGTTTGCGGAGATCAAAACGTGGTGTTGGACCAAGCTGATAACGGATCACGGCTGAACGGATCGGAAATGATCATTCGTTCGCTCACTACGTTGGGCGTTGAGGTAATTTTCGGCTACCCCGGCGGTGCCGTGCTTCCGATCTATGACGCTCTCTTCAAGCAGAACAACATCCGCCACATTCTGGTGCGCCACGAGCAGGGAGCGCTACACGCTGCAGAGGGTTATGCCCGCTCTACCGGCAAAGTTGGCGTCGCGCTGGTGACCTCTGGTCCGGGTGCGACTAATAGCGTCACTGGTCTTGCCGATGCTTTGATGGACAGCATTCCGCTAGTCTGTCTGACCGGTCAGGTTCCGACCCATATGATTGGCAATGACGCTTTTCAGGAGGCGGATACCGTTGGTATCACCCGGCCCTGCACCAAGCACAACTATCTGGTGAAATCAGTTAAGGATCTACCGCGTCTGATCCACGAAGCGTTTTACGTCGCGTCTGCCGGGCGTCCTGGCCCCGTGGTAATCGACCTGCCGAAGGATATAGTCATGGCGGAAGGCGATTATTACGACGGTACCTATGGTGGTACAGAGGGCCACCGTTCCTATCGCCCCAAAAATATGCCCGATATGGCGGCGGTCGACGAGGCTGTTGCGCTTATTGCCAAGGCAGAGAGGCCGATCTTCTACACAGGTGGTGGCGTGGTCAATTCGGGCCCCGACGCCTCGCAGATGCTCACCGAATTTGTCCGCGCAACTGGCTACCCAATTACGAACACGCTGATGGGCCTCGGCAGCTACCCGGCGTCTGACAAACAATTTCTTGGCATGCTTGGCATGCACGGCACTTATGAATCCAATATGGCGATGGCTGAATGCGATCTGATGATTGCGCTGGGTGCGCGTTTCGACGACCGCGTGACCGGGCGCTTGAGTGATTTCTCAAGGAGCTCGACAAAAATTCAGGTCGATATCGATCCCTCCAGCATCAATAAGAATGTGCCCGTTGATATCAGTATCGTGGGAGATGTGGGCACTGTGTTGAAGGCAATGATGGCTAAATGGCTGGGCGGGCAAGGCAATGGCGAGGCGCTGAAATCTTGGTGGCAGAAGATAGATTCCTGGCGCGCCCGCGACTGCCTCAAATTTCGTCAAAAGGGCGACGTCATCAAACCGCAATATGCGTTGCAGCGGCTGTATGAGCTGACAAAGGACAAGGACGTTTATTTCACTACCGAGGTGGGCCAGCATCAGATGTGGGCGGCGCAGTTTCTCAAATTCGAAAAACCCAATCGCTGGATGACTTCTGGCGGCCTCGGCACCATGGGCTACGGCTTCCCAGCTGCCATTGGTGTGCAGGTGGCGCACCCCGACGCTCTGGTGATTGACGTTGCCGGCGAAGCCTCTCTGATGATGAATATCCAGGAACTTTCTACCATGATGCAGCACCGCCTGCCGGTGAAGACTTTTATCCTGAATAATGAATATATGGGCATGGTACGCCAGTGGCAGGAATTCTTCCATGGAGGACGATATGCGGAGAGCTATATGGAATCGTTACCTGATTTCGTGAAGCTCGCGGAATCCTTCGGAGCCAACGGCTTGCGTGTCAGTAAGCCCGAAGAGGTCGATGAAGCTATCCGCACCATGATTGAAACGCCGGGACCCTTTATCGCCGATATTTTGGTCGAGAAGTCAGAGAATGTGTATCCGATGATTCCGGGTGGCGCTGCGCATTACGAGATGAAGCTCGGACCCGATCATGGCGAGCTCGAAGAAAAATCTGAAGACGGCATGGTATTGGTGTGACGGCGCAGCGTTGGAAGGGGAAAAAAATTGTCTGATCCGATAGAGAGGCACACCATCTCGGTTCTGGTCGATAATGAACCTGGCGTGCTCGCGCGGGTCATTGGCCTTTTTGCGGGCCGTGGATACAATATTGAAAGCCTAACGGTTGCTGAGGTGGAAACGGGTGCGGCGCTGTCTCGCATCAATCTGGTCACCTCTGGCCCGAGCATGATCATCGAACAGATTAAGGCGCAGCTCGACCGTTTGGTACCGGTCCACAAGGTGAGCGATCTCACTGAGGAAGGTCCTCATGTTGAGCGCGAATTAGCGCTGATTAAGGTTGTTGGCAGTGGCGAGGTGCGTGTTGAAAGTTTGCGCATCGCAGATATTTTCCGCGCCCATGTGGTCGATAGTGAAAACGATTCTTTCGTCTTTGAAATGACCGGCAAACCGGCAAAGGTTAACGCCTTTGTCCGCCTTATGGAGCCACTCGGGCTCACTGAAATCTCGCGCACCGGGGTCGTCGCCTTGTTGCGCGGCAAAACCTCAATTTGAATTATAAGGACAGAATTATGCGTGTCTATTACGATCGCGACGCCGATGTAAACCTGATCAAGGGCAAGAAAACTGTTATCATCGGCTATGGTAGCCAGGGGTTTGCCCATGCCAACAATCTTAAGGACAGTGGCACCAAGGATGTAGCAGTGGCGCTCCGACCCGATTCGGCTAGTGTTGCGAAGGCAAAATCAGCCGGCCTTAAGGTCATGGGGATCGAAGAGGCTGCACGCTGGGCCGATGTGATGATGGTTCTCACGCCGGACGAATTGCAAGGTGCGATGTGGCGGGATTCGCTAAAGGACAATATGCGGGAAGGCTCTGCTCTCGCTTTTGCCCACGGTCTCAATATCCATTATCGTCTGATTGAGCCTCGGCCTGATCTGGACGTATTCATGGTCGCACCTAAAGGGCCCGGCCATACGGTGCGTTCGGAATATGAGCTCGGCCGAGGCGTGCCCTGTCTCCTAGCGGTTGCCCAGAATGCATCAGGTAACGCTACTGAGATTGGCCTTTCCTATGCTGCGGCGATCGGCGGTGGACGCTCGGGTATTATCGAGACCAGCTTCCGCGAAGAGACAGAGACTGATCTCTTTGGCGAGCAGGTGGTGCTCTGCGGCGGCCTCACATCGCTGATAAAGAATGCCTTCGAGACTCTCGTGGAAGCCGGATACGCGCCTGAAATGGCCTATTTCGAATGCGTTCATGAGGTGAAGCTGATAGTCGACCTGATCTATGAGGGCGGCATCGCTAATATGCGTTATTCAATTTCCAACACGGCGGAATATGGTGATTATTCACGTGGCCCCCGGGTGGTAGATGAAGACACCCGCGTACGAATGAAAACAATTCTCGAAGATATCCAATCTGGTCGCTTCGCCAGCGAATGGATGCAGGAAAATGCTGCTGGACAGCCGAGCTTTAAGGCCATGCGGCGGCGTGCTGCCGAGCACTCAATTGAGGAGGTCGGTGAAAAATTGCGCGAGATGATGCCTTGGATTAACGAGGCGCGGCTAGTGGATAAATCGAAGAACTGATGTGACAGTAGGCTGATTGGCGCAACCAACTATTTGTCGCGGTTAGAAATTTATTGCTTCTCGATGCCGAAACGGCGTAATTTTTAATCATTCCTGGTGTCAGGCTGGAATAGGAAAAATTATTAGCGGAAACCTTACTTAAGCGATCCGTTAACGGCTTTCTTTTTTGGTTTGGTTCCGGAGGCAGTTCGGAGAGGATCAAGAGACCCTTAATAATGGTGAGATACGCTAGCATAAACGCATCCGAAATCGTATTACCGAGGGGTCAATACGCGGCGGCGTTCATTTGCGTTGATTTTGGAGCTGGCGGCTCTATTGGACTGCGACTTACATTCCCCAAGCGGTAACGCTGATTGCTTAGCTGCCGTTTGGGGTGCGTATTTCAAATCAGTCGCAAACCGAAATCAGGGGCCAAGGTCATGACCGAGAGTAGTAATCAGGTCAGAATATTTGACACAACCATGCGCGATGGCGAGCAATCCCCCGGCGCATCCATGAATCTTGACGAAAAATTACGAATCGCTGAGATGCTCGAAGGCATGGGAGTCCATGTCATCGAGGCCGGTTTTCCGATCGCATCCAATGGCGATTTTGAGGCGGTAAATGAAGTCGCTAAAATTATTACCGAAAGCACCGTCTGCGGTCTCGCACGGGCTGGGGCTAAGGATGTGGAGCGCGCGGCGTTGGCTCTCGATCCTGCAAAGCAAAAACGCATCCATACATTTATCGCCACAAGCCCCCTCCATATGCGGGTTAAGCTACAGATGGAGCCCGACGAAGTGCACGCCGCGGTGATCGATAGCGTCAGCAGGGCGCGCAATTATACTGACGATGTCGAATGGTCGTGTGAGGATGGCACTCGTAGCGATCATGATTTTCTTTGCCGCTGTGTCGAATCCGCCATTAAGGCCGGCGCTGGTACGGTGAATATTCCAGACACGGTAGGTTACACCATGCCGGACGAATATGCTGCGTTGATCACCATGCTGTTTAACCGCGTGCCGAATATAGACAAGGCTGTGGTATCGGTTCATTGCCACAACGATCTTGGCCTTGCCGTGGCCAATTCCCTCGCTGCCCTCAAGGCGGGTGCCCGGCAGGTGGAGTGTACAATCAATGGCCTCGGCGAGCGTGCCGGCAATGCAGCGATGGAGGAAATCATCATGGCGATGCGAACGCGCCAGGATCTACTTCATCTTGAGAGCGGTATTCGAACCGAGAAGATTATGCCGGCCTCTCGTCTTGTGTCGCAGATCACCGGTTTCGTGGTGCAACCCAACAAAGCCATCGTTGGCGCTAACGCTTTCGCGCATGAGGCCGGTATTCACCAGGATGGTGTTCTCAAGGACGCCCAGACTTATGAAATTATGACGCCAGAATCCGTGGGTCTGAAGAAATCGACCCTGGTAATGGGTAAGCATTCGGGCCGCCATGCCTTCCGTGAGAAATTACGTGAATTGGGCTATAACGAATTTGGCGACAATGCGCTACACGAAGCGTTTACGCGATTCAAGGATCTCGCCGATCAGAAGAAGGACGTGTTTGATGAGGACATTATCGCCCTTGTTGATGACGAGATTGGCCGTGCCAGCGAACATATTGGCTTCGTATCCCTCGCAATCAATTGTGGCTCGGATGGACCGCAGCAGGCGACGCTAAAGCTCATCATCGATGGTGAGGAAAAATTTTCCACCGCGACTGGCACTGGACCGGTGGACGCTACCTTCAATGCTATCAAAGATATCTATCCACATGACGCCGAACTGCAACTCTATCAGGTTCATGCGGTGACCCAAGGTACTGACGCGCAGGCCGAGGTCACTGTGCGCTTAAAGGAAGACGGGCGCATGGTCAACGGACAGGGCGCGCATATTGATACCCTGGTGGCGTCAGCCCGCGCCTATGTGCATGCCCTAAACAAGCTTTTGCTCAAGCGCCAGAGGTCGACGCCGGCCGCTCTCACAGCGTGATGATGAGGGAGAGCTATATTATATTAAGCATCTCTACTGCGTCTGGCTGCGGGCGCGGCAGGGAATTTTTGGCTCAAACGAGAGGCGGTACCCGCTGATGTTTTCGAAACTTACCGGATTTCTTTCTGCCGACATGGCGATAGACCTCGGCACCGCGAACACGCTCGTCTATGTGAGAGGCCAGGGGGTCGTTCTAAACGAACCCTCGGTCGTAGCTATAGCCAACTGGAAGGGCAAAAAACAGGTTCTGGCTGTTGGCGAGGAAGCTAAACTCATGCTGGGACGAACGCCCGGCAATATTGAGGCTATCCGGCCGTTACGTGATGGCGTCATAGCGGATTTTGATATCGCTGAGGAGATGATTAAGCATTTCATCCGTAAGGTGCATAACCGGCGGAGCTTCGCAAGCCCGCAGGTGATCGTTTGCGTGCCTTCGGGCTCGACTGCGGTAGAGCGTCGCGCCATTCAGGAATCGGCGGAGAGCGCAGGCGCGCGGCGCGTTTTTCTCATTGAGGAACCGATGGCTGCTGCCATCGGTGCCGCCCTACCAGTGACCGAACCTACTGGCTCGATGGTCGTCGATGTCGGTGGCGGCACCACGGAAGTGGCGGTCCTTTCCCTCGGCGGCATCGTCTATTCGCGTTCGGTGCGCGTTGGTGGGGACAAGATGGATGAGAGTATCATCGCTTATGTCCGGCGTAATCATAATCTGCTTCTGGGTGAATCCAGCGCAGAGCGCATCAAAAAAAACATTGGCACCGCCTGCCCGCCCGAGGATGGCAACGGCCAGTCGCTTGACATCAAAGGCCGTGATCTTATGAATGGCGTGCCCAAGGAGATCGTTGTCACCCAACGCCAGATAGCCGAGAGTTTAGCAGAGCCGGTTGGCGCTATAATAGATGCGGTCAAGGTCGCACTCGAGAACACGGCACCGGAGTTGGCGGCTGATATCGTCGATAAGGGCATCGTGCTCACCGGTGGTGGCGCGCTTCTAGGAAATCTCGATTATGTGCTGCGCCATGCGACTGGCCTGCCGGTTTCGATAGCTGACGAGCCACTCTCTTGCGTTGCCATGGGCACTGGGCGTTGCCTGGAGGAAATGAACACGCTCAAGCATGTGCTGCACGAAGATTATTGAGTTGAGATACAAAACCGACCGCCCGGGGCCGCGTGTGGCCCGAACGTATTGGAGGATCTAAGTGCGGGCCTACCGCGGACGCGCCCTGCTACTGGCTCTGCCGCTGAAAACAGTCGTTCAGCGATTCGCCTTTGTACTTCTTGTTGGCGCGGCGCTTACCATCATGATCCTCAGCCGTGCGGAGCCCCGTCTAGTCGAAAGCCTGCGCGGCGCGGTAAGCGATTCAACTGCGCCAATCCTTGAATTTTTCTCTCACCCCACTGCTTCATTCGCAACGCTGATCGAGGATTTTGATGCGGTAATGGATGTTCATGAGATCAACACTCAGCTCGAGAAGAGGAATGCCGTTCTCCTGAAGTGGCAGGCCACTGCTGAACGTATGGTGCACGAAAATGAGGAACTTCGCCGCCTGCTAAAGGTTGTTCCCGACCCCAAAGCCCAGTTTATTACGGCACGGGTAATTTCCGATTCCGGAGGGCCTTTCGTCCGGACTGTTCTCATCAATGCAGGTGAGAGCAACAAGGTGCGCAAGGGGCAGGCGGTGATCGCAAGCGAAGGACTGATTGGGCGTATCGTTTCCGCTGGCCAGCATAGCGCAAGGATACTTCTTCTCACCGATTTGAACTCTCGCGTGCCGGTGGTTGTTGAATCGAGCCGAGAACGAGCGATTCTCACAGGTGATAACACAGGCCGTCCGCGCCTCGAGTTTCTTGCCGTCAATGCTCGTGTTGGGATCGGTGATCGCATTGTGACTTCTGGTCAGGGCGGCTTGTTTCCACCAGGGCTTGATGTTGGCGTGGTGTCGGTCGTTGACGAAGAGCGCGTCTTGGTGCGGCCCTACGTCAATTGGGATCGGCTTGAGCTAGTGAGCGTACTTGACTATACCCTGCCGGGTTCCTTGCCCGAGACCAAGCGTGCCGGACGAATCGGTGTCCTGCAATGAGGGTAGCGACTTGGATGGAGCGCACTGAACTGCAACTGCGTAGCTTGACGCCCTTCGTCTTTACCCTCTTGATGGTCCTGGTAAGCGCGATACCTTGGCATATCCCCAATTTCGTGCCGGTCACGCCTCTTTTTTCCGTAATGGCGATCTATTATTGGAGCATCTACCGCCCCGACAAACTGCCATATGTCGCCACCTTCGCTCTTGGCCTGTTGCATGATCTTTTGACAGGTACGCCACTGGGTCTCTCGGCACTGGTTTATCTCTTACTGCAGAGCATTCTCAGTTCACAGCGCACCTTCTTTCACGGCAAGCCGTTTCTCGTCGTATGGTGGGGCTTTTCGTTGGTCATGCCAGTCTTTGTCTTGGTGAGCTGGGTGATTGCTTCGCTCTATTATAATACCTTTTTACCGCCGCTTCCCTTTGTCATTCAGGCGGTTCTGACTATGCTGCTCTATCCCCTATTCGCCTTGCTACTGATCATGATGCACCGTCACATGATGCGGGGCACCTGAATTGCCAGGTGAAAGCGGCCGGACCAAGCAATTCACCCGCCGAGCGATCGTGCTGGGCGGAGTGCAGACCCTACTGCTTGCTGGCCTAGCCGGGCGAATGTATCAGCTACAGGTCGTTGAATCTGATCGCTACAAGACACTGGCTGATGAGAACCGCATTAACATGCAACTTCTACCGCCTCCGCGTGGACGCATCTTTGATCGATTCGGTCGACCGCTTGCCGTCAACCAGCTCAATTATCGCCTAGTCATCGTACCGGAGCAGGCCGGTGATCTTGAACGCTCCCTCGTTGCGATCGGTCTTTTAGTGCAAATCGAACAGCGTGAACGGGAGCGCGTCCTGCGTGAGGCCCAGCGAAAGCGAAACTTCGTGCCTATCACGGTGCGGGAGAACCTCACCTGGGAAGAGGTTTCGCGAATCGAGGTCAATGCGCCGGACCTGCCTGGTACCATGATTGATGTCGGACAAACACGGCACTATCTCTCCGGCAAGGAAGCGGCGCATATAATCGGTTACGTTGGCGCCGTAACCGAGAAGGAGTTGGCTGGCGATCCGGTCCTCGCACTGCCCGGCTTTCGCATTGGCAAGAACGGCGCTGAGAAGGTCTTCGAGTCGCGCCTCCGTGGTAAGGCTGGTTCCCGCCAAGTCGAGGTTAACGCCTATGGCCGCATAATCCGTGAACTGCGCCGTGACGAGGGCCAACCGGGTGACGATTATGTGCTCTCCATCGATATGGGGCTGCAGGAATATGCCAACGCGCGCATCATGCATGAGAGCGCTTCGGCTGTAGTTATTGATGTTCATTCCGGTGAGCTTATGGCGTTGGTTTCGTCGCCAAGCTTCAATCCCAACAGTTTTACTACCGGCATCAGCCAGAATGAGTGGAATGCGCTGATGACCAACCCGCGCTTTCCGCTGACCAACAAGGCGGTCTCTGGGCAATATTCGCCCGGTTCCACCTTCAAGATGATGGTGGCTCTCGCCGCGTTGGAAGGTGACCATATAAATCCCAACCGGGAGATATTCTGCCCAGGGTATTTGGATCTCGGCAACCGCCGCTTCCATTGTTGGAAGCGAGGCGGGCACGGTAGAGTGAATATGTATACTGGTATCTCGCGCTCATGCGACTTCTACTTTTACGAGGTGGCGAAGCGAGTTGGTGTCGACGATATCGCCGCCATGGCGCGGCGGTTTGGCCTTGGTGAGAAACTCGGTATCGAGCTGCCGTCCGAACGCAATGGTCTCATGCCGACACGCGACTGGAAGCTGGCTGTCTATGGCGTTCCCTGGCAGAAAGGAGAAACGCTCGTCATCGGCATCGGCCAGGGCTTTGTTCTCGCTACGCCTCTGCAACTCGCAGTGATGACGGCACGCATCGCAAATGGCGGCGTTGCGATCGCACCCAAATTGGTGCGTGAGGCTCAGCGCGTTGGCAAGCGTCTGCCGGATTTGCGCGAGCCCTTTCCGTCTATGGGTCTCTCGGCTGCCCATCTCGCCGTGGTGCAGAAGGGCATGCTAGACGTGACCAATGATCCTCGTGGTACCGCATACCGCGCGCGCATTGAGGAGCCTAGTATGGCAATGGCGGGAAAGACCGGTAGCGTGCAGGTTAAGCGTATTACCAAAGCGGAGCGCGAGCGTGGCGTTGTTAAGAACGAGGATCGGGAATGGAAGGATCGCGACCATGCGCTCTTCGTGGGTTATGCGCCTATCGATTCACCACGCTATGCCGTCTCGGTAGTAGTTGAGCATGGTGGTGGCGGTTCCAAGGCGGCGGCACCGATCGCCCGCGACCTGTTGCGTGAGGTGCAGCGCCGCGACCCGGCGCGCCGCGGCCCTGAGGAGAATATTCCGCTCCAAACCACGGTATCAGCCTAAGCATGGCAGCACAGGCCTCTTTGGATGGTAGGCGCTCAAGCATGAGCCTCTGGGATCGGGTGTCGCAGATCAACTTGGTCCTGATCATTCTTATCTGCCTGCCAGCGCTGATTGGTTTTGCTATGCTCTATTCTGCCGCCGGTGGCGAGATGGAGCCTTGGGCGACTCGTCAAATTATCCGCTTCGGCTTCGGACTCGGTATTATGTTTGTCGTTGCCTTAGTCGATATTCGGTTCTGGCTCAAATCGGCCTACTTTATCTACGCTGGTGCATTTTTGCTCTTGATCGGGGTCGAACTGATTGGGGATGCGGCTATGGGTGCCCAACGCTGGGTTGAGGTCGGCCCCTTGCAACTCCAGCCCTCGGAGCTAATGAAGGTCGCGCTGGTCATCGCGTTGGCGCGCTATTTTCACTCAGTCGCGGCCGAGGATATAAAGCGCATACTGATCCTAATTCCGCCGCTCATCCTGATACTCGTGCCGGCTGTACTAGTACTCCGTCAGCCTGATCTTGGCACCTCTGCTCTACTAGTCATCAGTGGCACGGTGATGCTGTTTCTCGCGGGTATCCGGGTCTGGAAGCTTGGCGTCGCCTTTGCTGGCTTGTTGGGCGCTATACCTGTCGCCTGGCAATTCCTGCGCGAATATCAGAAGACCCGCATTCTCACCTTTATCAATCCCGAAAGCGATCCCCTCGGTGCTGGTTATCACATATTGCAATCAAAGATAGCGTTTGGCTCAGGCGGTCTGTTCGGCAAGGGCTTTCTCGGTGGCACGCAAGGTCATCTTAACTTTTTGCCCGAGAAGCAGACCGATTTTATATTCACCATGCTGGCTGAAGAATTTGGCCTCGCCGGTGGTATCGCTCTCCTGTTGCTTTATTTTATCCTGATGGCTCACGGCACCGTCCTATCACTCCGCTGTAATAGCCAATTTGGCCGCATGATTGGCATGGGTATCGTCACCACTTTCTTCCTCTATGTTTTTATCAATATGGCGATGGTGATGGGTTTGGTACCCGTCGTCGGTGTACCCTTGCCCCTCATCTCTTATGGGGGTAGCGCCATGCTGACATTGATGTTCGGTTTTGGACTAATGCTAAACGTCCACATTCACCGCCATGTGCAAATTGGGCGGCGAATAAATAATTTGCGGAGCTGAAATATCGCGAATATCAGTCAGCTCCTAATGGCTGGGAGTGCAACCGGTCCTCTTTCAGCACGCCTGCCGGAACGCTGGGCGCATTTCCGGAGAGATGCATTGTCTATGGTAGAGTTTCGGGGTCAATGCCTAGTGGCGCTGAGTTGACAAAGCGTGGGGGCTTTGCCATATCCAGCCTCGGCGGGCGCATAGCTCAGTTGGCAGAGCAGCTGACTCTTAATCAGCGGGTCCTAGGTTCGAGTCCTAGTGCGCCCACCATTATTTCAATGACTTAGCTGGATGTAACCAGGGCCTTACCTGTCCGGGGTGAGGCCTGGGGTGAGACTCTTTCGCGCCGTTACACGCACATGATCGGTCGTCAGGACCGTTGCGCGGATTGGCAACGGCGATGTCGGCGCCGCTGTGCGTCAGAGATTCGTTTTCGACCTTCCGGCGTTTTCGGACCGGTGGAAAGTCCTCCATGCCGGCGGCATTTCTTCTTGCCGGGCACGATCGGTGCCCTGCAGGCTTCTCCGGTTGATCTTGCAAACGCGCCGCATTGTGCCATTGGGGTTCCTTTTTGTACCTTGCTCTGTAACCTGTCTTGTTTGACACTACTCGGCGGTGGTAGCCGTCCGGCGCGCGGGGCTAGGGCGGTTCAGGTCGATGCGGCCGCCCGCATGCTAAAGGCCCAGGCCGCCGCCCTGTTGTAAAACCCCATGACGCGGACGCGCGCGTTACCTCAAAACAAAGTTTAG
>MDTE01197706.1_pt1 | contig 17968 bp, 17 predicted proteins | sample 811231 | NCBI WGS metagenome assembly MDTE01 (sample SAMN05326651, study PRJNA326480) | marine metagenome | isolation source: seawater | place: Indian Ocean: Red Sea | collected 2010 | reverse complement strand
GAAGCCGATGTCGAACACGTCGCTGGTCTGGCTGAACTTCTGCCACGCCATGAACGCATCGCTCAGCCGCTGCTCCCCCGTCGGGAGCCCGGTGTTGCCAATGACGACGCGGGCGAACCGGTCGGGGTTCTCCGCGACGAGGCGCAGCCCGACGAGCCCACCCCAGTCCTGTCCGAAGAGCGTGGCGTCATGCAGATCTAGGTGGTCGAGGATCGCCGCCTGCATCCACGCGACATGTCGCGCGTAGGTGTAGTCCGACTTCTCGGTCGGCTTGTCCGACTTGCCGAACCCGATGAGGTCGGGTGCGATGACCCGGAGACCGGCAGCGGCCATCGGCGGGATCATCTTGCGGTACAGGTAGCTCCAGCTCGGCTCGCCGTGCATCGCGAGGACGACCGGTCCCCCGACAGGACCTTCGTCGAGGTAGTGGACGCGCAACGTGCCGCCCTCGGTGTCGTCGATGTCGACGTAGTTCGGTGCGAACGGGTAGCCGTCGAGGCCGGCGAACCGTTCGTCGGGGGTGCGGAGTGACTTCATGGCAGGTTCCTGCTCAGTTCGGGACGGAGGGACTCATCCGTCGAGGACGCGAAAGAGGGGTGCGGGCTCGCAGGCGAGCACGACCGTGGCTTCGAGACCGCTCTCGCGATCTTTGTGCGCATCGTTGTACTCGGGGGTGGACACCATCTCGATGAATTTCTCCCGGGAGGGATACATGACGAGCACGGCGGCATCCCATTGGTCTGCCTCGGGGTCGCCGATGAACACATGGTGGGGGCGTCCACTCCACAAGATAGTGCCGCCTTGCGCCTCGACCATCTTGGTGACCTGGTCGCCGTAGCGACTGTATGCCGCGGCGCCGGACTCCTTCTCGCTTGCACCCGTTCGGGCAAACCGCAACAGGTTGAGCATGACGACCTCCCCGGCGAGATCGGACTTCGCGTACTCGGCGAACTGTTCGGTGTTCGGGGTGATGGCCATTCAGACTCCTCGGTTGGTCAGGTCGATTTCGGGGAAAGCGAAGCCTCAGCCTCTAGGAGACGCCGACGAAGGACCGGGGCTGCCGCGTCGTCGGCGACACCGACCAAGGTGATGGCTATGCCGTGCGCGAGGGCGGCCCGGAACTGGTTCGCATTCGGATCGTCGTGCAAGTCGGAGTTGGCCCAGTGAATGAAGCGTCCGGCAGTCATGGCCGTCAAATGTTCGACGAGAAGGTTTGGCGGAACCTCTGCGTCCAGGTCGCCGGACTCACCGGCCTCGCCGATGGCGGCGCGCAGTGCGGCGCCATAACGGCGCATCAACGGCCAACGGCCGTCGCCGAGCGTCGGCGCGAGTCCTTCGGCGATGAGCGCCCGCGAGACGTAGGGGTAGGCAGTCAACGCGGCAACGATCTCGTCTGCGATCTCGAAGCAGCGGTCAACCGGTGCGCTGCTGAGGGCAGCGAGCCGAGCGTCGAACTCGCTGCCGACGCGTTCCATGACCGCGACGAGCACCTGGTCGCGACCACCGATCAAGTTGTAGATGGTCGGCACGCTCAGCCCGGCGGCATCCGAGAGCGCCCGCATCGTGAGTCCGGCAAGCCCGCCGGTCTCGAGCAAGTCGCAGGCAGCTGCCGTGATCTGACGCCGGCGATCGGCTTTCGCTCGCTCGCGCAGCCCTGTCTCCAAAGGCCCCACCATCACATCCTTGCACACGTTCATGTTTTTGTACATGTTCAAGGATGTGATGGTGGGGCCTTGGTGGCCGGTCTGGTCATCCCGACCCTCGGAGGCTGACCCCGACATGGCCATATCCCCGCCAAAGCCCGATCCCAAGAGGCCAAACCGGGCCCACCGATAGCCTTGGCCACGAGGAGGACCGTTATCGGCAGTAACGCGCCGCATAACGCGCCGCCCTCGATCAACTGGCCTAAAAGGAAAACGGGTGTAGCCACATGGCTGACTCAGACATCAAGGCGCTAACCGAAGCGCTTCCCGGCGAAAGTTTCGAGACGACCGCATTCACCACTCCTCCCCCACTGGCTGAAGCGACGGTGGCCATCGTTACGACCGCCTCGCTGCACCATCCCGACCAGGACGACTTCGAGGTCATGGACACTGGCTACCGCGTGCTCGACGACAGTCAACGCGACTACGTGACCGGCCACTGGAGCCCCAACTTCGACGGAACGGGGTTCGCCTATGACATGAACACCGTGTTCCCGGCAGAACGGCTCGACGAGTTGGCCGAGCGCGGCGTGATCGGCCGGGTGGCCGGCCAGCACCTGGCTTACGCCGGCAACCAATTCGACCTCTCGGCCGTCCGCATGGATTCAGGGCCCGCCGGAGCGAAGTTCCTGCGTGGCCAAGGCGTCGACATCGTGCTACTCACACCCGTCTGACCGCTGTGCACGCGTACCGTGAGTACGCTCGCCCACGTCTTCGAAGCTGAGGGAATGGCCACCGTCGCCCTCGGGTCGATCCGCAAGCAGATCGAATCCACCGCGCCGCCACGCGGCTTGTGGTGCGACTTCCCGTTGGGTCGACCATTGGGCAAGCCGGGTGATCCTGAATTCCAGCATCGCGTCCTCGAGGCGGCGTTCGCGCTACTCGACTGCCCGAAGCCGACGGTCATCGAGTTCGGCGAGGCCATCCACGACAACAGCGACGAAGTCCTCGCCTGCCCGACCCCTCCGCGCCATGACCCCGGCTCGCATCCCGCCGTCGACGAGGCGCGTGGCCTACGCCCCGCCTACGACCGCGGCGTCGTAATCAGCAACGGGCGATTCGGTGCCGGACGCGTTGTGGCAGCCGACGACATTCCCTCCGCCCTCGAGGCATTCATCCGAGTCGCCGAAGGCACCCCGTGGACCGAGGCAGGCATCCCCGGTCTGCCAATGCGGGTCAGCCACGACATCCGCAGTTACTACGAGACTGCGGCCCTCGCGATGGTCGACCACGCGCCGGCTGCCTGGGCGAGCACCCGTTGGTTCCTCGACCAGACTGAGGCCGGCAAGGTCATGATGGCCGCCCGCCAGGCGATGCAGGACCAGGACGCACCACAGCCGATGTGGTTCTACCTCACCCCGGGAGACCGCTGAGATCCACCCGGACAGACACCTAGCAGGCTGTGCAGTCCTCGGGAGGCCTTGAACTCACCAGGCACCGGCCGCACCAAGAAGAACGAGTCCTCGCCCCGCCGCTTCAGGATCTGCACTGGCGATGAGTGAGGGGCAACGCCCATGCGGACCAGGCCGCATGGCACAGCAGGATGAGCACTGAGCGTGTCAGCCAGTAAGTCGAACCGTCCCAGGTGCCACGGACTACCGCGAGGGCCGACGGGGACAGGGGCCGGGCGGACAGATACGAAGCGGAAAGTCCCTACCCGACAACCTCTTCCTGGAAGCGGTCGAGGTTGTCGTTTCGCTCCTCGATTGGGAAGGCGAAGTCCGGTACCAGCAGTTCGTCTACACCTGCGGCTTCGTACTCGGCTACCACCTGACGGAGTTGTGCTGGGGTGCCGACTAGGCCGGACCGGTAGCCCATGCTCTCATGGAGCTCGGCGGCCACATCCTCGGTCTCGGTGAAAATGAGCACTCCCACCGCGGACTTCTGGATCTCGGCAGGATCGCGCCCCACCTCCGCGCAGTGCCTTTCCAGGACGCTGATCTTGTGGCGTATTTCCTCAGGACGCCCCCAGCAGTTCCACTCGGTGGCGAACCGGGCCACGGTTCGCAGCGTCCGCTTCTCGCCTCCACCCCCGATGAGGAGCGGCAGCGGGCTCTGAAGCGGCTTGGGCTCCATCGGCGCCTCGTCGAGTTCGTAGTACTGCCCTCGGAAGGTGGTGCGATCTTGTGAGAACAGCAAAGTCAGGATCTCGCAGGCTTCCGCGAACCGATCTTGGCGCTCAGTGACCGAACCCAGTTCCAGGCCGTAGCGACGGTGCTCGTTCTCCTGCCAGCCAGTACCGATCCCGACCACGAGGCGTCCGCCAGATATGTGGTCGACAGTGGCCGCCATGTTGGCCAACAGGGCTGGGTGCCGGTACGTGTTGCCCGAGACCATGGCGCCGAGTCGAACCCTGGGTACGGCAACTGCAAGGGCTGCCAACATGGTCCAAGCCTCAAGAATGGAGCCCATCTCGGGCGAGCCATAGTCCTTCTCTGGGCCATAGCCCCCTGGCGGGGGCATGAAATGGTCGGGCACCCAGATGCCGTCCCAACCGGTTTCCTCGGCATGTTGGGAACCTTGGAGCAGCTCTGCCCAGGTCTGGCCAGCGTTTGCCCAATACGAGAATCTCATGTCTTGGACCGTAGCGGCAGGTGCAGATCATGAACTCCAGGCCACGATCCCAGCCGGTCTCCCCCGGTGATTCCCGGATTGTCGAACAACAGCCTCCGCATCGGCAGACATGCCGTCCTCATCCTCGCCGGTGACGCGCTAGGCCCCCGCCACTATCATGGAGGCGAAGCTGAAGCATGGTCGCCCACAGGGGTGACGCACCCTCCAGTTGCCGTTGATCTGGTCGCCTCGTACGGGAGGGTCAATGAACATTGAGGGCAAGACCGCGCTGGTCACGGGTGGAGCGAAACGCGTCGGACGATCCATCACACTCGCGCTTGCTCGTGCTGGCGCCAACGTCGTCATCAACTACAACAGCTCAGCCAGCGAGGCCGACAGCACCGCTACCGAGGCTGAATCTCTCGGCGTCTCGGCACTTCCCATTCAGGCGAGCGTGGGCGACTACGACGCCGTCGGAAACATGGTGGACGAGGCGGTGCGCCGATTCGGCACGATCGACGTCCTCGTGAACAACGCTTCAATGTTCTTGGCTGACCCACTTCCCACCGACGACTTGAGCATCTGGCACCGATCCATCGACACACTGGTGCATGGCCCCTTCTACTGCGCCAACCGGGTGGCTCCCGTGATGCTGGAGAACGACGGCGGGGTCATCATCGGAATCGGCGACCTCTCAGCCTTTGAACCTTGGCCCGGATTCGCTGGACACGCGGTGGGCAAAGGCGCCGTCCTCTCCCTCACCCGCCAGCTTGCCCTAGAGCTCGCCCCTCGAGTTCGCGCGAATGCCGTGGTTCCTGGCCCTGCTCTGCGGCCGGTCGATTACGACGAGGAGAAGTTTGAGCGGGTCGCCGCTGACACGCTCCTTGGCCGATGGGGAACACCCGATGAGATGGCGCACGCGGTGTTGTTTCTCGTCGAAGCCGACTACGTGACTGGCGAGGTGATCACCGTCGACGGCGGCCAACGTTTCGGCCACCGCAAGCACGAACACGGTTGATCAGTGGTCGCCGCCGGAGTCCACATCGTGCCGCTGATGCCGTCGCGAGACGTCGTTGACCTGGTGGTCGAGGCAGAACGACTCGGATACGACTACTGCATGGTCGCGGATGAGGGGTTTCACCCCGACATCTATGCGTGTCTCGGCGCTGCTGCCTGTAAGACCGAGCACATAAAGCTCGGCGTGATGACGAACGGCTATACCCGACACCCAGCAGTCACCGCGGCAGCGCTGGCGACCGTCAACGACCTCTCGGGCGGCCGCGTAGTCGCAACCATCCTGGCTGGCGGCTCCATGGTCCTCGGTCCCATGGCGATCGAACGGCGACGACCGTTTCGAGTGGTCGCCGACACCATCACCGTGCTCGAAAGGCTCTGGTCGGGCGAGGTCGTCTCGTGGCGCGGCGAACACTGCTCACTTGACGGGGCCCAACTGGGCATGGGGGCCCAGGACATTCCTATCTGGGTCGCCGGTCGCGGACCCCTGGTCCTCGGGCTGGCAGGCGAAGTCGCTGACGGGGTGATCTGCACAGTGAAGCCGGACGTCGGGGCTGCACGCGAAATCGTCGAGGATTCAGCCCGACGAGCCAGCAGGCCGGCTCCCAGAACGACGTACCTCGGCCGCATCTGCTACACGGCAGAGCTCCTCGAGGGTCAACGTCGCACGCTTTCATATGTGCTCATGGACTCGCCGAGTCGGGTCCTGAGTTCACTTGGTCTCGACGATGACAGCATCGCAATCGTGGAGCAGGCAGCGCTCGTGAACGACCCCAGCCGGGTGGACCCGCTGGTCACCGACGAGCTTCTCCGCCGTTATCAGATCTCGGGCACTCCGAAGGAGTGCGCGGCAGAGGTCTCGACAATGGCGGCCGAGCATGGCCTCCACGCCGTCCTCATCGACGCCCTGTCGATGGACCTTGACGAGAACCTGAGCGTCATCGCCAATTCGCTACCCATCATCAAAGGAACAACCGCATGACCACCCGACGCCTCAATCGAATCTTCGCTGCCGACGGCCGGACGGTGATCGTTGCCCTCGACCACGGCCTCATCGACGGCCCCTGTGAGGGCTTCGAGGACCCGGCATCGACCATCTCCGCCGTGGTCGCCGGGGGAGCCGACGCCATCCTGACTTCGTTCGGGATAGCCGAGCGGTTCGCTGCCGAACTGGGAGGCGTCGGCCTCATCGTTCGTAGTGACGGCGCTGAGACCAACCTCGGTGCACCGAGCACGGGGTCGCTGTCGCAATTCTTCGGGCCGATGGACGCGCTCCGGCTCGGAGCCGACGCGCTCGTCGTAACGGCCATGCCCGGCTCGGACAGGGAAGCATCCACCCTCGAAACGCTTGCCAAGGTGACTTCTGAGGCGCACCGCTGGGGTCTTCCCGTGCTTGGGGAAATGGTGCCAGGAGGCTTCAACAGCGGCCCCGAGTCTCGAGGCACTGAGGCCATCGCACTCGCCGCCCGCCTCGGCGCCGAACTGGGTGCCGATTTCATCAAAGCCCCGTACTGCGACGACTACGGCACTGTCACCTCGTCGACGTTTGCGCCAGTTGTCATCCTCGGTGGCGCAAAGGGAGACGAGCGGTTGATGTTGTCCAACATCCATGCCGCGATCGCCGCGGGAGCCAAGGGAGTCGCCATCGGTCGCAACGTGTTCCAGAGCGACGACCCGGAGGCCATGACCCGTTCGATCGTGGCCATCGTGCACCAGAACGCATCAGTCGATGACGCGCTCATGACGCTTCGTGGATGATCCACCATGTCTTCGTCCCCTGCTGTCGTCATCGGCCTAGACGCCGGCACGACATCGGCAAAGATGGTCGCGGTCGACGTTCAGGGGACGATCCAGGCCAGTGCCGAGTCAGACCCGATCCCAACGCAGGCGCCGTCCCCCGGGGCGAGCATCCAGCACCCGTCGGCCATCTGGGACGCACTTGCCACGGCCTGCCGACAAGGCCTGTCCACCCTGGATCGCTCGACATCCGTTACTGCTGTCGCTCTGGCGGCACAGAGCGGCTCGGTCGCACCGGTCGAGAGGCTTGACGGCCAACTCGACAGCAGTTTCAGCACATGGATGGACAAGCGCTCGCGAGACCTCGTTAGTTCGTGGGATGCCAGCAAGCGGAAGGCCATCAGGACCCTCAGTGGGTGGAATCCCGCGCCAGGCCTGGGACTATCGACCATCTGCTGGCTCCGCGCCGAAGCGGCCGTCGAAGCACGCAGGTGGCTCTCGGTCGATGACTTCCTGATCCACGAGTTGACGGGCTCATGGGTCACGAACCCTTCGAATGCTGCCGGCATGCAACTGATGGACGTGTCCTCGCTGGAGTGGAGCCCCGAACTTTGCGAGATGGCCGGGATTGAGGCGACTGCGCTTTCAGCCCTCCTGCCGTCCGGAGAACGAGCGGGCCAACTCACTGCCAGTGCTGCCGAGGCAACCCAACTGGCGCAAGGCACGCCCGTGGTGGTCGGCGGCCACGACCAATCCTGCGCCGCTCTCAGCCTCGGGGTGACTGCCCCGGGTTCGGCGCTGCTTTCGCTGGGTACTGCCTGGGTGGTCACGATGGTCACCGACCGCGCTGACCCTGCTGCCGTACCCAAAGGCTTCAACCTGAGCCCGCACGTAGTGCAAGACCGGTGGGCTGTCTCCAAGCACCTCGGCGGCCTAGGCCCGGCATTGGCCTCGGAGATGGCCGGCGAAGTAACCGAACTGGAAGCCGGGCTAGGTCAGCCAACGCCAAGCATCGACGACCCGTACTTCCTCCCGGCGTTCCGAACCGTCGACCGCGCCAAGTCGGAGCAGTTCTCAGGGCTGGCATCTACCTCCCGGGTCGAACGCCTGAGGGCGGTGATGGAGGCGTGCGCCTTTGAAGCCCGACTGGCCCTCGAACAGGCTTCGTCGTCGGTCCCGGTAGTCGAGCTGACGGTTGTCGGTGGCGGGACCAACAGCCGCTACCTCACTCAACAGATCGCAGATGTCGCAGGTGTTCCGCTCACTGTTCGCCGCGAAACGAGCCAGCCCGCTATGGGAGCAGCAATGCTCGCAGCCCGTGCATCAGGGTGGTTGGCTTTCGACGCCGCGACGACACCAGCCGAAACGATCCTCCCTTCTCGCCGGTACGGCGACACCACGGACAGGCGCTACGCCGAGTACCGCCGACTCACCTCAGGAGACGAACGATGACTAAGCCGAAGGTTGCGGTGACTATCGGACGATCGCACTACGACCGGATGTTCAGTGCGAGGGCTTGGCAGGACCTCGAGCAGATGGCCACCGTCGTCCACCACGAGGGGGACGAACCGGCAAGCCGGGAGGAACTGATCGACCTTCTTCCTGGAGTAAGGGCCTGCATCACGAGTTGGGGGGTCGGCCAACTGGATGCCGAGGTGATCGCGGCCGCCGATTCGCTGGAACTGATGTCGCACATGGGCAGCAGCATCAAGCGTTTCGTGTCGGACTCGGTGTGGGATCGCGGGATCCGTGTGACGAGCGCCGGAATCACGCTCGCGCGCGACGTCGCCGAGACGACGCTCGGTCTGATGATCGTCGGCCGCAAGCGGATCTGGCCCCTCGGGCGTCACGTGGCAGCCGGCGGTTGGCGCGACAGCCCGGTGTGGGACCAATGGGACGCTCGGGAACTCGCCCGATCGACCGTTGGCCTCGTCGGCGCAAGCAACGTCGGACGCCATGTCATCGAACTCCTCGCCCCGTTCCAGACCAACATCCTTGTTGCCGACCCTTACCTCGCCGATGAGGAAGCGGCAGGTCTCGGGGTTCAACGAGTCGAACTACACGAACTGGCCACGCGGGCCGACATCGTCTCGCTCCACTGCCCGGAGAACGAGCACACCCGGCACATAGTGGACGCCGAGGTCCTCAGCGCGATGAAGGACGGAGCAGTCCTCATCAACACCGCCCGCGGTGGATTGGTCGACGAAGTTGCACTCATCGGCGAATTGAAGACCGGCAGGATTTTCGCTTTCCTCGACGTCACCGACCCTGAACCTCCAACGATCGACAGTCCGCTCAGGCAACTCGAGAACGTCGTCGTCACCCCTCACATCGCCGGATGCGTAGAGAACTGCAACCGGATGGGTGAACTCGCCGTAGAGGAAGTTCGGCGCCACATGGCAGGTGAGCCGGCGGTCTACGAGATCCGTCAAGACATGCTGGACCGCATTGCCTGAGCGCCGACGACGCTCGGTGCCGGTCAGCTGAGGATCAGGCCACCGTCGGCCTCGATCGACTGCCCGGTGATATAGCGAGCATCGTCGCTCGCGAGGAAGGCGATCACCCCCGCGATCTCCTCGGGTTCGGCGAGACGCTTCAAGGCGGTGTCCTCCGCACGCGAGGCCAACCATTGGTCGGCCGTCATGCCAAGCGTCGCCCCGATCTCTGCGGCCACCTGTCGGACCATCGCGGTAAGCGTGTTGCCAGGGCAGACGGCGTTGACGGTGATCCCGTGGGGCCCAAGCTCCATCGCTGCTGAACGGGTCAAGCCGATCACGCCACTCTTCGTAGCGGAGTACTCCGCCGAGTTGGGCCAACTGGTCTTCCCGGCCATCGACGAGATGTTGACGATCGCACCACGGCCCTGCTCGATCATGATCGGCGCGACGAGGCTGTTCGCCACGAGAACGCCCGTGAGGTTCACTGCGACCAGGTCTTCCCACCGCTCGGGCGGAATATCGGGCAGGGGACCTCCGACATATACGCCGGCGCAAGCCACCAGTACGTCTATGCGACCCCACTCTTCGAGGATCGCAGCAAAGGCCGCCTCCTGCTCTGGATGTGAACGCACGTCACAAGACAGCGCCATGGACCGCACTCCTAGTGCTGATACTTCTGCGGCCGTCGCTTCATTCTCCCCCTGCTCGATGTCCAAGCAGGCAACCGCCGCTCCTTCGGATGCGAAGCGGACAGCAGTTGCTTGACCGATTCCCGTTGCTGAACCGGTGACGACGACGACCTGCTCGGGAAACCGGCCAAGCGGAGAAGAATTCGGCATGGCGCTGAGTGTAGGCAGTCGTCTCGTGGGGATCAGTCGGTCGAGTCTGCTTGCAGCGAGCCGTCAAGAGGTGCAGGTCCATGGACCGCTCGACCACACTTCTCGACCCCTCAGCGTGCCGAAAGGCCTGCTCGCCCGAGGACCGCTCTCGCGGCTGCGGTTGCATTCTCCAAGGCAGCCGCCTCATCGCCAGTAGTCAGCGTGCGATCCCGGACGACGAAGCGGCCATCCACCAGGACGTGCAGGACATCGCGTGGCGTCGCGCAGTAGACGAGAGCCGACGGCACGCTGTGGACAGGAGCCACGAAGGGACTGGCGAGGTCGACGACCACCAGATCGGCAATCCGAGAGGGTTGGATGGTGCCGAGTTCCTCCCCTCGATTCAACAGCCTGGCTCCCCCCCGGCAAGCCATCGCCAAGACCTCCTCCGGCTGGAGCACCATGGCGTCGAGCCGTCCGACCTTCTGCAACAACGCGGTGGCCTTGCAAGCCTCGAACATGTCTTGACGGTTGTTGCTGCCCGCACCATCCGTGGCCAAGGCAACGTTCACCCCATGGTCCAGGAGTTCTCGGACCGGGGCGATACCCGATGCCAGGTACATGTTGGAGACCGGACAGTGGACGACAGAAGCGCCACGTTCGGCGATGAGCTGGATCTCGGCCTCGTCCAACCACACCGAGTGGGCCAACTGCACATCCGGTCCCAGGACACCGAGAGAGTCCAACCACGGCACATGGCGAAGTCCCCGCTCCTCGAGGCTCATCTCGACCTCTACCCGCGTCTCCGCGCAATGGGTGTGGATGTGGCCGCCCCATGAACGGGCCGCATCAGCAGTGGCCAACATGGCATCGTCCGAACACCCCCAGGGGATCAGGGGCGCTAGGCCGATGCTGATGCGTCCGTCGCACGATCCATGCCATGTCTCATGCAGCGGCTGGACGCGCGCCAGGACCGTGTCAGCCGACTCGGTAAGGGGCGCGTGGTAGTTGCGGTCCGCCCAACCTCGGGCCAGTTCGAACCGTATTCCCAGTTCCGCCGCTGCCTCGCACACGGCATCGTCAATGTCGGCGTCGGCGTGCACATACTGGTGGTCGATCACGGTCGTGGCACCCGACCGGAGGTTCTCGATCAAGCCCAGCGTCGCGGCAGCACGCGCCGCATCAGCGTCGATCTCGCCAGCTGCCGGCCAGATGCAGTCCCTCAACCAGTCGAGGAGGGACTTGTCGTCAGCCAGTCCCCTCAAGAGCGTCTGGAAGAGGTGTGTGTGCCCGTTCACCATGCCCGGCATCACGGCGCATCCCGTGATGTCGACCACCGTTTCAGCGCTGCGGCGTGCCGAGAGTGGCGGCTCGCCGGCACCAACCCCGGCTATCACGGAGCCGTCCACCAGGACCCAGCCAGGGTCGTGGACGGTGTCCCGGTCATCGACCGTCACGACCGCCCCGCCCTCCAGGAGCGTTGACCTATCTCGGCTCGCCACCCCGGGATCGGACCTCAGGGAGCCCATGTGGCGAACGCGTCGATCACCGGAACCATGTCGTCCATCAATGGGTAGAGGATCGGGCAGGTCACTCCGGCGTCCACGAACTCCGCGACCGTGTCGACGCACTGGGAAGTTGTCCCGACTGCCATCAGCGAACGGACCAGGTCGTCGGGAATCAGGTCGGCCGCCCGTCGGTAGTCGGATTCGTCGGCCGGCCAGCCGACCACTTCCTGCACGCGCGCTACCAGGTCGGGATCTGCGCCACTGGCCTCCATGATGTGCGGTTCTGTGCCCAGGTAGTAGGCCACGAGCGACTTTCCTGTGCGCACCGCCTCGTCCGGATCGTCGTCGGAGAGGGAGCAGGCCAGGAGTTCAGGTCGGTCGATGTCCTCGATGGTGCGGCCGGACCTGCTGGCACCCTCTGCCACTCGGGCGACTGCCTGGCGGATGTAGTCCGGCGTGACCACGTAGTTCAGGACGACCCCGTCGCACAACTCGCCAGCCAGTTCTAAGGCCTTCGGTCCGGTGGCGCCAAGGTAGATCGGGATGTCGCGCGGCCCCCGGTCTCCGTAGGCGATATCCAGCCTCACTCGGTCGAGGTTCACGAACTCACCCTCGTAGGAGACCTCCTCCATGGTGAACAGGGCCCGGATCGCCTCGATGTTCTCCCGCAGAGCCTTTAGTGGGCGTCGCCGGTCTTCACCCACTCGAGAAGCGAGTGGCTCCCACCAGGCTCCGAGGCCCAGCATGACGCGGCCGGTTCCTTCGGGAGTGGGCCCCGCCAACTCCCACATCGTGCTCCAGGTTGCCGCGATGACGGCAGGGTTGCGTGTCCATATCGGCAGCACCCCAGATCCGACCCGGGTGGTTCGGGTCTGGGCTAGCAGGGCACTCATCATCACCACGCAGTCCCGCGCCAGTCTGGTGTCGGCCTGCCAGATCTCGACTATCCCCCGCTCTTCTGCGTACCGGGCCATCTCCAACTCGTAGGCCACAGGATGCTTGTCCTGAAAGTAGAGGGCGATCCGCTGTTCCATCGCCGCGGACCCTAGTGCGCTTCCCGGTAACGCCAGATTCCCGCGCGGCCTACTCTCCGGTCATGGGCAACAGGCAGATCCACCCCGACGGGATCGCTCCTCCGGCCGCGAACTACGCCCATGCGGTGTTGTCCGAAGCTCCCGAGAAGATCCTCCACACAGCGGGCGTGGTCCCGACTCTGCCGGATGGCAGCGTGCCCGAAAGCCTTGATGAACAGGCTTCTGCCGTCTGGGAAAACGTCCTGGCGATCCTTCGCTCTGCATCCATGGGGCCGGCCCATGTCGTCTCCGTGACGACCTACGCGACGCCGGGCCACGAACTCGGCAGGGTCATGGCAGCGCGGGACCGAGCGCTCGAGGGCCGTCTAGTCGCATCCACACTGGTGGTGGTGCAAGAACTGGCACAGCCAGAGTGGAAGGTCGAGGTCGCAGTAGTAGCCGTCAGCTGACCGATCGGCAACAGGGCGTCAGCCGGCACCTGTCGTGGTCTTGTGCCAACGGCCGATGGAACGTTCCTGGAGCCAGCCGAAGAACAGGAAGACGGTCACTCCCAGCGCAGAGGACATGATCACCGCTGCAAGCAACTCCTCGCCCGCCAGTTGGCTCGCGTGCTTGCGCAGCAACTGGCCGATCCCGGCGTCGCCCTTTCCGAAGAAGAAGTCTCCGACGATGGCGCCGATGACCGAAAGTCCGGCCGAGATGCGCAGTCCGGCAAAGACCGCCGGCAGGGCCGCCGGGAACATGAGTTTGCGCATCCGGGTGACCCGGTTGGCATGGTGGAGCGTAAAGAGGTCGTGGAGGCCGCTGTCAGCCGACTGCAGCCCGAACAGGGTGTTCAAGAGGATCGGGAAGAGCGAGATGATCACGCACACCACTACCCGTGACGTCTGACCGGTCCCGAACCAGAAGCCGATGAGCGGGGTGATGGCCAAGATCGGAATGGCCTGAAGCGTGACCATGAACGGGAAGATGGCCCGCTCAGCGAACTTCGCCTGGCTCATCGTGATCGCAAGCACGAACCCGATGAGGATGGCGATGGAAAGTCCGATCATGGCCACCTTCGTGCTGGACCAGAGAGAGTTCAGGATGAGCGAGAAGTTGTCCCATTCCAGAAATCCCACCTGGATCACTTCGTGGGGCGGCCTGAGGAGGAACCGCCTACGGGGTTCCAGCACCCCGTAGGCGATGAAATACCAGATTCCCACGAATCCGGATCCCAGGATCATGGGAGGAAGGATCCGCTGGGAGAGGCTGCGGACCGTGCCCGGCCCCTGAACCGCATTTCGCTCGGTCATGCGTGAGACCCCCGGAGGTTCTGGGACACCTGCCCGCAGAGCTCAGCGAACAGCGGGTCGAACCGAAGTTCTGGTAGGCGCGGATATTCGAAATCGATTTCGAACTCAGCAACTATCCGACCGGGTCGCGCCGACATCACCAACACCCGGGTCGAAAGGAACACCGCCTCGCTGATCGAGTGTGTGATGAACAGTCCCGCGAATTCTTCGCTTCTGAAGAGCTGCTGCGTCTGCTCGTTCAGGTGCTCTCGGGTGATCTCGTCGACGGCCCCGAAGGGTTCGTCGAACAGGAACACCGGAGGCTTCAGGGTCAACGATCGGGCCAGGGAGCAGCGCATCTTCATGCCGCCGGAGAGGGTTGCGGGATAGTGATCCTCGAATCCCGCCAGGCCAACCAGCTCGATGGCCTCGGCCGCCAACTGCTTGCGTTCCTCGCCTCCGACACCGTGTAGTTCGGCAAAGAGTTCGACGTTTCCCTGAACTGTTCTCCAGTTCAGGAGCGTGGAGTCTTGGAACACATAGCCCAGTTGGTCCGTGTCCGCGCTCACGGAGCCGCTACTGGGTTCCAGGAGGCCGGAGGCGATCCTCAGGAGCGTGGACTTCCCGCAGCCCGATGGGCCCACGACCGTGACGAATTCGCCCTGGTCGACGGTGAAGGAGACGTCTTGGAGGGCCTCGGTCCCGTCAGGAAAGACCATGCCCGTCTTGTTGAACGCCAGCGATCCGAGCTGCATTTCAGTTCCGATTGAACTCATTGAATTCGAAGTCCCAACTCTGCGATTGGTCGACCGTGCTGGCGAGCCTGTGAAGCGCCTGTCGGGCGGCCGGGTCCGCGCGCTCTGCCGAGAGAGGCACTGAGAACAACGCCTCTCAATCCGTGCATGCTCGCCCCCACTGGTGTCTTTGGTCGAAACAGTCGCGAAACCCTGCATCCAGCGGGTGGATCCTGCATTCAGCGGGCGAAGTCCTGCATTGAGCGGGAGATCCTGCGTTCAGCTGGCGAACCTGGGTTGGACTGCGAGAACGGACACTACACAGGAACGGACAGGGCGGTCCAAGGCGAGACCGCAGCGAGAGTTTCCCGAGTGCCGTTCGGACACCAACCACACGCCTCACGCGAGGCGGTGGAGCCGGGGCAGAAAAATGTACTGTTCCGCCATGCGAGTTGGGATCTTCCTCTTCGGAGGGGTGGAGATGGATGACGTCGGCAGCGGGCCGCCTAATCCGACAGACAGACGGTACGACAACGACGCCGTGTGGCAAGCCACCGAACGGCTCATCGATGCAGGAGTGACCGCCGAACGACTCGGCTACGACTCCTATTGGCTCACCGAGCACCACTTTCAATACGAGGGGTACGAGGTCATCCCCAATGGCCTCATGTTGGGCGCGGTGATCGCTGAGAGAACTGAGCGCATCCGTTTGGGCATGGCGTTCAACATCATTCCCCAATGGCACCCATTGCGATTCGCAGAGGATTTCGCCACCTTGCACAACTTGTCGGGCGGACGCGCCATCCTCGGGGCGGGACGCGGGACTGTCCCGCGAGAAGCAGAGACGCTCGGCACCCAGATCGGGAGCTTCGACAATCCCAGCCAAGCGGAAGCCGACCGCTTGAACCGTCAACAGTTCGACGAGGCCATGCAGGTAATCCAGATGGCGCTCAATCAGGAGAAATTCTCTTTCCACGGCGAGGTCTACGACCTACCGCCGCCCGGCATCCCCGACCGCGGGGACACGGTCCGCGAACTCACCCTCGTGCCGCGCCCACGCCATCCTTACGAGACATGGCAGGCGATCACCTCGCCGCCCACCCTCGAGCAGACTCCGAAGCGTGGCTGGGGGGGTGTCTTCTGGAACAACCACCCATCCTTTCTGGCGGAGCGCTGGGAGCGATTTGCAGAGGTCTACGAGGAATCGCATGGACGGGCCTTGGCGCGCGGTGAAAAAAGAATGCTGGTGCTGTGCACCCGAGTCGCGGACACGCGCGAGCGGGCTGTCGAGGAGTTGCGACCCGGGCACGACGAGTTCTGGAAGTTCCTCGGCCCCTACGGCTGGAGCAAGGGGTACATGGGCCAGGACGGTAAACCCGCAGCGGCAGGTCTGATTCCGAGTCTGGAGGAGTCGCTCGACCAGCGCATCTTCCTAGCCGGCTCTCCCGAAGACCTGGCCGAATCGATCGCCTGGTATCGGGAACTGGTTGGAGTCGAGGACCTCCTACTCTTCCCTGGTATGCCCGGCGATCCCTATGACGTCGTTGAGGCACAGATGGAGCGGCTCGCCAACGAGGTCCTGCCACTCCTGGCCTGAAGCCCTCAGAGATTGGCCTCCCCTTGACCGCCGATGCCGAGGTGATCGTGGTCGGAGGCGGCCACAACGGGTTGCTGTGCGCGGCCTATCTGGCTAGGGCGGGGGTCGACACCCTCGTCCTGGAAGCCCGGCCGACTGTGGGTGGCACTGCCTCCACGGTCGAGGATCTCGGAGCGCGATTCAACGTGTGCCACTGCACACATTCGCTCATCCGGGCTCTTCCACTTGACGAAGAACTGGGACTCAGCGACCACGGCCTCTCCTACCTCTCGACCGATGCCGACTGCATCTTCTCCTTCCACGACGGCCACGACCCATGGGTCCTCTTCCACGACGCCGAACGCACCCTCGAGGGCCTTTCCGCCACCCATCCGGGCTCCGTAGACGGCTACCGCCGCTACCTCGCCGACACCCTCCCGGTCGCCGAACTCGTCCTTGACATGCTGCGCACCCAGCCCACCGCACCGCGGCTGGCGGCTGGCGCCATGCGTCGAGGGAACCGCGGGCTAGGTCGACTCCTGAGATGGTCCCGGGCCAGCGCCGCCGAGGTCCTCAACAACTACTTCGAGGACTGGCGGCTCGCCATACCGGCAGCCGCCATCGGACCCACCGTCTGGGGCGTGACACCGGAGGCTCCCGGCACCGGATTGGCCGCACTGGCCTACGCGATCCGACACCGCGTCCAGAGTGGCCGACCGGCGGGTGGCAGTGGGGCACTGGTGGAGGCCATCCGCAGTTCCTTCGAAGCAGCCGGAGGGCGGATCATGTGCGGAGCGAGAGTGGAGTCACTGCCTTTACGAAAGGGCCTGCTGGACGGAGTCGTACTCTCCGACGGCACTCACCTGCGAGCCCGCACCGTCGTCGCGGCGTGTGACCCCTCCGATGTGTTCGTCCGCTGGCTGGGAAGCGACCTGCCACCATCAACTCGTCGACTTGCCAACCGATGGCGACAAGTCCCGCGCCCGAAGGGCTACGAGTCCAAGGTGGACGCAGTCCTTTCCGGGATTCCGATCCCGGCCGCAGCTGGAACGCTCGCGGGGCACATACCGGGCTTCGATGCGGTCGGACACACCACGGTGGTCTCGCCCTCACCGGACGATTTACGCCAGGCCCACCATCGCCGGGCCGACGGGCAGGTTGCCGAACGCCCGACGCTGCTCATCGACGTTCCGTCCCTGGTGGACCCATCGATGTCGCCGGGTGTGGGCAGGCATGTGCTCAGCCTGGAGGTGTTGTTCACCCCCTACGACCATCCTGGGGGGTGGGCCAGCTCCAGCGAACCCGACCGTTGGCTGGACCTCTGGGCGAGCCAGATGCTCCCCGAAGCACGCAGCCTGATTGAAGACTGGCGAGTTATGACTCCGGACCGCTACGAAGCTGAGTTCTCGATGCACCAGGGCTACTCCCCGGCATGGGCGGGTTCTCCACTGGATGCCTTTCTGGGCCGCTCTCCGGAGTTGACGCGCTACCGGACGCCGATAGCCGGTCTCTTTCTCACCGGGGCGGGTACGTACCCGGGTGCAGGAATAGTCGGAGCGTCTGGTCGCAACACCGCCCG
>MDTE01111885.1_pt1 | contig 17970 bp, 10 predicted proteins | sample 811231 | NCBI WGS metagenome assembly MDTE01 (sample SAMN05326651, study PRJNA326480) | marine metagenome | isolation source: seawater | place: Indian Ocean: Red Sea | collected 2010 | reverse complement strand
CCCTATTAATGGAGGCACTCTATTCGACAACACTGCAATTCTTTACGGTTGCGGCATGGCGGCTGGAACCCACCAAACGAAAAATCTTCCTCTAGTTTTGGCCGGTGGCGGCTTCAAGCATGGGGAACATAAAGTTTACCCAATGCCAGATCCGGAAAGAGTCCCCGCTGCGAATTTATTACTCTCAATACTTCAACAAAGCGGCCTGGAAATAGACCGTTTCGGCTCAAGTACTGGCTCGCTGACTGGTCTTGAGTGGTCATGAGGCAACGCAAATAATAAAAACGCTTCAAATGCAGGAAGAAAAGCAAACCTGCTTATCATGATTCTTTCATTAAAGCGCACACTACCAATCATAGTTTATACGCTCTGTTTGCAGGCGCATGCGGACGAATCTCTAAAAAATCTAGTCCCCTTTTTAAGTCAGCATTGCTTTGAATGCCACGGAGCACAGAAACAAAAAGGTGATATTCGGCTGGACACGCTAGGCAGGGATCTTACTAGGCATGAGAATCTGGAAATCTGGCAAGGTGTCCTTGACCAGCTCAATCTGGGAGAAATGCCACCCAAAAAACAGCCCCAGCCTTCCCGCGCAGAGGTTACGCCGATAGTCAAAACTTTGAGTAAATCTCTCAAATTGGCTTACGAAAAGGCCCATAGCACTGGCGGTCAAACCGTTTTACGTCGTCTGAATAGACAAGAATTACGCAACACATTTCGAGACCTTCTTCATTTGAATGGAGCAGAATATCGTCCCGGAGCAGCGGGGTCCAGACTAGTGGATAACAATGGTAACGGCAGTGTGGAGCGTACTGGTAATGATCCTTTGCGTTTCTTTCCTGAAGATGAAGAAGAGGAAGGGTTTTTCAATATTGGGGACAAGCTGGTCATGTCTGACTTTTATCTGAAGCTGGTTCTGGGTGCTGTAGAAGAGGTTTTAACACAAGCCACTCGTCTTGAAGCCAAACCTAAAATTGAAACCCGAAAAATCGCAGGGCATTTAATTAAGGACAAAGGCGGACATATAATCGAATCCGTATCCCGCACATTAAACCCCTCTTATGACATGATGGCCACTGGCTATGAACGTTTCGGGCGGCTCGCCCCAACTGAGATCAGAGGAGGTGTAGGTACCGCTACTCGATACCGCATTACCTTGGAGGCTTCTGCACATAACAAGGATCATCCTTGGGGCGAATTGTTCAAGCTCAAAGAAGAGGATCCTTTTCAGCTGTGCCTGAATATTGCAGACACCAAAAACGGCGGTATTGCCGGGCCAACCTCGACACCACTTAAACTTTGGTCCATACCCGATGATGGCAGGAAACACACCTTCACCCATGAAGTCTGGATCGACAAGACATGGACTCCCTGGATTGGATGGGAAAACGGACCCTGGGATCGGGCATTCCGCGCAGAGGTGATTGTAGAGAAAACAATGCCAAATGAATATAGCCCACGGCCGGACAAAAAAATCAATAAAGAGGCACACGATAAATGGCCGATAAAAATGGCCGAGAAGCTATTTAAAAATGGATACCCGGGTCCTCATATTCGTATCCACAGCCTGACACTTGAGCCAATAATGGATGCATGGCCACCCAAAAGTCATACTGCTCTCTATGGCAGCGGATCAGGCGAAGAGGATGAAATACGAAAACTCATGACCAATTTTGCATCACGTGCATTTCGAAAACCGGTCAGTAAGAAAATGGTCGAACCGTACATACAAATGGTCCTTAAGCAGCAAGTCGAACCTGTCGTTACATTGCCAGGTGGAATTAAAGACTTAAGATACCTAGTATATAAAGGTCTATGGGAAAAACTGCCGGAGTTCGACAAGCTCACGCCTGTTGCCCAAGGCAAGCTACCAAAGGGCCTCATAGACATCGGTGTTTCTGGAATGAAGGAACAATTCGGTATGGTGTTTACCGGCAAGATCAGTGCACCAAAGGCAGGGAACTATGTCTTTGAAATCGCCTCGGATGATGGGGCCAGAGTTCTGGTCGGCAAACAAAAAGCCATTGAGCATGACGGGTTACACGGAGCCCAGCTGAAAAAAAACACCCTGAAACTCGAGGCTGGGGAGCATGATCTGCGTGTTGAATACTTTGGCTATGGCCAGCCCAATAGCTTCCGGGCCGGCTGGGGTGGATCTGGCATGGCTCATACCAAACTTTCAGTCCAAGGCCTTCATGACAATTCCAAGAACCAAAAGAAAGATAATGAAGTTCCCCCACTGATCCGTGCAATGCAGGACGGCTATGCAGCGATGCTTTGCTCGCCACAGTTTCTTTATTTTCAAGAAAAACCAGGCCGTCTTGATGAGTTTGGCATTGCAAACCGCATGAGTTATTTCCTCTGGTCCTCAATGCCCGATGAAACACTTTTTAATCTGGCCCATGAAGGTAAGTTAAGTGATCCGGCTATACGCACACAGCAGGTAGAACGCATGCTCAAGGACGTAAAGGCGCAGGCCTTTATCCGCCATTTCCCCTCGGCATGGCTACGCCTCGACAAGCTAGGTGACATGCCTCCTTCGGGCGGAGACTACCAATTTTATAAAAACCTAAGAGTTGAACCCATGCTAGCTAGGCAGGTCACAATGTATTTTGAGGAAATACTCAAGGCTAATGGGCGCATCGAGGAATTTATCGACTCTGATTACACATACATGAATCAGACCCTAGCAAAATGGATTTACAGAAGAGAAGGGATCCGTGGCGAAAGGTTACGTAGAGTATCACTCAATGATCCAAAGCGTGGCGGTATTTTCACTCAACCTGGAATCATGACAGCAACAGCAAATGGAGTCGAAACCTCACCGGTAATTCGTGGAGTTTGGGTACTGGAAAATGTTTTGGGAACCCCGCCTCCTCCGCCTCCTCCGGATGTCGAACCTCTACCAACGAATACTAGAGAAGCTACCAGTGTGAGGGAACTGTTAAAAATGCATCGGAAAAATGAAGCCTGTTACAGCTGTCACGTTAAGATTGATCCAATGGGCTTTGCATTCGAAAATTTTGATGTTGTCGGAAGGTGGCGCGATAAGTACAGGCGTGCCCGAGAGCCAATTGACACCTCAGCGATTATGGCCAATGGCAGAGAAGTCGCTGACATCGTTGAATTCAAGAAAATGCTACTTGAACGTAAAGACCTTGTTACCCGTTGTCTCACCAACAAAATGCTTACATATGCGACAGGCCGCAAACTTGAGGCTAGTGACCGCGGAGAAGTTGATCTGATCACGAAAAAATTAAGTCACAAAGAAAACAGGCTCCGCGATCTAATTAAGCTTGTAGTCGAGAGTAAGATATTTCTGAACAAGTAATATTCCATTTTGGAGCAAGGAGCATCATTCCCAATTCATGAAATATTTAATTTTATTATTAACAGGTACAGTACTGACCTTTTCTAAGGCCAAGGGTCAGACACCTAAATTGGAAGTTTCACCAATACCAAAAGGGAAACTTATGGCTTTTGAACCCGGCTTTTCAAAATACATTAATGTGTTTGGTGTCCATGTATTTGGTACTAAAAGGACGCCGGACTCAAAGATCATTCATGCTGCTACTGTACTTGCAGAATATCTAGATAATGACGAGGATGGTAAACCAGACAATCTAAAAGTCGTAGATGCTTTAAGTTCTCGGGACGCCTATTTGGAAATCTTCGCAAATGAACGCGAACTAGAAAGAGTGCATAAAAGAGGGAAACACTTCGAAGAGGGTTTTCATTATGGAATCTCACAGTTCGTGGAAGAAACAAACCCGGGAAATGGTAGATTCGATGCGACTCTTGAAGAGGTTTTCCACCTCATCACCCACCACGGATATGGGAACGCTTATCCAAGGATCTTTGGTGTCCGATCGGGTACCGAAATTGCAAAGTGTTTGGATTTGGCCCGTAAAGGGCATTTTGTTCATGTGCCCAATTCGTATCCGGAGGGGGCCTGGTTCACTTACGATGACAAGAGTTGTGAGTACGGTTGTATGATTACGGAATATATCTACTGGGCAATGACTTCTATGCTGGGTGCACAGAAATCAATCCACAGGCAACGGGAAATTGCACACGAATGGCGTCTCCCAACGCGTGAACTTGTTAGAAAAGGTGATCCTGATGTCTATAAATTGTTGATTGACCCTAGGTATAAATTTCCCAAGAAACTACCTGATGGAAAATATAAACTGAAAATATCAGATTAGATTTTTCATACTAAGAATCATATCCCAATTAACAAATTATCAATGAGCTGACTGGTATCCTCTAATGATTTGTCACTACCTTCTCGGGTGGCCCATCCTGAAAATCTTATCTCATGTAAAGCGGTACGTACCTTGTCCCAGTCAACGTCACCTTCACCGAGACGGCAGAACCCATTCTTTTTTCCCCAATCTTTCACATCAAGCTTAACGGTACGGTTACCAAGAGTACGTATCCAGTCTTCGGCGGGGGCAAATTTTTGCATGTTGCCAATGTCAAAATATGCACCGACCCAAGGACTGTCAAATTCATCAATGTAGTCTTTGAACTTTTCCGGACTCTCACAAAAACCGTTCCAGACAGTCTCAATTAAAACTCTAACTCCAAGCCTAGATGCCAGAGGAATCACAGCCCGTACCTGCTCAATGGAGCGTTCCCATACATGATCATGGGTTTCATTAGCGCCTCCGACCTTTCCCGGGACAAGAAGTACAGAAGATCCTCCCAGTAAATGACAATTCATTAGAGCATTCTCAAGATTCTTCCTTCCCTTCTCACGGACTTCAGGTCTCGGATCACTTAATCGGACAGACCAATGTCCACCATTAACGAGTCCATGGACTCGGATACCTGTCTTTTTAGCCGCTGCCCTGTAAGCCTCAGCTTGCGCAGCATTCCCGCTTTCAACTCCATCATACCCAAGCCCTTTGAGCCGGAGAAAAAAATCTTCAACGGATTCCCCTCCTCTTTTACCACCTTTTAATGCTTTATATATTCGCCCTTTAAAATTCGCTTTTTTACTTGAATTCTCCAAGCCGGAAGCCGCTAACGGAACAGAAGTTAAGGAGATGCTAGAACATTTAAGAAAGGATCGACGATTCATGTAGTGAAGTATGTTTTGTTTAGTGTGAGAATATTAGCCAAAAAAGCATCAATAATACAAGTAGGAGCTTCTCCATCAAAGGATTTCCCTTGCTCATGAGCCTAGAAAATAGAAAATATGATCACATATTCACCGTTACTGATTAAACTTTGATGTTCGATTCATTCTATCCAAAGAACAACAATCATTTAATGATCGGGCCTTGGCTGATTTTAGTCTTGATCATAAATCTGAATTTGCCAATTTGCGCCGAAGAAAGGGCCAGTTCAGACTGGTGGTCTCTGCAGCAGGTTAAAAGACCTGAAGTTCCAGAAGTTCAAAACAAGAAATGGGTTCGTAATCCAATTGATAATTTTGTTCTAGCTAAACTTGAAGAAGAGGGCCTCGTCCCTGCTCCTGAAGCTGATCCCAGATCACTGACCCGAAGGTTATATTTTGATCTGATAGGATTACCGCCGGAGCCGGATTCATCGCCCGAAATTGAAAAGCTTCTAGCTAGCCCTCATTACGGTGAGAGATGGGCAAGGCACTGGTTAGATGTGGCCCGCTATGGAGAAAGCAATGGGTTCGAGTATGATCAGCTCAGACCCAACGCCTGGGCTTACAGAGACTGGGTCATTGATGCGCTGAATCAGGACATGCCTTATGACAGATTCGCTAGGCTCCAAATTGCGGGTGACGTCATCGAGCCTAATGATCCTGGAGCAATCACTGCTACGGGGTTCCTTGTATGCGGCGCATTCGATGGACTCAAACCTTCCGGAGATAAACAAAGGAAAATTATGCGCCAGGATGAAATGGAAGATTTAGTCGGAACTGTCAGCCAAACTTTTCTCGGACTCACTGTCCATTGTGCACGGTGCCACGATCACAAATTTGATCCGATTCCTCAAAAGGAATATTACCAGATAGCATCTGCTCTGGGAGGTGTACATCGAGGTGATCGTGATGTGCCAGCCTCCGGAAACCCGGCAACTTTAAAACAAAAAAAGGATCTACTTCAAAAAAGACTCGAGAATGGTGACAAAAAAATACGTGAGTTGATTCTTAAAGAAAGTAAAGGTGCCAAAAGAAATAATGGAGGGCCTCAACCCATAGCGAGGTGGACCTTTGACAAGGACCTAAAAGACCAGATAGGAAACATTCATGGAAAAGCATTGGGTGAAGCCAAAATCACTGATGGGGCCCTTGAGCTGGACGGAAAGTCCGCATACGTGATGACCAGTCCCATTAATCGGAACATGAAAGCAAAGACACTCGAAGCATGGGTAAAATTAAATAATCTTGATCAGCGAGGCGGAGCCGCTATGAGCATTCAAAGTAACGATGGTAAGACCTTTGACGCTATCGTGTTTGGAGAACGCGAGCCGAAACGCTGGATGGCAGGTAGTGAAGGTTATTCAAGGACTCAAAGTTTCGGCGGCGAGGAAGAAAATACGGCAAAGGATGAATTCACCCACATCGCCATCGTTTACAAAGCTGATGGTCATATCACCGCCTACAGAAATGGAAAACCGTATGGGAAAACCTATAAGTCTGGATCAGTGGATTTTTCTTCCGGAAATTATCAGGTTCTATTTGGAATGCGCCACGGCACTAAAGCCGGTAATAATTTAATGTTGAGTGGGAAAATTGATCGGGCCCAACTCTATGATAAAGCACTAACAGCTGAGGAAATTGCACTTTCATCTAGTGGAAATTTTGTCTCAGAAGCTGAGCTGGTTGCTAGGCTAAGGCCCGAGCAAAAAATGGTCAGAGAGCGATGGAAAACTGAAATTGCCCGCATCGATAAGGAACTCGGTAAAATGAAAAAAAGGAAAGTGTATGCAGTGAGGCCTTCAAAGGCTCCGGTAACGCACCTTCTAGTCAGAGGTAGCCCTTTCGAATTAGGAGATGAGGTTTCAGCAGGAGGTGTTGATGCCGTTACGGGATCAATATCTTCAAATTTTGGCCTTAAGCCTGACGCCCCTGATGCCGAGCGGCGCAAAAAATTAGCAACATGGATAAGTGCTCCTGACAACCCTCTCTTTGCCAGAGTCATAGTGAACCGCCTCTGGCACTATCATTTTGGGAAGGGTCTCGTTCAAACTACCAATGACCTTGGTTTTAATGGTGGAACACCTTCTCACCCAAAACTGCTTGATTGGTTAGCGGCTGAACTTAAGGAAAGAAAATGGAGCCTAAAAGCCATGCATAAAATAATATGTGATTCCGCTACTTATCGGCAATCTTCACAAGAGAATCCCGAAGCCTTGAAGAAAGACTCGGACAATTTATTGCTATGGAAAAGATCTATCTCAAGACTAGAAGCTGAACTCATTCGCGACTCGGTACTGACAGTATCAGGACAACTAAATAAAAAAATGGGTGGGCCAGGTTATAGGGACTTTAAAATGTACAATCACAAAGGTTCTTGGGTCTATGATGCAACCGATCCTGAAGGCGCTGAATTTAATCGCCGTAGCATCTACAGAACATGGGCAAGAGGTAACGTTCATCCACTCCTCGCACCGCTCGACTGCCCAGATCCATCAGCTTCTGCCCCCGTCAGAAGTATTACAACGACTCCTCTAGGCGCTTTGTCCATGATGAACACTTCGTTTGTTCTTCGTATGTCACGCAAATTTTCTGACAGATTAAAAGCCGAAGCCGGGAACGATATTAAGGCTCAAGTTAAACGCGGATTCGAGCTCGCCTTCATGCGTGAGCCAAAGGAAGAGGAAAAAAAACTCATCGAGGACTTCGTAAAAAAGAACGGCCTCACGGCACTTTGCAGAGTCCTTCTCAATTCCAATGAATTTATTTATCTGAACTAGTCGATGAAAATTAATAATACTGTGAAAAGGCGAGACTTTCTGAACTGGAGCACACATGGCCTAGGTGGTGCAGCCATTTCATCCCTTATGCTTGAAGATGGATCCGCCACTCAAGCACTCAAGTCTCACCATATACCTCATAATAAACAGGTCATTCATATATGCTTATGCGGTGGTGTGAGCCAGGTCGACTCGTTCGATTACAAACCAAAGCTCAAGGAAATGCATGGCAAATCTTTACAGGCGGACGAAAAACCGGACGTTTTTTTTGGGAGAGTTGGTCTGTTAAGATCCAATGACTGGGAATTCAAACAACGAGGGCAGAGTGGTATGTGGATTTCAGATCTTTTCCCACACATATCGACTGTCGCTGATGAGCTGACCGTCATTAATTCAATGGTTGCTGAATCCTCAAGTCATACGCCCGCCACGTTCCAGGAGAGTAGCGGTTTCCGTCTGAATGGATTTCCGGTCATGGGGTCATGGGTATCGTACGGACTTGGAAATTTGACCAGTGATTTGCCAACTTACGTAGTCCTTCCTGACTCCCGAGGCATGCCGGCCGGATCAACCAGCAACTGGACGAACGGTTTTTTGCCTGCCCGTCATCAGGGAGTTCCGTTCAGGACTAGTGGTGATGGAAACGCTATCAGTAACCTTTTCCCGGCCGAAAAAATTGACCCTGAAGTCGAATCGAATAGCCGAAACCTTCTCAATAAGATGAATCATCTACACATGAGGGACACGGGCGTCAACGATACACTCGCAGCAAGAATCGCGAGTTATGAACTCGCAGCTAGAATGCAGCTCGCTGTTCCGGAAGTTACCAGTATCGAAGGAGAAACGGAAAGGACCCGTGAAAATTATGGTTTAAATGGTAAGGAAACCCGAGACTTCGGAAGGAGTTGCCTGCTCGCGCGGAGGCTCTTGGAGCGCGGAGTAAGACACGTTCAACTTTTCTCAGGCGGTTCTTTTGGCTCGCCAAGAATTAACTGGGACGGTCATGAGGACATGAAACGTAACCATCGGCGCGAAGCTCTTCGGATAGATCAGCCAGTCGCGGCTCTGATTAAGGATCTTAGGGCAAGAGGCATGCTTGATGAGACTCTCATTTTATTCACTTCAGAATTTGGAAGGACTCCTTTTACCCAGTCCGCATCTGACAAAGTCGGCACGGGCCGGGACCATAACCAGGTCGGTTTCAGTGTATGGCTTGCTGGAGGAGGCCTCAAATCAGGAATTAATTACGGAGCCACTGATGATATCGGCTACAAATCTGTCATTGATCCTGTCCCCTGGTATGATTTCCATGCGACTGTATTACATCTTTTGGGCATAGATCATGAGCGTCTCAGTTATTACCACAACGGGATTCAAAGGCGCCTCACTAATGTGCACGGCAATGTTCTATCAGGCATACTTGCCTAATTGTGTTGAGAAAGAAAAAGCTAAGAAAATAGCTTGTTTATAGGGTTTCCGTGATAGATCGGATGTGGTCTGCCCGTCAAATCCTCCCAGTGAGCATCTTGTGGAATTCCAAGTGCTCTATAAATCGTCGCCGCAAAATCCTCCGGACTGTGTGGGTCACTGGCAGGATGACCTCCGTTAGAATCACTGGACCCAACTACGGCTCCGCCAGTGATCCCGCCCCCAGCAAAAAGTACTGTCTGAACAGCACCCCAATGGTCGCGGCCAGGGAGCTTGGCTTTTGGTATCTTGAAGACCTTAGGTGTTCTGCCAAATTCACTGGCCATAACAACGAGCGTATTTTCTAACATCCCTCTATCATTTAAATCATCGAGTAAGGCTGAAACGGCTCGATCAGTTGGTGGAAGAAGAAAATTCTTCAGACTGGGAAAGCCTGCTTGGTGCGTGTCCCATGCTTCATTATTACCAAGGTTCACCTGAACTAATTTAACTCCCGACTCCACTAATTGCCTGGCCATGAGCAAGGACCAGCCAAAAGCATTTCTACCATACTTGTCCTGAATCTTTGAATCGGCTCCATGCACATCAAATGCGGACTTTGTCTTTGGATCCGCAAGCAACGAAACGGCCATGTTGGTGTATCGGTCAAATTCTCTTACCTGTGCCTCATTTTCAAAATGCTTTTGCTGTGAATCAAGGTACCGAGAAATGCTTAAGCGATCTTTTAACCGATCAAGACCGACCCCTTCTGGTAAGGATAAATCCGGCTCAATAAATTTCTTAGTTGATCCATCCACTTTACCTTTTGCATGATGAAAGAGATAATCAGGATAGGCACCATAACTGGCAGCATTGTACTTTGAGCAGTTCAAAAAGAACGGCTCCCACCGCTCACCCATGAGGCCCGAAAATTGTCCGGGTAACGTTCTTCCGGTGCGGTGAATAATTTTTTCCGGAAGGACCATGGACGGCGGCAGTGGACCAGAACCTTTTAGATAACGATTCGCCATAGCCGCTATTGATGGATAGTCCTCAGGACGTGGCTTATTGGGGTCAAATCCTTGTGGAGTCTCGGAGCGGCCAGTGAGCATAATGTGATGGCCTTGAGAATGTTCATTCCAACGGTGAGTCACTGACCGGCAAAGGGCCCAATGGTCACTCCTCTTAGCCAGCTCAGGTAAGTGCTCACAAACATGAAGTCCGGGCGTCTTGGTCTTTATCGGATCAAATTCACCACGTATTTCAAGTGGAGCCTCTGGCTTCATGTCAAAAGTATCAATCTGCGAAAGGCCGCCCGATAAGAAAATATAAATGACAGACTTTGCTTTTCCGTCTCCTTTCTCAGAAGACGCGAGTGCTCTTAAGAGACCAGCATCGCTGAGGCCTGAACCCAACGCTCCTATCGAACCTGCTCTGATCATGGTTCTACGAGAAATTGTTGGATGATCAGGAATTTTCATTTCTTGGAAATTTTGTCTTAATGATTATAAAATGGCCTAGATTATTCAATCCTAACACATTATATTTCCCTCCGTGCCATTGATAGTCAACATATTAGGGCTTTTGAGCCTCGCATGCGCTCTATTTCTATTAGGTCCGAGTCAACTCTTTGCTGAAAAAAAACTTTGGTCGCTTAAACCTATTACTGAAATCACTGTCCCTGCAAATACCAAAAATGATTGGTCACGTAATGGCATAGATAATTTTATTCTCAAAAAGTTATTCAATGAATCTTTAACTCCAAGCCCAAGAGCGGACAGGCGCTCATTTATCAGAAGAGCCAGTTACGATTTGACTGGTCTTCCACCGAGCCCAGAAACGGTAAAGGCATTCATAAATGATCCAAGCAATGATGAAGTTGCTTTTTCCAAAGTCATTGAGAATTTTTTGAGCTCAAGTGCCTACGGTGAAAAGTGGGGTCGACACTGGTTGGACGTTGTCCGGTACGCTGACACTGCCGGCGAGAATAGCGATCATCCAATTGAGGATGCCTGGCGATACAGGAACTGGGTAATCGAATCGTTCAATTCTGATAAGCCGTATGATCAGTTCGTTCGCGAGCAACTCGCTGGAGACATCCTCGCCAAAGAAAAGAAAGGAAAAGAATTTGCCGATAATATTATTGCTACCGGTTATTTGGCGATCGCGAGAAGATTCGGTCACGATATTGATAAGAGAATGTATCTCACCTATGAGGATGCTATTGATAACCTTGGCAAAACATTTCTGGGGCTTTCCATTGCTTGTGCTCGCTGTCATGATCATAAACATGATCCCATAACGAGTGCAGATTATTATGCTTTGTATGGTGTAATGGCTAGCTCAAGGCTTCCTTTTCCTGGGTGCGAACCTAAACAACAACCAAGGGATCTCGTGCCTCTCGTAACCAACAATGTCATTGAAGAAAACAAAGAATGGGAAGAAAAGCTCAAAAAACTTGAACGAGATCTTGTAGAAAATCCAAAAAAAGAACTTATCAAGGTTGCATCAGAGAGTTACAAGATGCTTTCAGAGGGGCATTTGCCTGTTGGAAAGTCCATAGACTTTTCTTCTGATCCAATAAAAATCAATGTTAGAAAAGGTGAAGCGATACAGATCTCAATTGCTCCGAATGCAAATCACGGTGCTGATACCACTTTAGTTGATTTAAAAATTAAACACCAAAGCGATTCAGGAAATCTAGAGTGGTCAACACAAGATCTCATAGACATTTTAACTAAAGCTAATCCCCTCAATTCAAATAAGGCAATATGGTACTTTCTAGACATTGGGCCTGAAGGGCCACGTCTTCTGAACGAAAAGGCTGAAGCCATTGATGGTCAATCAACACTAAAAAAATGGTCTATCGGTGGTCTTCCATCCGTAGCCATTAACAATGGAGAAGGTCCTGTCAAAGTTTGGACAGAAATACCCGCTAGAAGTTTTTTTGTTCATCCCAGTGCAGATAGCCCAGTTGCTGTGACTTGGATTAGCCCGGTTACAGGTAAAATTGAAATAGAATTAAAAGTTGCAGACGGACACGAATTTGGGGATGGGGTGATTTGGCAACTTCAACACTTTGCGAACGATAAAATTCATTCGTCTTATGAAAAATTGGCACTAGATAAGCACGGAATCGCTAAAATTGAGGAGCACAAAAATACTAAACCGATAACCAAAACTGATTATGCGTATGCAGTTGCAGAAGGTACGCCTAAAGATTACCCCATCCATAATAGGGGCGATGCTAAAGATCTAGGGCCAGTCGTTAAAAGACGTTTTTTATCAGTTCTAGGAGGTGAGGTTTTAGGGGATAAAGATCATAGTGGCAGACTAGATCTGGCTAATTTGATTGTTAGTCCAAAGAATCCTCTCACTGCACGGGTAATGGTGAACCGGATATGGGCTTGGCACTTCGGTCAAGGCATTGTCGGAACTCCGAATGACTTTGGTACACATGGAGCTGCACCAACTCATCCAGAATTACTGGATCATCTCGCACTCGAATTTATTAAGAGTGGTTGGAGTATTAAACAAATGCACCGCATGATAATGAACAGTGCCACTTATCAACAGTCGGCCCGATCAGGGTCAGGACCTAAAAAATACTCTGGCTTTGAAAGGCGAAGGCTCAGTGCTGAAGAGATTCGTGATACGATTCTTTATCTTTCAGGAATGTTAGATGTGTTACCTGGCAAAGAGCATCCTTTTCCACCACGCGATAAATGGAACTTCACTCAGCACAATCCGTTCGCGAGTGAATATGCCAGCAGTAAACGTAGCATTTATCTCATGCGTAAGAGAAACCAGATCTCTTCCTTTTTCAGTCTATTTGATGGTCCGGACCCTAATGCCAGCACTGCCAAAAGGTCCCGGACCACGGTTCCTAGCCAAGCCCTTTACTTCATGAATGACCCATTCTTTCATGACTGTGCCGAACAATTTGCATCGAATATCCGCGCGATCGGTCCGGATCAGAGATTAGAGCGCGCTTGTCAGCAACTCTTTTCCAGACCAGCTTCTCAAACCGATCATGAGGACTTTGAAGACTTTGCTAGAGCAATGGCTCCTACCGTGTCAAATGACCCCGAAGAGCAGGACACCGAAATCTGGAAATCCTATTCCAGAATTTTAATGTCCAGTAACGAGTTTCTTTACCTAGACTGAGAAATGATTTCCCGACCATCAGACCGCCGATCTTTTATCCGTTCCTTCGTAGCGGGGTCCAGCATGATGCCTGCCTTATTGCGTAATATGGATGCGGTATCAAACAGTATTGATCCTTTGTCTGTAAAGAATCCTCACTTCCCTGCGAAGGCAAAGAATGTGATTTTTTTGTTCATGACTGGTGGTGTTTCCCACATCGATACTTTTGATCCGAAGCCAAAACTGAAATCTGACGTCGGCAAAGAAATCAAGCTCGATCATCCTGAAATAGAAAACCGCCCGGGTTATGAAAAAATATATCTAAAAGCACCTCAATGGGAATTTTCCCCTCACGGACAATGCGGAACCGAAGTCAGTACATTGTTCCCGCACGTTGCAGAATGTGTTGATGACATAGCGTTAATTCGTTCCATGCACACTGACCATTCCAATCACTACAACGCCACTTTGGGAATGCACACCGGATCCTTTGCATTCGCGAGGCCCAGCCTCGGCTCATGGGTCAGTTATGGGCTCGGCACTGAAAACCAAAATTTGCCCTCTTTCATCACCATTGCGCCGAAGCAGACCTATGCGGGCACACAGGTATATGCGAGTGATTTTTTGCCTGGAGCCCATCAGGGCACTTTTCTTAGACCCAGCAAAAATCCTTTCAAAAATATTCGCTCCAGAGTTCCAGTATCGCGTCAAGGGCTAGAGTTAGCGGCTTTACAAAGATTAAACGAACGTCATCTGATCGCCCGTTCTGGTGATGCTGAGGCCGAGGCCAGAATTAAAACTTTTGAAACAGCATTTGGTATGCAAATGGAAGTGCCTGAACTTTTCGATTTCTCAAAAGAATCGAATGCTACTCACAATCTTTATGGGCTCAAAAGAGGATCAACTGAGGGCTTTGGGTGGCAGTGCCTTGCGGCTCGCCGACTCGTCGAGCGGGGCGTTCGTTTCGTTGAATTGATTGATACGGGCTCTTCAGGAAATTGGGACTCTCACGGTAACATGATGGATCATGAAAGGCTCGCTAAGAACGTTGATCAGCCAATCGCTGGACTACTTAAAGATCTGAAGTCCCGTGGAATGTTTGAAGATACTTTAGTTGTCTGGACTACCGAATTTGGCAGGACCCCCTTTAACAATAAAGCAGATGCTCCTGGCAGAGAGCATCATAACTGGGCATTCAGCTCATGGATGGCCGGTGCCGGGATTAAGCCTGGCACTGTTCATGGATCGACAGACGAATATGGAATTCGCCCGGACAAAGATCCGGTTCATGTCCATGATTTTCATGCCACAATCCTTCACCTTCTGGGATTAGATCATGAAAGGCTCACTTACCGACATGACGGCAGAGATTACCGCCTCACGGATGTTTACGGAAATGTCGTCAAAGATATTATTACTTAAGGTTAACTCCCTAAGATCTTTTTGTTAATCCGTCACTTGCCTAATCGGGCCCCATATTCATTAGTTGGATCGCGATACATTGAATGAAGGTGATTATGAGGGTCACCTCCAAGGTCCTGCCCAGCATATTCAATTATTAGACTCGGGCCTTGAATTCTATATGAAAAATCTCCCTTTTCAACAGACGGTCCCCACCAAGAAAATGACATTTTATCTATCTCAGAAGTGAGCTCTTTTATACGATTTTTGTGGTAAGGGTCGGGCAAATCACCAACATAGACCCCTATAACATCAAGTAGGACATCGCGCTGAGCCTTAGTAAAATCCTTACATGAAACGCCTATAGGTTTTGGAACAAATCCATCCTTGCCGGCAGCTGCTATCAAATTTGCTCGTTTCTTTCCAATCATGGCGCTCTTTTTTTGTGCCTCGTTTAGGCTATTGTAAAGCTTTAGCCCTAATGGTGCCTCATTTGACATAGGAACAACCATATCCTTACCAAGCTTAAACTCACGAGGCTGAGTTCCAATGAATGTGGGGGACATAGACATACGGTCACCATGGAATGCCAAATTAATTGCAATGTGGTGCCCGTCGAATTGTAATCCCCAAGGCTTATTTGGAGAAGGCTTACCAAAAATTGCTAACCAGTAGTCTTCTGCACCAAATCCTGGACGTCGCTTACCGTTACGAAGGAGTCGATCATCAGCTAAAGGAATATTACGGGCCTTGTTATAACCTTGTTCACTTAAAACTGTACTCAATAAATTAACGGCAGCTTTTATTTGTGCTTCATTCAAGTCACCTAACCTTACACCGCCTTGAGGGCCACGCGGTGGAACATTAGTCCACTTTGCTTTTTCTGAGCTGTCAAAAGGCAAAGCTGCTTGTGCTCTTAATTCTTTATTCAAAGATGATAAAAAGGTATTGGCACTCTTAGCAAAAGATTCAGGTGTCCTATCTGAGTCACTCTTTGGATGATAATTGGATAGAACTTTACTGGGCAGAGAAGGATAATTGCCAACTGGCGCCGCTGATAATAATGGAGCCGTGAGCAATATTGAACAAAAAACAAGAGAGGTAATTTTCATCTTCATGGGATCATGCCTGGCTGAACAGAAATGTAAACTCAAAAGATACGGGCTCTACTCTATGAAGGTAGAAGCTCCTTAATAGGAGAGCCAAATGGTAATATGGGCTGAGGCCTGCCGCCATGATCCAGGAATGTCTGATCCTGATCAATGCCCATATGAAGAAGTATACTGGCCCAAACATCGTTCGGTGTCATGGCCCTGGATATAGGATGCTCACCCTTATCGTTTGTCGCACCAATTACTTGGCCGGTTCGCATTCCTCCTCCACTTACCAACATGGACATTGCTCCGGGCCAGTGTCCCCGGCCAGGCTGTTTCACTTTAGTGTGAGTCCCAGGATTAACTTCGATTTTAGGAGTTCTTCCAAATTCACCGGTCACTACAAGCATTACCCGCTGGTCAAGGCCCCGGTCATAAAGATCCTCAATCATCGCTGTTATTACTTTATCATATAGAGGTAACCTGAGTTTCGCCTCATCAAATAGGTGGCAGTTAACAGCATGTGAATCCCAGTTATATGTTCCATATTTGGGCATTTTAATGCCCGATACGTATGGATTCTCCATCACTATAGTAACAAACCGAGCCCCGGCTTCAACGAGCCTTCTAGCTAAAATTGCTCTTTGCCCCCATGCATGTCGGCCAAAACGGTCCCGGACCGAATCACTTTCAAGAGAAAGATCAAATGCGTTGCGAAACGAATCTGAAAAAAGCATGTCCATGGCCTGCCTATTAAAACCATCCATTGATCCGATCGTCTTGTTCGCATCTATGTCCCTTCTCAGATTATCGACTCCACGAAGTAAGCTTACCCTGTCCTGTAATCGGTCCGCCATAGCCTCATTCATTGAGAGGTTTTCAATCTTAAAATCCTTTTCGTTTGGATCGCCATTCACAATGAATGGTGTGTTGTGGTTGCCCATCCATGCTGCTCCAAGAGCAAAAGTATCAATTTTGTGCCTACCCTTTTTAATTAATCCGATGTTCGTTGGTAGACCGCCCTTTGCTGCCCCTTTTTCACGTAATGCAGCTTCAATGAATGAGGTCATTGCAGGTGAATCATTTAGTGTTCCGGTCGGTTCTTTGGGAAGCCTTGCCGTCATGAACCTCTTATGGCCTCCGCCATGATCTGAAAAGGTGTGATGAACTGATCGGATAATATTATAACGGTCCGCACAATTTGCGTGCATCGGCATCAATTCACTGACCTGAAGGTCCTTATTATTGGTTCGGATCGGAGAAAAGATGCCACGGTACTCGGCCGGTGCATCAGGCTTCATGTCATACATTTCCATGTGCGGAGGTCCCCCAGGCAACCACACAAAAATAACAGCCGGATCCTCTTTCTCAGTACTTTTGGCAGCCTTTGCCAAATCACCTAAGCCCAAACCACACAAAGAATAAGCGCCAAGCTCAAGGAATGACCGACGAGTAGGGCCCGGGCAACGTGAAGAAAAAGGCGACATGGCGGAACTTAATTCAAATATAAGATCCGATAAGTCATCAATTTGTCAATTTACAGCCTTTTTATACGCACATTACGGAATTTAACAGGGTCACTGTGGCCCGCAAAACCGATGAATCCAGAGCTACGTTTGACTCCCTTTGGGACCCGCTTCACCTTGCTCAAATCGATCTTATTGATGTCCTGATCGAGTATTGTCTTTCCATTCAGAATGACTTGCATGTGGCTTCCTTTGAAAATGATTTCCTGTTCGTTCCATTCTCCAACCGGAAGGAGAGCTCCGCGCTTTGCTGGGACCAAGCCATAGACAGAACCGTGAAACTGGTAAGGCTTTAAGTTAGCGTACTTTTTGGCAGTATTATCGAGGACCTGAATTTCGTAAGCTTCCCAGGCAGGATCACCCTTGCCGGGGGAGCGTACAGCGATGCCGTTATTTCCGCCAGGAGGCAGTTGGAATTCAAACCGAAATGCAAAATCGCTGTATTCTTCTTTGGCATAAAGAGTTCCTCCCTTGCCTTTCTTGCACATGAT
>MDTE01024042.1_pt1 | contig 17971 bp, 20 predicted proteins | sample 811231 | NCBI WGS metagenome assembly MDTE01 (sample SAMN05326651, study PRJNA326480) | marine metagenome | isolation source: seawater | place: Indian Ocean: Red Sea | collected 2010 | reverse complement strand
GAAGATGAACATCAAGGGCGTCTTCCAGGTCTGGATGCGCAACGGCGACTACCACGAGGTGCCGCTCAAGGAGTGCCACGCCTGGACCCGGGAGGGCTGCAACCACTGCCCCGACTTCGCCGCCGAGCACGCCGACATCTCCACGGGCGGAATCGGCGAGAACAACGACTGGACCCTCACGGTCGTCCGGACCGAGCTGGGGCGGCACATCATCTCCACCATGGTCGACGAGGGCGTGATCGAGGCCCGGCCCGGCGACAGCGACCCCGGCGCCATCGCCCTGATGCACAAGCTGGCGGCCAAGAGCCGCGAGCGCTGGCCCGACTGGGCCAACCCGTCGGCCCGGGTCGGCCTGCCCGTCCGGGCGAACTAGCCGTCGGTCAGGCGGGCGCGGCCTCGAAGGGCGGGCGCACGTTGGCCCAGGTCGGGTCGCCCAGGCGCTGCGCCAACAGGCGCTTCATTGCGGGCACCAGCGGCTCGCCCAACGAGGTCCGCCACTCGCGCGCGGCGGCCAACGCTGCATCGGCCTCGTCGTGGCGGCCCCCCAGGTGCAGGTCGACCACACCGGCAATGGCGGGGGCGTTCACGTTGGCGGTCGCCGAGATGCAGCCCGGACCCCCAGCCCGGAGGCCGTCGAGCAGCCACCCCTCGGAGCCCGGCCAGACCACGAGGCCGTCGACGCCGAACAGGGCCGCCGTGTTGTCCCAGTCGCCGGACGAGTCCTTGATGCCGACCACCACGTCGGGGTGGGAGGCCCGTAGCCGCTCGGCCACCCCGGCCGGCCAGCCCACGCCGGCCACCTGGGGGATGTGGTACAGCACGATGCGGAGTCGGTCGTCGGCGACACCGTCGATGACGGCCTCGAGGTGGTCGACCAGGCCCTGGTCCGACGGGTTCTTCAGGTAGAAGGGCGGCAGTACCAGCACGGCGGCCACCCCGGCCTCGACGGCGTGGCGGGTGAGGTGGACCGTGTCGGGCACGTTGGTCAGCCCCGTGCCGGGCATCAGCAGCGCCGGATCGACGCCGCCCCCGACCAGGGCGTCGAGGGCGGCGGTCCGCTCCCCGATGCCGACCGACAGCGCCTCGCCCGTGGTCCCGAACGGGACGAGGGCCACGCAGCCCTCGTCCAGCAGTCGATGGGCATGCTCGACGTAACGGCCGTGGGAGACGCCGCCGTCGTCGCCGAACGGGGTGAGGAGCGGGGCCGTCAGGCCACGCGGGAACGACGGGAACGCCACCCGACCGGTCCCCGGCTCAGGTGTCGCAGGTGGCGACGGCGTCGGTGAACCAGGGGAACAGGTCGGCCAGGCCGCTCTCGGTGACCTGGTCGGCGTTGTTCCGGAAGTGGTCCTCGAGCCGCCGGTAGTCCTCGTAGGTGGCGCTGGACTGCACCTCGCCGAGGATGCACTCGCACAGCGAGCGGGCCTTGGCCTCACTCAGGTCGTCGTTGGCCGCCATGCAGGCGTCGACGAAGTTGCGCTCGGGCAGGCCCTTGCCGGTGGCGTCGGCCTGCTCGGCCCAGTCGTTGGGGGCGCCGGAACTGCTGCAGCCGACGAGCAGCAGGGCTGCCAGGAGTACGGCGGGGAGGGAGGTGGGGCGCTTCACGGGCAGGAGGCTACCGGCGTGTGTTCACGCCTCGGCGAGCGCGCGGGCCCGTTCCAGAACGGCGTCGAACATGGGCTCGGTGAGGCGCCCGGTGAAGGTGTTCTGCTGCGAGACATGGAAGGAGCACAGGATGGTGCGGCCGTCGGGGAGGGGCACCTCGACGCCGTGGCCGAACTTCGGGCGGGGCGACAGCCCGAACTCGGCAGCGGCCGCCACGTAGCCGATCTGCCCGAGCACCAGCACCACCCGCACACGCTCGAGGGCGGCGACCTCCCGCACGAAGAACGGCCGGCAGGCCGCCCGCTCCTCCCCCGTCGGCTTGTTGGCCGGCGGGACGCACTTGACCGGGGCGGTGATGAAGGCGTCGGCGAGCTCGAGGCCATCGTCCAGACCGACCGACGTGGGCTGGCTGGCGTAGCCGGCCCGGTGCAGCGCTGCGTAGAGGAAGTCGCCGGACCGGTCGCCGGTGAAGACCCGGCCGGTGCGGTTGGCCCCGTGCGCACCCGGCGCCAGGCCCACGATGAGCAGCCGGGCGTCCGGGTCGCCGAACCCGGGCACCGGTCGGCCCCAGTAGTGCTCGTCGCGGTAGGCGGCACGCTTCTCGACGGCGACCTGCTCCCGCCACTCGACGAGGCGCGGGCAGGTCCGGCAGGCCACGACCTCGTCGTGCAGTTCCGCCAGTGCCCGGTGCCGGTCCACCGCCGCACTGTAGGTGCGGCCGGGGGCGCCCATCGGAGCCGACGCGGGCCGAACCGGTAGGTTGGCCGGCATGCCGTCGACGCTGGTCGTGTACGTCCGCCACGGCCGCACCCCCACCACCGGCACCCGCCTGCCGGGACGGGCACCGGGCCTGCACCTCTCCGACGAGGGCCGTGCCCAGGCGGCGGCAGTCGCCGAACACCTGGCGGCTGCGGCCCCCGGGATGCTGGGCGGCGGCGTGGCGGCCGTCTACGCCTCGCCGATGGAGCGGGCCCGCGAGACGGCGGCGCCGATCGCCCGGGCGCTGGGCCTGCGGGTCCGCACCGCCCGGGGCCTGAACGAGTGCGACTTCGGACGCTGGACGGGTCGGCGCCTCCGCGACCTGGCGAAGCTCAAGTCGTGGCGGACCGTGCAGCGCCAGCCGTCGCAGTTCCGGTTCCCCGACGGCGAGTCGTTCGCCGAGATGCAGGCCCGCATGGTCGGCCAGGTCGCCGACCTGGTCGCCGCCCATCCGGGCTCGACCATCGTGTGCGTCTCGCACGCCGACACCATCAAGGCGGCACTGGCGTCGGCGCTCGGCACGCCCCTCGACCTGTTCCAACGGCTCACGGTCGGCACCTGCTCGGTCAGCGCCGTACTCCACACCGACGACCATCCCGTCGTCCTCTCCGTGAACGGCACGGGTGCGCTCACCCACCTGGCACCCTCGTGAGCAGGTCCTCCCCACCCACCGGGGACTAGCGTCGCCCGGGATGGAACGGCCGGACATCGACTGGGGCGAGACGGACGCCTTCGCGGCGGGCACCGTCGGCCCACAGGGGCGACGGGTGTTCTTCCTGCAGGCTCGGCGCGGCGGCGAGGTGGTGTCGCTCAAGCTCGAGAAGCAGCAGGTGCTGGGCCTCGCCGAGTTCCTCGACGGACTCCTCGACGACCTGCCCGAGGTCCCGGAGGCGCCCGACGAGCCCGAGGCCGCCACCTTCCTCGAGCCCGACGAGGCCGCCTGGGTGGTCGGCAACCTGGGCGTCGCCTACGAGCAGTCCACCGACCGGCTGGTCCTCACCCTCCAGGAGTTGCTTCGCGACGAGGACGCCGTGCCGGCCGAGGCCAGGTTCCCGCTGCGACGCGGCCAGGTGTTGGCGTTCATCGTGCAGGCCCGGGAGCTGGTCGCTGCCGGCCGCCCACCGTGCCCGTGGTGCGGCGCCCCCCTCGAGGCCGCCAACGAGGGCTGGTGCCCCTGTGCCAACTGAGGGCGGGGCGCCGACCGACACCACCGCCGAGAGCCCCTTCCGGCCGAGGCCGCCGATCGACGACGCCACCGCCGAGGCGGCGCTGCGCAGCGGCGACCTCGAGCCCCTCGGTCGAATGCCGTGGTCGTCGAACGCCACGCTCCTCGTCGACGTCCGCCACGGCGACCTCCTCCTCCAGGGCGTCTACAAGCCGGGCCGCGGCGAGCGGCCGCTGCACGACTTCCCGCCCGGGCTCTTCCGGCGCGAGGCGGCCGCCTGGGAGCTGGCCCGCCAGCTGGGCTGGGGGCTGATCCCCCCGACCGTCGTGAGGGACGGGCCGCTCGGCGAGGGCTCGGTCCAGTTGTACGTGCCGTGCGACTACGACCAGCACTTCTTCACGCTGCGCGACGACCCCGCCCGGGTGCCGGCGCTGCGCCGCCTGGCGGCCTTCGACCTGATCGCCAACAACACCGACCGCAAGGGCGGCCACGTGCTGCTCGGCGACGACGGCGAGGTGTGGGCGGTCGACAACGCCCTCTGCTTCCACCACCAGTTCAAGGTCAGGACGGTGGCCTGGGACTGGGGCGGCGAGCCGCTGGAGGCAGACCTGCTGGCCGACCTGGACCGCCTCGTGGCCGACGGCCTGTCGGACGGGCTGGCCGGCCTGCTCGACCCGTTCGAACGGGACGCGGTGCTGGTGCGGGCGACCGCCCTCCGCGACGACGGGCACCTTCCCGTCGACCCCTCCGGACGCCGGGTCCCCTGGCCGCTGCTGTGAGCGGATCCGGGGTCGACGACCCCCTCGCACAGGGCGACCCGGACGCTGTCGTGAGGGTCGAGTGAGCGGTTCCGGACTCGACGACCTCCTGGCCCAGGGCGACCTGGACGGACTGCTGCGGCTCGTGGACGACGCCTGCGACGCCGCCGACTGGGCGACGCTCGAGCAGGTTGCCGGGCGGGCCCGCCTCGCCGTCGAGCGCGGCCACCAGCTCTGGCCCGCCGCCGATCACGCCGAACACCGCCTGGCCCTCCAGGCCCCCGCCGACCACGCCGCCCGGGCCGTCGCACGCGACGCCACCCGCTTCGGCCTGGCCCCGCTGGCCGAGGTCGCCGCCTCGGCCCACCACTGGGCCGACCTGGCGCCCCACCTGCCGGACGGCCCGCTGCGGGCCACCGTCGCCCACGAGCGGGTCGCCCGCGGCGAGGACCTGTCCGACGTCGACCTCGTCGACGATCCACTGGGCCTGCCGATGCGGCTCGGCGCCTGGGAGCCGGCCTGCGACGGGCCCGCGATCGGCCCCTACGCCGTCGATGACCCGGTCCCGCCGACGGGGCGGCTGGAGCCGGCGACACTCCCCGATCCGGGGACGCCGGTCGACGACCCCGGCGTGGAGGTACTGCGCGACCTCGTGCGGACCTGGACCGCCGAGTCGGACGGAACGTCGTCAGGAGTCTGCGTCCGGGGCACGGCCGCCGAGGCCGTCGCCGCGCTCGGGCCCACGGAACTGCGGCTGCGCCGCCTCCACCCCGACGAGGCGGTCGGCCGGATGGCCTGGGCGGCCGCCTCGGGGGGTGCCCACGGTCGGCGGCGCGGGGCCGCCCGGGGACGCTTCGAGGCGTGGTGGTGTGCCGCCACCCTCACCGGACTGCTGGACGACGAGTCCCCGTGGCCGCCCGACGGCGACGAACTCGGCGACGCCGTCGCCGAACTGACGTGGTGGCTGTGGGACGACGGCACCACCCCGCTGGGATGGCACCTGCTGCTCGCCGTCGAGGACCCCGACGACGGGCTGGCCTGGGCGCTGCGGGCAGTCGACCGCGGCTGAACGCCGGCGGGGCGACGCCCGCCGCGGCTCAGGCTCGGGTCTGGAGGGCCTCGATGAGCTTCGGGACCACCTTGTGGAGGTCGCCGACGACGCCGAGGTCGGCCACCCCGAAGATGGGGGCCTCCTCGTCCTTGTTGATGGCGATGATGTTGGCCGAGCCCTTCATCCCCACCAGGTGCTGCGTGGCGCCGGAGATTCCGCAGGCCAGGTACACGGTCGGCTTCACGACCTTGCCGGTCTGGCCCACCTGGTACGAGTAGGGCACCCAGCCGGCATCGACGACCGCCCGGGAGGCGCCGGCGGCGCCCTTGAGGAGGCCGGCCAGCGTCTCGATCAGCTCGTACGACTCGGCTGCGCCGAGGCCACGGCCACCCGACACCACGATGGCCGCCTCGTCCAGCTTCGGACCGGAGGTCTCCTCGGCGAAGCGGTCCTTGACCGACGAGCCGCCGGTGTTGCCGAGGTCGCCGACCTCGAGGCTGCCGACGGCGGCGGCGCCACCGCCGGCCGACTCGGCCGCGAACGACTTGGGCCGCACGAGGAATATGGCGGTCCCGTCGCCGGTGAAGCCGGTGGAGACGTTGATGGTGCCACCGAACACGGGCTCGACCCCGAGGAGGCGGCCGCCGTCGACAACCAGGTCGACCACGTTGGTGATGACCGGTGCGTCGATCTTGGCGGACAGGCGGCCGGCGACGTCGCGGCCGTCGTAGCTGGTGGCGGCCAGCACGACGTCGGGGCCGTTGCCGGCGGCGATGGCGCCGGCGATGGCCGAGGCGATCCGGGGACCGGCCAGGCCGTCGCCCAGGTCACCGATGGACAGGACCGAGGTGGCGCCGTGCTCGCCGAGCTCGGCGGCGACGGCGGCAGCGTCGCCGTGGACGACGACCTCGACGGTGTCCCCGATGGTGCGGGCCTTGGCCAGCAACTCGAGGGTGGCGGTGGCGACGACCCCGTCGGTCGACTCGCCGTAGATCCAGATCTTCGAGATTCCCACAGCGGCCTCCTAGAGGATCTTCAGGTCGTCGAGGAACGCCAGGATGCGCTCGTGGGCGTCGCCCTCGTCGTGGACGATCTCGCCAGCCTCGCGGGCAGGGGCCTCGGCGACCTCGACGATCTCCTGGCGGGCACCGGCCCAACCCACGTTGGCGGGGTCGATGCCGAGGGCGGCCAGGTCGAGTTCGTCGACCGGCTTGTTCTTGGCGGCCATGATCCCCTTGAAGGAGGGGTAGCGGGGCTCGACCACGCCGGCCGTCACCGAGACGACGCAGGGCAGGCTGCACTCGATCTGGTCATAGCCGGCCTCGGTCTGGCGCTGCACCTTGGCGACGCCGCCGTCGATCTCGATGGACTTGGCGAACGTGGCGGACGGCAGGTCCATGAGCTCGGCGACCTGCACCGGAACGGTGCCGGTGTAGCCGTCGCTGGACTCGGTGGCCATGATCACCAGGTCGGGCTCGCAGCGACCGATGGCGGCGGCGAGGACCTTGGCGGTCGACAGGGCATCGGAGCCGGACAGGGCGTCGTCGCTGACCAGGACGGCGCGCTCGGCGCCCATCGCGAGGGCGGTCCGGAGGCCGCTGACCTCGTTGTTGGGGGCCATGGAGACCAGGATGACCTCGCCCTCGCCGGCGGCGTCCACCAGCTGCAGGCCCATCTCGACCCCGTAGGAGTCCGACTCATCGAGGATGAGCTTGACGTCCCGCATCAGGGTCCTGGTCTCGGGATCCATCCGGCCCGGGTCTGCCGGGTCGGGGATCTGCTTCACACATACGACGACGTTCATGGGGGCGAGTCTGCCGCCTCACCGCTGGTTTCGCGCGGTCGGACGGCCCCGGTCAGGAGCGAAAGGGGTCACACGACCTGACGCCGCGTCGAGCCCTCAGGCCAGGTCGTCGAGGGGAATGGACAACTTCGGGAGCTCGAAGGTGAACACGTGCCGGGAGGTCTTCGGGGGAAACAGCCCGCCCGAGGCGGCCATGGCGATGACCTCCTCCTTGGTGATGCGGTCTCGGCCACAACCCGGCCAGACGTCGACGGCGATGCGCTGGTCGCCGAGGTAGTCGACCGGCAGCACGGCGACACGGCTCAGGCCCAGTTGCCGGGAGGCGGCGGTCTTGTGGTGGCCGTCGAGGATCGTGCCGGTGGCGTCGTCGACGATGATCGGCTTGTAGAAGCCGCGCCAGCGCAACTTTTCGACACGGGTGCCGAGCCGGTCCTCGATGACCTCCTCGTGGCCGAGCAGCATGTCGAGGTCGCGGAGCACGACGTACAGCCCCGGGCCGACCTCGAGGACGTGGTCCCCGGCCGCCGTCTGTCCTCTCGGCTCCACACGGGGCACCCTAGGCCTGCTCCCTCGACGACAGGGGCATGAGCCGCCAGTACCCTCGCCGAAGTGAAAGTCCTGCTCGTGGTGAACCCGTCGGCCTCGTCGGTCACGGCGCGCACCCGGATCGTCATCCAGAAGGCCCTGTCGGCCGACCACCGCCTGGAGGTGGCCGCCACCAGCCGCCGCGGCCACGCCACCCGCCTGGCGCAGAGCGCCGCCAACGACGGCATCGACGTGGTCGTCGTGCTGGGCGGCGACGGCACCCTCAACGAGGCCGCCAACGGGCTGGCCGGCTCCGAGACCGCCCTGGCCGCCGTTCCGGGCGGCTCGACCAACGTGTTCGCCCGGACGCTCGGCCTGCCGGACGACCCGGTCGAGGCCACCGGCGCCCTGCTGGACGCCATCGAGGCCGGGTCCCTCCGGCGGGTCGGCCTGGGCTGTGCCAACGACCGCTACTTCCTGTTCCACGCCGGTGTGGGCTTCGACGCAGCCGTCGTCGAACAGGTCGAGCGCAAGGGCGGCCTACTCAAGCGCTTCGCCGGCCATCCGCTGTTCGTGGCGGCGGCGGTCGACACGTGGGCCAGGCACTACGACCGCTCGTCCCCTGCCTTCCGGGTCTCGAGCCGGTCGGTCCACGAGGCGCCCGGCGACGACGGCGACGACCTGGGCGAGGCGGCCGAGGTCGAGGGCCTGATGGCGGTGGTGCTCAACACCGACCCGTACACCTACCTCGGGACCCGTGGCCTGTCGCTGGCCCCGGCGACCCAACTCGACACGCCGCTCTCGGTGGTCACGTTGCGGTCGCTGGCCCCCCAGCGGCTGCTACCGGTGCTGGCCGCCGCGGCCGGGCTGGGCCGTCGCCTCGCCGATGACCCGAACGTCGACGTCCGCGACGACGTGGCCGAGGCCCGGCTGGTGGCGAACCGGCCGGTCCCGTGGCAGGTCGACGGCGACCACCTCGGCGACGCCGAGGAGCTCCACTTCCGCCATGTGCCCGACGCCCTGGACCTGGTCGTCCCCCTCGGCTCGCCGGCGTTCTCGTAGACGCCCCGACCGGGCCCTTCAGGCGTCCAGCACCTGCCGCAACAGGCTGGGATCGTTGGAGATGATCCCGTCGACGCCCCAGCCGGCCAGTTCGGCCATGCGCTGCGCGTCGTCGACGGTCCACACCACCACCCGCAGCCCGCGGTCGTGGGCGTGCCGCACCAGGTTCTCGTCGACGAGGCCGTCCCATGGGCAGACGGTGCCGTGGCCATGGGCGAGGGTGCGCTCGAGGATCAGGTCGGCGGTGTAGCGCTCGACGACCACCCAGCCGGTGGGAAGCGTCGCGTCGGTCTGTCGGATCTGGTCGACGGCGGCGATGTCGAACGACGACACCAGCAGCAGTTCGGGTGGCCGGTAGGCGGCAGACAGACCTGCCACGGCGTCGCAGACCAGGTGGACGTCCTCGTGGTCGGGCTCGCTGGGCAGGTGCTTGACCTCGACGTTGACCCCCATGCCCTCGCAGGCCTCGAATGCCTCGGCGAGGGTGGGCACGTGGTCGGGCAGGTCGGCGGCGGCGAGCTCGCGGAGCAGCCGGCCGTCCTCGAGGTGTGCGTCGTGGTGGGCGACCAGCACGCCGTCGGCGGTGCGCCGCACGTCGAGCTCGACCCAGTCGGCACCGGCCTCGCGGGCGGACCGGTAGGCCGCCACGGTGTTGTCAACGTGTTTGGCGGAGTCGCCCCGGTGGGCGATGGCAAGCGGACGGTCGGCCATGCGCTGGGCAACCTAGTGGCCCGACCACCAGCGGGTGGGAGCGTGCGGCCGGTCAGGCACGAGGGTCGCGGGCGTCTTCGAGCGGGCTGACGAGGCGGCTGGCGGGTATGCGCACCTCGGCGACGGTGCCCTGCACGTCACCGGGACGCAGGCGGATCGACCCGCCCAGTTCCACCTCGACGAAGGTCCGCACGATGGTGAGACCGAGACCGGTGGCGTCCGCCACCTCGAACCCCTCGGGGAGGCCCCTCCCCTCGTCGGCCACGTCGATGCGGAGCTGCTCCGGCCGGCGGTCCAGCGAGATCACGACGCGGCCCGGCGACCCGTCCTCGGGCACCGAGGCGCCACGGAAGGCGTGGTCGACGGCGTTCTGCAGCAGCTCGGTCACCACCACGGCCAGCGTCGTGGTGACCTGGGCCGGGAGGATGCCGGCGTCGCCGACGACCTCGAAGCGCAGCGGCCGCTCCGGCATCGAGACGCTCTCCTCGACGATGCGCACCAGCGGCTTCACGATCTCGGTGAACGAGACGTCGTGGTCGATGCTCTGGGCCAGCGCCTCGTGCACCACCGAGATGGCGCTGATGCGCCGCACCGACTCCCCGACCGCCACCCGGGCCTCCTCGGACTCGAGCCGACGGGCCTGGAGGCGCAGCAGCGACGAGATGGTCTGGAGGTTGTTCTTGACCCGATGGTGGACCTCGCGGATCGTGGCGTCCTTGGACACGAGCATCCGGTCGCGGCGACGCAGGTCGGTGACGTCGCGGAGCAGCACGATCGCCCCGGTGGCGCGCCCCCCGTCGAGCAGGGGCAGGCAGTGGCTCACGACCGTGGTCTCGGTGCCGGCGACCACCTCGTCGATGGCCGAGGAGCGTCGGGCGAAGGCGTTGCGGAGCATCTCGGGGGCGAGGCCGGAATCATCGATGCGGGCGCCGACGACGGCCCGGTGCATCCCAAGCCGGTGCATCACCGACACGGCGTTCGGAGAGGCGAATTCGATACGGCCGTCGCGGTCGACGAGGAGCAGGCCGTCCCCGACGCGCGGGGTTCGGTGCCGGAGCCGCTCCTCGTTCCGGTACGGGAACTCGCCGCGGTCGAGCATGAGGGCGAAGCGGTCGAACACCTTCTGGTAGGTGCGCTCCTGCTCGCTGATGGGACGGTCGTCGGGTTCGCGCCGTTCCCGGGCCAGGGCGGCGACGGTCCGGCCATCCCGGCGGATCGGCACGACCTTGATGGAGATGTCCCGGTCGACGCCCATGTGGATGCTGCCCTCGACGATGTGGCCCTCGGCCAGGCACTCGGCGACAAACGGTCGCCGGCTGCGCTGGAACACCTGACCGACCAGGTCGGCCCGATAGAGGGTGGTGCCGGTGGTGGGGCGGACGTGGCCGAGCAGCACCAGGGGGGCCTCGCGCTGCTCGGTCTCGGGGGCGTAGAGGAGCAGGTCGGCGAACGAGAGGTCGCTGAGCAGGCCCCACGAGCCGGTGAGGTCCTGGAGGTGGACGACGTCGGCCTCGTAGAGGGCCGTGTGGGTCCGGCAGAGCTCAACGAGGGTCGCCATGCGACGAGCCTACGGGTGGTGCGCGTCCGGATCCGGGGTCGAGGAACCGAGCGGGCGTGCGGTCAGGCCGGGGTCAGCTGAAGCCGAAGGGCTTGCTGCCGTCGCCGGGGTCGACGTCGACGTAGGCGACCTTGTCGGCCGGCACGGCCACGGTGCGTCCCCTGGCGTCGACGAGGGAGAACACGCCGCCCTCGTCGGCCAGGGCCGCAGCGAGGGCGGCGTGGACGGACGCGGCGTCGGCGTCGTCGCCCAGTTCGACGGTGAGTTCCTTGGCGGTGTTGACCACGCCGATGCGGACGTCCATTGGATGTGCTCCTCCTGGTGGGGCTACGACAGCAGCTTGAGTTCGGGGTGGGCGCGCTTGGAGGGCCTCATCTCCTCGTCGAGCACCCGGGCCATCTCGGCGAACACGGTGCCGGCCTCGGTGTCGGGTCGGCTGGCAATGGGGTCGCCCGAGTCGGCGCCCTCGCGCAACTCGGGAACCAGCGGCACCTGGCCGACGAGGCGCACGTCGAGTTGCTCGGCCAGCTCGGCGCCGCCGCCCGAGCCGAACAGCTCGTAGCGGGTGCCGTCGTCGCCGGTGAACCACGACATGTTCTCGATGACGCCCTTGACGCCGATGCGGACCTTCTCGGCCATGTAGGCGGCCCGCTGGGCCACCTTCTGGGCGACGGGCTGCGGGGTGGTGACGACGTACATCTCGGCGGTCGGCAGGAAGCCGGCAAGCGAGATCGAGATGTCGCCGGTGCCGGGCGGCAGGTCGACCAGCAGGTAGTCGGGTTCGTCCCAGTAGACGTCGGTGAGGAACTGCTCGAGCGCCTTGTGGAGCATCGGGCCCCGCCAGATGACCGGCTGGTCCTCCTCGGCGAAGAAGCCCATCGAGATGCAGCGCACGCCGTGGGCCTCGGGCGGAATGAGCATGTCGTCGATGACGGTGGGCGGCTGATCGACGCCGAGCATTCGCGGGATCGAGAAGCCCCACACGTCGGCGTCGACGACGGCGACGTCGTTGCCGCGGTGGCCGAGGGCGACGGCCAGGTTGGCGGTGACCGACGACTTGCCGACGCCGCCCTTGCCGGAGGCGATGAGCAACACCCGGGTGCGGCTGCCGGGCCTGCCGAACGGCACCTCCCGGCCCTCGGCGTGGCCGTAGGTGGGGTTGGTGCCGGCGGTGGCCGACGGGTCGCCGTGGACCATCGCCCGGACGGCCTCGCGCTGCTCGTCGGTCATGACGGTGAACTCGACGGCCACCGAGTCGACGCCGTCGAGGGGAGCGACCGCCTCGTCGACGGAGCGCTGGATCTCGGCCTTGAGGGGACAGCCGGGCACGGTGAGGGCGACGGTGACGGTGACGCTGCCGCCGTCGATGGCGACGCCGGCGACCATGTCGAGGTCGACGATGGAGCGGCGCAGTTCGGGGTCCTGAACGGGCCGGAGGGCCTCGACGACGTGTGTTTCGGTGGTGGACACGGGGTTCCTGGGACTCGAGCGGAGGGGCGCGGCCCGGCCAAAAGAGGCCGGCGTCCGGGTTCGGTAGGCTAACCGGGTGGACAGGGCACCCCTCACGCCCGCCGAGTTCGGCGCCGCGGTCACCGCGATCACCAACGCCTTCGGCGATCCGACCCGCCGCGACATCTACCTGCACGCCCGCGAGTCGGCCCACGGGGTGACCGCCGCCGAGGCCGCGGAGCACTTCGACCTGCACCCCAACGTGGCCCGTCACCACCTCGACAAGTTGGCGTCAGGCGGCTACCTCGAGGTCGCCGTCGAGCGGCCCGAGGGCGCCACGGCCGGCCGGCCCTCCAAGCACTACCGGGTGGCCGACCCGGGCACACCGCTGGAGCTGCCGGTGCGCCAGGACACGGTGCTGATCGGCCTGCTGGGCCGGGCCCTGGCGCTGCTGCCGTCCGACCAGGCCGAGGCGATGGCCGAGGAGGTCGGCGCCGAGGTCGGCCGCTCGATGGCCGAGTCGATCGGGGCCGACGAGGTCCACAAGTCCTTCCGGTCGGCGATGCAGGCCGTGGCCGACGCCCTGACCGCCCACGGCTTCGCCGCCCGGGCCGAGCGGGCCGGCGGCGACCAGCTGCGGATCGTCTCGGAGCACTGCCCGTTCGGCGGCGCCCCGATCGAGCATCCGGTGATCTGCGCCGTCGACCGGGGGCTCGTGCGCGGCATGCTCGGCGCCCTCTACGGCGACGCCGAGACCGACCTGTCGTCGTCCCTCCCGATGGGCGACGACGTCTGCATCACCGAAGTCACCGCGTGAGCGGCGGTCGCCACGTCCGCTGACCGGCCGACCCGGTTCACGAGCACCGATGCCCCGCCACCACCTCGACAGCACCTCGACCTCGCCGATGCGGCCAGCGTCGCGGGAGGCGCTGACTTCGGCGCCGGACCCGGGCGTCGACGCCCACCGGTCGCGGCGCCTCTCGGTGTGCTGGAACACGACCGACGACGACGCCCTCGACACACCGCCCGGGATCCTCGAGCGCCTGCGGGCGCTCGGTTGACGGCAGCAGTCCGGCAGATCCCGCAGCCGTGATCCTTCTCGTGCGCCACGCCTCGGCCGGCGACCGCTACCGCTGGTGGGGCGACGACGCGGACCGCCCGCTCGACGACCGGGGACGGGAGCAGGCCGAGGCGCTGGCCGACGCCTACGCCGGCCTGGCCGTAGCGTCGATCCTCGCCAGCCGGGCGGTGCGCTGCCAGCAGACCGTCGGCCCGCTCGCCCACCGCACCGGCGTCGACCTCGTCGCCCATCCGGCCCTCTTCGAGGGCGGCGGTGCCGAGGCCACCGAACTGGTGCGGGACCTGGCCGCCGCCGGGGGCGACGCCGTCCACGTGCTGTGCAGCCACGCCGACGTGATCCCCCAGGTCCTGCGGGACCTGCTGCTGGACGGCCTCCACGTGACCGGTCCACGCGGCTGTGCCAAGGGCTCCGCCTGGGAACTCACCGTCGAGGACGGCCGCCCGGGGTCGGGCCGCTACGTCCCCCGCCCGGGATCGGGGGCCTAGCCCAGCAGGCCCTCGGATTCGAGGAGGGACACGAGATCGGCGGGCGGGTCGGCGAGGGAGGCGAACTCGGCGGCGTCGGCGGTGGCGCCGGCGGTGTCGCCCAGCAGCACCGACCGGGCGACGGCCCGGTAGGCCAGGGCGTGGGCGTGGCGCGGGTCGGCCGACACCGCCTCGTCCAGGCTGACGACGCCGATCTCGAGAAGTTCCGGCTCGCCGGTGCGGACCAGCAACCAGCCCCGCTCCGCCAGCAGCCCGGCGGCGGCCGGGTCGACGGCGAGGCCCGAGTCGAGCAGGTCGAGGGCGGCCAGCAGGGCACCGCCGGCGGTCAACTGCCCGGCCACCCGCTCGCGCAGGCGGGTGGCGGCCAGCAGGTCGCCGACGATGGGCGGGGCGTCGAGGGCGTCGAGCGCCACCAGGTCCTGGGCGGCCTCGGGGGCGTCGCCGTCGGCGAGGCGCTGCGACGCCCGGAACACCCGGGCGTCCGGATAGGTCGGGTCGGCCTCGACGGCGGCCTCCAGGTCGGCCCGTGCGGCCAGGGCGTCGCCGTTGCGGCGGTGCGCCCAGCCCCGGTAGGCCAGCGCCTCGGCGTTGGAGGGCTGCAGGTCGAGCACCTGCGTGTAGAGGTCGATGGCCTCGTCGATGGGCGCCACGCCGGCCTCGATGAGCAGCGTCCGCGTCGACTGGCGGATGTCGCCGGAGAGCGAGTCGCCCAGGCCCCGGCCACCGGAGAGCCGGGCCACGAGCACGCCGGCCACCAGTGCCACGACGACCACCCCGACCAGCACCAGCGGCCGCGCCGACCGGGCGGCGTCGCCCTCTTCCTGGCCGCCCTGCCATCGCCGCACCGCCGCCCACACCAACGCCGCCGCCACCACGGCGGCGACCACGGGCAGCACCCAAACCAGGCCGGTGAGGCCGCTGCCGCTCGGCGTGTAGTCAATGTCCTCGCCGAAGCGGGCCACGAGCATGGTGCGGATGTCGTCGTCGGTGGCGCCGCCGTCGACCATCGAGGCGATCGACGCCCGGATGGTGCGGGCGATCGGCACGTCGGACTCGGCCACCGACTGCCCGGCACACACCGGGCAGGCGAATTCCTGGGCCAGATCGTGGGCCCGGTCGGCGTTGGTGAGCGCCGGCCGCCCGGCCACCTCGGCCACGACCAGCGTGCCGAGGGCGACGACCAGCAGCAGCGGCCACAGCCACCGCATCCCGCGCCCGGCACTCATGCGCCCGCCGCCTCCGCCAGCAGTTCCTCGAGTTCGGCGAACTCGACCCCGCCGACCACCTTGGCGGCCACGTGGCCCGAGGGCGAGACGAGGTACGACTCGGGCACGGCCACGACCCCCCAGTCGACGGCGATGTGGCCGGTCCCGGTCGCCAGCACCGGCCAGCCGCCACCGGCCTCCCGGAAGAACCGCTCGACGGCCGCCGCCGAGTCGTCGAAGGCCACGCTGACCACCCGGGCGTCGTCGGCGCCGGCGTGCGCCTCGGCGAAGGCGACCAGCTCGGGGTGCTCGACGATGCACGGCACGCAGGTCGTGGAGAAGAAGTTGACGAGCAGCCAGCGGCCCCGCTGGGCGTCGAGGTCCCAGGCGTCGCCGTCGATGGTGGTCCCGGCCAGCGGCGGGGCGGGCTGGCCGACCAGGTGGGTGGAGACGCGGTCGGGCCCGGCGTCGCGGGTGGCCATCACCCCGACCAGCACCGCCAGCACGACCCCCACGGCGACGGCCGCCGACCGCACCGGGCTCATGCCTGGACCCCTTCCCCCGCAACGGCGGCCTCGGGTGCCTCCTCGTCGCGCCGGCGCCGGTCGGGCACCACCGCCAGCAGCGTGCCGACCGCCATGACGGCGCCACCCACCCAGATCCACCACACCAGCGGCTGGACCGTCACCCGCACCACGGCGGCGTCGCCGGGCTCCTCGGGCACCGCCAGCACCGACAGCTGCACGTCGTCCCACCAGGTCGACCGGGTGGTCGGCGTGCCGATGGTCTGGCCGGCGAACGGGAAGAACGTGACCGCCGGCGTGTACGCGTCGCCGTCCAGCAGCACCCGGACCAGCACCTCCGACTTCTCGGACCGCTGCACCTCCTCGACGCCGTCGAAGACCAGCTCGTGGCCGGCCACCACCGCCCGGTCGCCCGGCTCCGCGAAGCGCACCTCGGCCTGGCGCACCGACGACGAGGAGCAGGCGAACGCCACCGCCACGACCGCCACCCCGACGTGCACGACCATGCCGCCGCTGGACCGTCCGACCATGCCCCGCAGGCCCCGTGACCGAACCGCCAGCAGCAGTTGGCGCGTGGCGCCCCCGCAGGCGAAGGCGCCCAGGCCGACCGCCAGCACCGTCGCCCAGCCCCGGGCACCCAGCGCCACCGCCACGACCATCGCCGCCACCGCCGCCACCGCCGGCCAGCGCAGCCGGTGCGACAGCACCTCGGCGCCGGCCCGGCCCCACGGCAGTGCCGGCGCCACCGCCATCAGGAACAGCAGCAGGAACCCGATCGGCATCGTCATCCGCTCGAAGTACGGATTGCCGACCGAGATGCGGTCGCCGTTGGCGGCCTCGACCAGCAGCGGGAACACGGTCCCGAGCAGCACCACGAAGGCGAACGCCCCGAACAGCAGGTTGTTGGCGAGGAACGCCCCGGTGCGCGACGCCGGAGAGTCGATCGACCCCTCGGCCCGCAGGGCGTCGCCCCGCCAGGCGATCAGTCCGACGGCCGTCGCCACGACCACGGCGAAGAAGGCCAGCAGCATCGGCCCGATCCCCGACTCGGTGAACGAGTGCACCGACTCCAGCACGCCCGACCGGGTGATGAACGTGCCGAGGATCGTGAGGGCGAACGTGGCGCACAGCAGCGACAGGTTCCAGACCCGCAGCATCCCGCGGCGCTCCTGGACCATCACCGAGTGCAGGTAGGCGGTGCCGGTCAGCCACGGCAGGAACGAGGCGTTCTCGACCGGGTCCCACGCCCAGTAGCCGCCCCAGCCCAGCACCTCGTACGACCACCAGGCGCCCAGCAGGATCCCGACCGACAGGCAGCCCCATGCCATGAGCGTCCAGCGGCGCGTCTCGACCAACCAGCCCTCCCCCAGCCGGCCGGTGGCCAGGGCCGCCACGGCGAACGCGAACGGCACCGTGAACCCGACGTACCCGAGGTACAGCAGCGGCGGGTGGAACGCCATGAGCACGTGGTTCTGGAGCAGCGGGTTGGGGCCGGGGCCGTCGAAGCCGGGCCACGGGTCGAAGCGGCCGAACGGGTGCGCGGGCCCGGCCAGCAGCAGGAAGAAGAAGGCGCACACGGCCAGCAGCACCAGCATCGTCCAGCCCACCATCGGGTCGTCCAGCCGGTGGCGGAACCGGCGGGCGGCCAGCACCGTGTAGCCGGCCAGCACCAGCACCCACAGCAGGATCGACCCCTCGAGGGCCGACCAGAGGGTCGCCACGTTGAAGAGGGCCGGCGTGCGGTGGCTGCCGTGCTCAGCGACGAACGCCACGGTGAAGTCGCGGGTGATGAGCGCCCGCTCCATGACGGCGAACTGGCCGACGGCGGCCACGCCGACGGCCGCCACGAACCAGCGGGTGCGGACCAGGTGGACGGCGCTGCGGGTGGCGAGGCCCCGCACGGCGTTGAGGACGCCGAGCAGCGAGGCCGACAGGCCCAGGGCCACGAACCCCGAGCCCAGCGTGGCGTTCATGTCGGGGAGTCTGGCAGGACCGGGTCAGCCGGTGACGCCGCAGGCGGCGACGTCGGCGGTACGCCCCTCGGCCACCCGGTAGTCGTTGTCGTGCTTGACGACCATGTGGTCGGTGCGCAGGTGCCAGCCGTCGGCGGCCGGCGCCTCCAGCCCGGCCAGGCCCGGCACGGAGCCGGCCACCCAGGCCCCCTGGAGCACGACGGGCACCCCCGGCTGGAACAACTCGGCCGGGTCGCCCACGTGGACCACGTCGGCG
>MDTE01147053.1_pt1 | contig 17973 bp, 10 predicted proteins | sample 811231 | NCBI WGS metagenome assembly MDTE01 (sample SAMN05326651, study PRJNA326480) | marine metagenome | isolation source: seawater | place: Indian Ocean: Red Sea | collected 2010 | reverse complement strand
GTGCCTGTACTGGAGTTCGCGCTGGTAACCCATGGCGATGTTGTCCTCTGCGCGCTGCTTCAATTCGGATGTGAGCCTGCGGGATGCGTTGAGGTACGAGATGACAGCAACGTTTGGCGCCATGGTAATCATGTTCTGCTCGCCGCATCCATATGGAACCTGAACCAGCCGGTCCAGACCGTTCACCGAAGGACCCATGAGGTCCCCTACCACGGCAAACGTAGACCGCACGCTGCCCTCCACCACCCCTGCGGAGGGGAGCAGAGATGACAGGGTGACGCTTTCCACGGCGCCGCCCGAAGGTCGGTTGACCACCGCATTAGCCGTGGCCTCCCGTGGAAAGCCCTCGGGCTCGATCCTCACCGAGCGCTTCACCGCATCCGCGTGGCCCACATCCGCAGAGGTTCGGCCTGAGATTTGGACGTCAACATCACCAAGCTTTTTAGGACGGATGGTAAATGCGGCGGTACCTGTGGCCTTCGCGGCGACTGAGACGACAGAGTTAGGCCCGCCGCTGGAAACCACATCGAAGTCGGGGCTGGACGCAATCTCCACAGTCACGTCGAGCGCTCTCTCCAGATAGTTGAACACCCCGACGCGCACGACGAGATCCTCACCCCTTATCGCGGAATACGGAAGGTTGGGAGAGACGAAGAAGGGCTTGAACACCTTGAGCCGCGAAGAAGCGGCGGACTCGTCCGCAACAGCGAGCCCATCCGTCGGATGTGTCGAAAACGCCGCGAATTGCCAGGTCGTCATGCTGTCCGGGGCCACCAAATCAGGCAGGGTAGCAAGTCCCGTTCCCGCATCTGTGTCAACGTCGACCCAAACCCATGTTTCCGGGAAGAAAGAGCGCACACGTGTAACAGCAGTCAGGCCATCCCCTTTGTTGCCAGCCTTTGACGATCCGCCAGGCATCACTGCTGGCGCGTCCATCGCCATGGCCTCCTCCATCGCAAACATGACATCTCCGCCGCGGGGCATCATCCCTCCTCCTGTCGTGGTGCACTTTGACGTTTTCATTTTCGTCACCATGGCGATCGTGTTCGAATCGATGTCGGCTGGGGGATAACAAGAGGAGCCACCACCGAAAACGGCGGCGGCAGATTTTGTCGGTGAAGTTGCGGCGATGACGCGATCCTTCGTGAGCGCGCTCGATATTCCTCCCGCCTGTATCGCCACAGCCGTATCGTACGCGAGCACGTAAACCTTCGACCCTACCGCCGTCGCACGCGTCTCTAAGGTCACTTTTGCGCCTGGACGAACCTCCGCTGAACTCAGCGACAAAGTGAGATTCTGCGGAAACGCATGTGCGCTTGCTGGTGATACATCAAAGCTCCTCGCGCAGGCCACGACGTTGGTATCGTCTGTGTCCGATCCATCCCAAGGTGAATACACCAGTAGGACCGACCTGGGTTTCATAGACTCTGTCACCTGGAACAGCACGTCGGTATTCTGAGCCGCCAATCCTGTCGCGACAACACCTTTGGACTCGGAGAGAACCGCCCAAGTGAACTTACTCGAGCTCGGTGTGAACGTCGACGCGATGCGAAATTTGACACTCTGGCCGACCGAGACGGGGTCGGATGGCACGCCAGATGTAGTGACGTAGTCGCCGAACGAGGTTGTGGAGGCGACTCGACCGGACCACGACACCGTCGGGACAAGGCTGTCAGCGGATGATACCGTGTCAAACGAGACCACCGACGCAGCCATCGACTTTGACGAGGTTGCCATGGCGTCGTTGCTCACCTCGACCGACGTAATGCAGCACGACTCCGATCGGTATGAGGTTAAATCATCCTCCCAACAGCAACGCGGGTCCTGCGCGGGCACGTTCACAGTAAACTTTCCCACAGCTCTCTTGCCATTGCTCGCCTGCTTCGTCGTCACCTGGTAAATGACTGTGGACTTGTCGCTCCAGTCCATCTTGTACGTGGTTACCTTCATCGGAAACGTGGACTCCAACGGCTTTCCGTCATGTGTCGACGCCTCGAGCGTGAGCTCTATGGGCAGACCCGGCTTGATCGCGTTGCTCATCCCAGAGGAGGAAATCAAGTTCAGGTCATACGCGTTGTACTTGGGCGCGAGTGCGATGCTCCCATTCTGTGCTCGGCCAGTCGCGGCATCCCTCACTGTGGCCTCGACGACGAGCTCCGGCGCGTTTGAACCCCAACCCCAGCCAAAGTTGATATTCGCGGCGGAAACGTCCAAAGAGAACCTCGCGGAACCGTCTACGATGGGCTGCGATTTCTTCTCGGCAATGAGACGGTACTCGGTGCCAGACGGACGTTCGCGTCCATCGGGCTCCGGCATCGCCATGATAGCATCACCAAATCCGATATTCGCGCCCTCACGCTGCCATACCGTAACGTCATACGTGCCCGACATGTCCTCCCCGTACGTATACTTCGCTTTGACCTCTCCCTCAATCTTCGCCTGCCCTCGGAACACCGCGGTTGAGTCGGGGTTGATCTCGACATGAAAGGATGGAAGCACGTATCGGTCCAGGGTGAATGACTCATATCCCGACACGGTCCCATCTCCGTCCCCGTCCGTCGCGATGGCTTCGACTGTATATCTTCCCAGCGGCGGCTCGACGCTGGTGGGCATCCTCGCCGTCACCACCCCGCTCGCGTCGGCGTCGAGCTCGCGACGAAACACAATAAAATCGCTCGGGTCCTTCACCGTCAGCGTCACCTTGGCGGACCTGGGCTTGAGCCCTTTTGACGTGAGCGACAACACCCGCACCTGGACCGTCTGACCGGGTTTGTACACGGGCTTGTCCGTCTCGATGATGAGGGCGGATACGTCCATGTTCTCGGCCTTTATCAGCGTCACCGCGTGTGTCGCGAAGGCCGTCGCCGGGGCTGACGTTTTGTAGATCTTGATCCGAGCCGACCCGGGCGGAGCGCTGGATGGCACGGCCAGCTGCACCGTCTGCGCGTCGCCGGAGCCCGACGGCGCGGTCACCGATGCGATAACTTTATCCGCCGAGTCCATCAGGTCGGCTTTCAATCCCCCGGCCGTGGCCGCGCCATTCACGAGGAGACCCACCGTCGCCCCGACAGTTATTTTCGCGGGAGCCAGGACGAGCGGCTGAACCGCGCCGACCGCGGGCGCGAGTGCGAATATCGCCGTCGCCAACACGACCAGAAGCGTCTTCCATGAGCTCGTCATCGTTCCTCGCATGTTGACGGCTGGGATTATCGCCATAACCCGCCTTGCAGGAGCGCCCCACGTTGTGGTCGCCTCGAGAATGCAAAAACAATTATTTTTGCCTTTTTGTTGGCTGGACCGACCAATCACCGCCTTGCTGCCAGGCGTCCCGCTGAGCTGTCCGCAGACGGGATCTGGGGCGCACCTTTGAACTGTTTTTGTTCGGGTGTTCGGGAGAGCGAGCTGCGTTCCGGTGCAAACGGCGCAGCTCAACGCGCCGACGCCGAAGGGCGCCAGTCTTTGTGAGTCCTTGATATCGCGCCTTCTGCGCGCGCAGATGGGCGACCTCTGATCGAACCCTCCTGACGTGTCCAAGCGTTGCAGGCGGCGAAGTTCAACACGCAGGTGCAATTTTTGAGTGACCGCCACTTCTCAACGCGTTTTGGGTAACAAGGCTCCGCTCTCGCCCATGGAAGCCGCGCGCCGGGCCGCATCGGCGATGGCGTCGGCCTGGGGAGGCTCAAATCAAGGAGATACCTCAAGTAGATGGTTCCGCGTGCGAACGAGCCCGCGAGATGCTTGTTCCGGAGACGGGGAAGGGTCATCCTGCGGGAGTCACTCTCCCCTGCCGAAGAGGGCATTTCGTCTCAGCGGGAGGTGCAGGTCCACCCGTGCGGCGGTCGCGTCCATGACCATGAACGGGATCGGTTCTCCTTCTTGGCCAAGTAGTGACGGAGCCACATCGGAATCCGCACCCGGGGAACCCGACTCGCAGCAGGGCATCATCGGAGAGACGGTGGTCACCGTGACGGATGACCCCGAGACTGGGTTAACCAAGGTGAATTTGATTACGTGGGACCGCCCCAACCTCATGGCGGACATGGGCGGCGCTTTCAGCTCAATGGGCATCAGCGTAATGAATGCCATCATGAACGCAGGACCGGACGGGTTCGTCGAGAACTGGTTTGTGGTGTGCGGACCCGACAAGGGGGCCGTGCCGCGGGAACAGTGGGAACAAATCAAGCAAAGGATGAAGGCCACTTGCCAGCGCCGCGGCCGGGGCAAGCCGTGGCAGGAGCGTGAGAATCGCCTGCGGGAGCTGTTCACCCGGATAGACTCGGTCGGGAACGGGTACATTAGCCAGGACGACCTCAACAATTTCGCGCACTCTCTGAGGATGCCTAAGGCGTTCGTGCACGACTTCGTGGACGAAGGGGACCAGTCGGGTGACGGCAAGATGACGTTCGAGGAGTTCGCGGCGTTCGTACGATCCAAAGAGATTTCGCTTCAAAACGCGTACGAGTCCCTCAACCCAGACGCTAAGGGTAGGATTCGCGGGTCACGTCTGAAGAAAAACCTCGGCAACATGGAGATCCGCGCGGGTCGATACAATTCGCGAAAGAAGATCCGGCGCAAAGGCATAGAGAAGATGCTTCAGTACGTGGAGGACGAGCAGGTGCTGAACGCCAACGATTTCAGGGACCTGATGATCCTAATCCCAGAGAATCAATTGCAGACGGTGTCCCCGTACTACATGAAGGTTGGCCTGGACATCGGTACCAGGCGCCTGCCCATCCCGGATAGGCGCAAGGATGGCAAACCGTGGGGACACCTTTTGGCCGGCGGCATCGCGGGCATCGCTTCCAAGACGGTCTCTTCGCCACTCAACGTCGTTGCGGTTCGATCCATCGCCGGGGAAGGGGGTGCGAGTCGCATTTCAGCCCGCGAAATGTGGAGTACGATGTCGCACATCGCGCGCACGGAGGGTATCGGCGGTTTGTTCAAGGGCAACATGTCCAACTGCATCAGCAGCGCACCGGGCAAGGCAATTGATTTTTTCGCTTACGCAGCGTACAAGGGTCTGCTCACAGGCAACGACCGCGAACCGTCAAACTTGGAGCGTCTGCTCGCGGGTTCACTGGCGGGCATGACCTCAGACAGCATCCTGTATCCGCTGGAGGTGGTTTCAACCCGAGTGACCATGAACATGTCAAAGACGGGAGCGACAAACATCCCACGGGCGATGGTGGAGATTGCGAAGAAAGAGGGGATCCGCGGTCTATACAGCGGCTGGGGCGCGGCGATGGTGGGCGTGGTACCGTATGCCGGTATATCTTTCGGTTGTTACGACATCCTGAGCACGCAGTACAGGAAATTCGCTCGCGTGGACAGCGCGGGTCCTCTTCCAACTCTCGGAATTGGATTCATTTCAGGTTTTTTGGCCTCCACCATCTCGTTTCCACTCTACAGCGCCACGGTCAAGCTGCAGACCGGAACTTTGGCGCCCGTATTGGTGGGCAAGCAGAACTTAGTGAGCGTGATAAGGTACACGATCGCCAAGGATGGGTACAAAGGGTTGTTCAACGGCTGGCTTCCGGCGTCCACCAAGATGTTCCCGCAGGCTGGGATCTCGTTTGTTGTGTACGAGATGGTCAAACGGCGGCTCGATCAATCCAACTACGTGGACGTAGAGGCGGACGAGGACATCTTTGATTGATTGCTCGCTCCCTCGCGAGTGTAGATTACATAGACATATTGGATGATGAGTAACTTGTATCGATGAGTTGGTTTACATTGCAAAAAATGACTCTACTTCTTGAGGCTACCGAGCACAGTGCGGTGCCTCGGGTCGGTGTTTTCAGTGTGAACGTGCTCGAATCCGCACTCCCTCAGCATCTCCTCGATATCTATCGTGTAGTATTCGTTGGAGTGAGGCTCAGTGGACTTCATCAGCGTGAACAGCGCCGGTGGCAGGTTCTGGATCACCGGAGACTTTGGGTTGTTGTCGGTCATCACGAAAACGCCGCCGGGCTTGAGGATCCTTGCCGCCTCCGTCATCAGCGCCCTCGTCGCGTACTCCGGGCACTCGTGGATCACGAAAGCCAGGGACACGATGTCAACGGAGTTGTCCGCCATCTTCGTGTCCTCCCCTTTTCCGTGTACCCAAGTCCTGCGCTCGCTCCCCGGCTCACCCACGTCCCTGTGCTTCGCCACCGCGAGCATATACGGTGAGAGGTCGAGCCCGACCATCTTGGAGTTCGGGAACGCGTCCGAGATGTACCTGGTGCTGATACCCACCGAGCAACCGACGTCCACGATCGTATCGGGCTCCTTACCGTAGTATTCGTCCACGTGCGCCCTAAGCGCACCTGTGTACGAGTCCCTCAACCTCTTCTGTGCCGCGTCTGCGGTGATGCGATCCTTCGGCCATACCCTCAGGGCCATGGAGTACGTCGCAGGTTCAGCCTCGACAGCCGCCTGCCAGCACAGATTACCCTCTGCGTACGCGTGGAAGGGCTGGAGATAGTACTCCGGGTACTCGACACTCTTGTTCTCGATCTCGGCAAGCGCCTGCTTCACCGCGGGCTCGTTGCCCAGCTCCTCGGCGATGTCCCTCCACGCCACGCCGTTCTTCTCCGCGGTGTTGATCAGCGTGCGCCTGGCCATGGGCTTCATGATCCCCTCGTACAGAACCTTGTTGGAGATGGCCGCGTCCACCACCTTGGACAGGAGGTCGTCGCCGGCCCAGTCGGGCTTGACCTTGTCATCGGCGGTGCCAGCACTCCCGGAGGCTCCTCCAATCACCGAACGGCGGGCGACGCGTCGGCCGCTTCGACGAGACGCGGCGACGTCAGCACCGAGCGTCGCCCTCGTGGATGTGGCGAAAGAAATTACCGCGGTCATCGTCACCGGTCGCGAGGATGTACTCGGGCGTCCTCGCGCGTCGCGCAATGCCCGGTGCACGCACACGCGATATCTCCAACAAGTGGAGCGAAAGTTCTCAGATCGGATCTCGACCAATCACGCACGAGAAATCTCGACGGTTCAGGACTCAAGAAACCGGACCGAAACCTGCCGGGCGCCGAGAAGAGGCACTTCGAAAGCCAACAACGAAGGAAGGAATAAATTCAGAGCCGGTGGCGCGGGGAAGGGTTGCGTCGGCGAGCGCGAGATAGCGCCGTTCCGGGGTTCAGGATGGCAGACAAGGACCACGAGGCTGCGCTCGCGGAGCTCCTCGGCGAGGTGGGCCCTTTGGACGATAAGAAGGCGGGGGGCGACGCCGGCAATCGATCCTCGAATGGAGTTCACACCGCCGAGGACGACGTGTCCGTGGAGCGCGAGCTGAACCTGGGTCCGCTGGACATAACCTCCGAGAGGGACAACGACGTGTTCGCGGCGCTGGGAGAAGGTGGGCTGGACCTCGATCTGGTCAAGTACGCGGACCACGACGTGGTTCGGTCGGTGATGGAGAACAGCGACGCGACGGATCTCAAGCGAAGGGCGAAGGCTGTCGAGGACAAGCTGCAGTCGGTTGAGATGGAGTCCATCAAGGACTACGTTTTGGAGTCAGACAACCTGCTAGAGCTGCACGCGCAGATTCAGAGTTGCGACGGTATCTTGGGAGACATGGAGTCCCTGTTGAGCGGGTTCAAGACGGAGCTCGGGAAGATCAGCACCGAGATTCGAAGCCTGCAGGACCAGAGCCAGTCCATGGGGATCAAGCTGAGGAACAGGAAGGCTGCCGAGCGGGGGCTGAGCGAGTTCGTAAATTCAATAACCCTGCCGCCGGACCTGGTTCGCACCATCGCCGAGGAGGACGTGTCTGAGCGATACCTCTCCGCCCTCGCCGACCTCGATCGAAGGTTGAAATCTGTTGAGGCCAACCCGAGCGCGAGCGCGTCAAAGTCGGCGGAGGATGTCGTGCCGGAGCTGGAGCGACTCAAGGCGACGGCGTGCGCAAAGTCGAGGGAGTTTATGATGGCTCGGTTTTACAGCCTGCGCAAGCCAAAGACGAACGTTCAGATACTGCAGCAGAACTCCATCATGCCGTACAAGTACTTGGTGACGTTTTTGGCGAACCACGCTCCGGCAATTCTGACAGAGGTTCGCGCCTGCTACGTGGATACAATGTCCAAGGTGCTGCGTCAGGCCATACACGGCTACGTTTCCTCGCTGCGGAGCCTTCAGCAGGATATCGCGAGCAGGACAGACCTCTTGGGTGCTGAGGAGAACGCGGCGAGCGGCGGTGCCGGAAGTTTCTTTGCACAGTTTGGTGGTGCGAAGAGCGCGGCAGCGTTAAAGAACCGCTCCTCGGTGTTCTCGCTCGGCTCCAGGGCGGCGGTGCTCGGAAATCTGGAGACCACGCCGCCGCTGATCGTCCACCAGGTGCAGTCACAGGGCCTGAAGGTGCCGCACGAGGCATTGTTCAGGAGCAGTCACAAGCTTGTGATGGACACGGCGACGTTTGAGTACCTGTTCTGCGTCGAGTTTTGGCAGCAGGACCGAACCATCTTCAACGACGTGTTCGCGCCGACTATTGCGACGATGGAGGAAAACCTGCAGCTTGGGCTGGCGCATGGTGGCGCGAGTAACGTGTTCGGCGGCAACTTTGATGCCATCGGGCTGCTGCTTATGATTTTAATTAACAGGGAGCACCGGGTGGTGATGTCCAGGCGAAAAGTGCCGTGCTTGGACCATTACCTGGACGGGGTCAACATGACACTCTGGCCAAAGTTCAAGGAGGTGTTTGATGCGCACCTGCAGTCGGTTTTGGCCGCAAACGTCAACGCCATGTTCAAGGATGATGTCAGGGCGCACTACGTGGCGAGAAGGTACGCAGAGTTTGCCGCTTCCATGATTGCGCTCAGCGGCGGAGGCTCGATGGCCAACGGGGAATCCGACGGGTTCATAGGCGACGGGCAGCTAGAGAGCAACTTGGAGCGCTTGAGGTTCGCGGTGCACGCGCTACTGCTGAAGGTGGCCAAGATGTTTCCAGGGAAGAAGCGCGGTACGGTGTTCTTGTTTAACAACTTTGACACCATCTGCGCGGTTGTCAGGGAGGCTAGACCGATCTTCCTCAAGTACGACGAGAACGGCGGCGGGCAGACGTTCAGTAACGAAACGTTCAAGTTCTTTGACGAACAGCTCGCGGCGCAGTCCGATGCCTTCGTCGAGGAGGAACTCGCCGACCACTTTGGGCCGCTCATCGAGTTTGTAAAGAGCGCGGAGACTTTGCAGAAGGGGGCCGAGGGTGAGGAAGGACAAGCGCCGTCGCTTCAGCAGGCTACGCAGTTGATGCGCGACTTCGCCGATCGTTGGAAGGGAGCCATCGAGCGGATTCACGCCGAGGTTATCAAGAACTTCGGCAACCTGCAGCGGGGGATGGATGTGCTGCAGAGGACGCTCTCGCAGCTGCTGGTGTATTACACCAGGTTCGCGGGGCCGGATGGCGTCCTGGCGCAGATGGGACCGGACGGCGCGGCGCTTTGCAAGGATGCGGTCACAAACCCCGCGTTCATGTACGAGATCAAGCGCCACTCGCAGTCGAGAATCAACTGATAGCTTAGAGTCGGGCATGAGCTCGTCGAGGTTGAAGCAACACCAAACAAATCTCGTCAACTCAAGAATAGACCCAGACTCCCGCCATTGGAAAATCCGCGTCCGCGCCACGTCATCGAGGAGAAATATCTGAAAAAGCACCACGCGGTGCACTTTTTGCTTTTTTCCAACGGGAGACCGCCCCGTGCGGCGCACCCCGCTCAGCGCTCGGGACGCGACACCTTGTCTCGGCAAGTCGCACTGGAGTACAGACGCACACGCGACGTTCTGTTCGGGTTTGTTTGACGAGAAACGCGCCGGTGACTCGCGGGGACATCCTTGGGGTCCCCGCTCCATTTCCACGAATTTGGAACCTCCGTCCTCTTGAGGGCGGCCCGGACTGTTACTCGTACGATCCTGGCGAACGCGATCGGGTCTGCACGACAAGCGCAATGCCGCCAAAGAGCAGCAAATTTCGCGGCGTGACGCTGTTCCGCCCGACGAAGAAGTGGCGCGCTCAAATTTCCGCTGGAGGCAAGACGACGAGCCTCGGGTGAGTCGCGACCCTACCCTTCGCCCCAGACAGCATCCGTCAATTTCCAACAACGAACCGTGCCATCTTGAATTGAATTGTTCGCTGACCTCCCTCCTTCCGCGCGAGCAGGGACCACGACACGGAGGAGGAGGCGGCTCGCGCGTTCGACAGGGCCGCGATCAACAAGGCGGGCCCGGCGGCGGCCACCAATTACCCCATAACCGATTACGCCAAGGAGATGGAAGCGCTTCAGAAGGTTTCCGTCAGCGAGCTGGTGGCCACCCTGCGGGCGAAAGCCAGGAGACACGGTACCCAAACCTCCCTGTACAGGGGTGTCTCTCTGCTGAAGCAGACGGGCAAGTGGCACGGACAGATCAACGTGGGCGGCAAGCAGCTTCACCTGGGGTTCTTCGCAACGGAGGAGCTCGCCGCGCGCGCGTACGATCGCGCCGCGATCCACAAGGCGTCCACAGAGGGTGGCGTCATCGTCACCAACCTGGACATCTCCGAGTACGCGCACGAAATTGAAAAACTTCAGCGCATGACCCGCAAGGAGCTGCTCTCAATGATCGCGGACGAGAAGAAGCAGCAGCAAAACCTCGCCAACTCCGTGCAAAAGGACGACAGCGACGGGAGCAACGGGGGCTCCGGGTCCGGATCGGGCACCGACGCGCCAGCCGCGTCGAGGAGGTCCGGCAAGCTGTACGGGCGCCAGAGCAACCGAAGCAGCGCGTCGCAGCTCACGCACGTCGGATCTATGCCGAGCGTCAGGGACGGGAGCAACTCGCCGACGAACCAGGAAGGGGGTGGGAGCCACGAGGCGCCGGACACGTCGTCGGGGGAGAAGAGTGGGTTCGAGACGGTCAAGCTCCCGCCGGCGAGGCTCGCGGCGCAGGAGGAGATGAGCAAAAAGTCCCCGCAGCCCGCGGCGGTCGCAGCCGGGCTCGCGAGGATCGAGGGCAAAGTGGGCAACAAGAGGGCCATCGAGGAGGCGATCATGCCCCCGCCCTCGCCGAGGAGCAAGCACAGGCGGACCAAGATGGCGCCATCTCGCGCGCCCGTCTCCGGAGGATTTGCCGCTTGAGGCTTCTCTGTCTTGTACACACGTCGGCGATTACTTCCAGTGACTGCTGGACACTATATTATGGCGTGCCGTGCCCTTCAAGCGCTAGGGGCTCCGAGTTTAGAACGCGAGAGCTTCTAGCCTACGGTGTTGATTGTAACATAAGTTAAACACTGGTTGATGACACTGCCTGCCCGTTGCCATCGCCGCTGTCTTCTCATGTGTGTGCGGGGGCGAGAACCCAACTTGGCACTCTGCTGCCCAAACGCCAACGCCAAACGCTGCCACGTCTTTGTATCGCAATCTTGTTTGTCCAGTCACACGCGAGTCGCGCGAGCCGCGAGGAGACATGATGTCGGCGTCGTCCTCTGCGTTTCGGATCGGCGTTCCTAACCGACGTCTCGTTCATCGCAAGTGGATCCGATCTGTCCCTATCCGCGGCAACCGGCATCGGGCACGCGCTGGGTCCACGGATGAGGACGAAGGGTGGAGTTTCCTCGGCGGAGGTGGGTCCGTGTCCAAGTCGCAGGACGAGGCGCTGGAGCAGGACGGTTGGGTGTCTTACGACCCGGAGCCCGATCCTTCGACTAGCGGGGAGTGGGAGACGGATTCGCGGGGCAAGGTGGTTTACTACGCGAGGGGGTACTACTACGACGCGGTCAGGGAGACGGACATCGGGGAGCGCGTGAAAGTGGAGGTTGGCCTGGTCGGCAAGCGTGTCAAGCGCACGTTCTTCCTGCCCAAGACCCTGTCCAACGGAGAGTCCGACATCGTGGAGGTGACGATGGAGAGACCCTTGGGGATCGTGTTCGAGCCGGACACCGAGGGCAGGGTGAGGGTGGCGGACTTTGTGGACGGTTCTCGCGCGGGTCGAGCGGCTGCCGTGGCGTCTCTGTCTCCGGCTGGCGCGCAGGCGGCCAGCAGGGGCGACGTGTTGAGGGCGTTCACCGCGTCCACCGTATCGTTCGGACCCAGGGCACAGCTCCTGGGAGATCTCTCGGGGAGTAAACGCGCGGTGGTGCTCTTCGGAGCCGATGGTCAGTCGTGGACAAAGACCACGTCGGCGCTGACGTCGGGGCTCGTCGCAGACGGACCTGTTACGCTGCTCTTGGAGCGGGACAGGGACCCGGAGCGCGCCAAGGCGTGGACGCCGGAGGAACTCCCGCAGGACGACCCGCGCGTGCCGCAAAAGGATCGATCTCGAGGTTCCAAGGCGCCCAGTAGTTCCCCCAAAACGGCGGGGTCCGGGACGAGGAGGACGGTTGAGGAAGAGAGCGACGTGCCGGACGCGATCAACTACGCCTTTCTCACCGCTTTCGTGAGCTTCATCTTACTCATTTTGGCCGGGTTCAACCCGTGAGGGTTTGAGCGAGTGTGTGATTGAAAGTATCTCATGTTTATGACAGGGCGGTTGACTCCTCACGCGGCAGTCTTCTTCTTTTTCTTCTTGTCCTTCCCGTCCTTGTCCTTCTTGTCCTTCTTGTCCTTCTTGCCCTTCTTCGCTTTTTCTGCCTTGGCCGCCTTGCGTGCTCTCCTCTCCGCGCGCTTCCTGCTCTCCGCCTCCTCCTCCTGTCTCTTTTTCTCCGCGTCGCCCGCATCTAGCATTTCGGTGAACTTGTTCTTCTGGAACTTGAGCTCGTAGTCCCTTTGCGGGGCGATCTGCCTGTTCCTGTTCCAGTGATAGTTCTCGAACATCGGGTGAGGCTGAAACTTGCGCACGTTGATCAAGGGCAGGTACACCCAGCCCTTCGCGGCGCACTTTTTGCAGTCCTCCACGCCGCTTCCCTTGCAGAAGGTGCACTTGTGGTACCCGCTGTCGTCCTTATCGTCATCCAGCGTGATCTTCGTGGCGTCGAACTTCTTGAAGACGGTGCGCCGTGAGTGGCCGACGCCGTTGCACTTCTGGCACGTCAGGATACCGGTGCGGTGGCACACATCGCAGTCGTGCTTGAAGATGTGGGGCTTGAATTCCTTGGCCATATTCACCGCGTTGACCCAGAAACCAACCTGTGAGAAAAAGAAGGAGGATGTCAGCGACGGACTCGCCGCGATTGGGTTTGGCCACCCCGGGCGACAGGGTTTAGGGTTGTGGGCGGGCATCTACGACGGGAGAGGTTCCATGACGGTCGGCTCCGGCACGCGATCGACGACGAAGATATCGGCAGGGTATGTATGGTCACTCACCCCGACCGCAGCTCTCATGACCTGACCCACGCTGTCCATGGCTGAAGCGGTTGTGTTGGCGCAGGCCCGGAAACTTCCTTATCCAGCGAGCGCGCTCTCCTTGGAAGCGCCTTTCGCGAGACTTCCCCGCTCTTACGACTCCCTCGCGTGCAGGGCGCCGAAGCTGTATCCGGATTCGATCGATGCCTCGCCTCAGAAGCGGTTGAGTATTCTCGATCGGATCGCGGCGGTACCGGGTCGTGCGCCTTGCTTTGAGGGCTGGGGCGCGGTAGGCACTGTGCAGGTGGAGGAATCGGGCCGCCGCAGACTGGCAGAATGACTGCGAAGATCTGCCGGCGGTCAAATTCTGCAAAACTGGCAATTCCGGTTCACACCCCGAAGCGCGTGACGCCTTGGTCGCGATGTCGTCGAGTAACAGGATGGTCAGGCAGCCCTTCAGCCGCGCTGTCTCAGCGGTCGGCGTCAAGAAGAAGTCCAAGACTGCCAAGTACCCCCCCGAGCTCGACCGCCGGGTGGATCTGCGACTGGTCAAGTTCGATGTGATGAAGCCGTGGATCACGAACCGCGTCACGGAGCTCCTCGGCGTGGAGGACGAGGTGCTCGTCGCGATGATATTCAACTTTCTGGAAATGGACCAGGTCCACAGCAGCGGCGCGGGCATCCACTCGCAGCTCCTGACCTTTCTCGACGTCAACACCGACACCTTCATGGTGGAGCTCTGGGAACTGCTGGTCTCGGCGACGCAGAACGCGAGTGGCATACCGCAGAAGTTCATCGACGAGAAGGCGGCCGAGCTGAAGCGCCAGAAGGAGATCGCGGAGGAGCTCAAAAAGCGACAGCGGGCGGTGGAGGGGAGGGTGAAGAAGGAGGAGAGGCGGTCCAGGTGGGACGACGACGACAGGCGAAGGGACAGGGACAGGGACCGAGACAGGAGGAGGGACCGGTCCAGGAGCAGGGACAGGGACTACAGGGACCGGTCCAGGAGCAGGGATCGAAGGAAGCGATCAAGGAGCCGCAGCCGCAGCCGCAGCCGCTCAAGGAGTCCGGCCAAGCGTCAGGATCGCTACGAGAGGTACAAGTGAGGAGTCGTCGTCTGTTGTACATGTTCTCAGAGTTCAGCGCTTCGCGTCATGCACCCCGGGGAGGACGCTCATTTCTTCTTCTTCTTTTTGTCCCCCTTCTTCTTGTTCTCCAACGCCTCCTCGATCATATCCTCGGCCTCGTCCTTGTTCGCCTCCCGCTTCTTCTTTCCACCCTGAGCGGCGTTGATCATGCGCTCCGCAGCGGGCACGTCAAGCTTGGTGTTTGGACCCCCCAGCTTCAGCGCCTTGTCCACCTTCCCCTTGTATAGGTCCACCCTCTCCAACTCACGCGAGATGCCGTGATCGGCGGGATCCATGCCCACCGTCTTGATGTACACTGTGATTCGAGGGGAAACGTGCAGAGGCGAGGTGAGTTGGTGAATGTTCGGCCGGAAGGCGGGATTTTCGGGGAGTTTCGCCCGGGCGGGGAGGGCGGCGCGAGAACACGGGGCCGGTTCTCTGGGCTGCTTTACTCACTCGCATAGAGCGTGCTGACTGCGTTGGCTAGCGCGATGTGAACCCTGGCGCGCTCCAGTGGATTGAGCGCCGCCTCCATCTCCTTGCGGTCCGCCGACAGCAGCGGCGTGAGCCCATCCTCCATCTCCTGCACCGCCGCCTCGAACTTCTCCAGCTGCTCCTTGACGTCCTCGGGAAGCTTCACCTCGCCCATTTCGCCCTGACTGTCAGTACCGGGTGTCCTTTGAGACTCACGAGCAAAGCCGCGTGCGACTCTGGTCCCACGTCGTGTCCGCAAGAGTGACCCGGTCGCTCTCGTTTTCGGGTCCTGTCGATCGGTCGCCGCCGCCCAAAATTTGCCCAAAATTTTGGAGGCTTTTTGTCCAAACCGGCACGCGCGCACCCACCGGCGCGTGACCTGGGCGGCGATGGCGGAGAACTCCGAGCCCCCTAAGCGCCACAAGCTGGTCGGCGCGAAGAACTTCAAGAGGCATAATCCAAAGTCTGACCGCTTTCCCCTGCATCGCTTCCATCACGTGGAGTTCTGGTGCGTTAACCGCCGTTCACGCTTTATCCTTTCGCGATGGCCACGTCACGCGCTGCAATGGGCCGCCTCGACACCGACTGACCCTCCCGTGTGCTGACCGAACTGACGTCTCCTTCAGGTGCCACGATGCGATCACCACCGCGTCTAGGTTCGCGGTCGCGCTTGGTATGCAGGTGATCGCCAAAAGCGACATGACCACGGGCAACTCGGTGTACGCCTCCTACGTCCTCCGATCGAACGATCTCGTGTTCGTGTTCAGCGCCCCGTACGGCGGCGGCGAGGAGCAGACCGCCGAGGACATCGACAAGAAAAGGGCGAGCATGCCGCACAGCTGCTACGACGGGGAGAACATGACTCGCTTCATCACGAAGCACGGCCTGGCGGTCAAGGCTGTCGGTGTCGTTGTGGGCGACGCGGAGGAGGCCCATCGCAGATCTTCGGAACACGGCGCGAGGAACGCGGTGTACGACGACGCGGGGAACGGGACGAAACCCGCGGAGGGAATCTCCGAGGTGGAGCTGTACGGTGACGTGGTCATGCGCTTCGTCAGCGAGAACGTCGCGACGAGCGGTCCCTTTTGCCTTCCGCGATACGAGCCCATCCCGGTTGAGCCGGCGGGTTCCGAGCCGCTGTGCTACGGCTTGCAGCGACTGGACCACGCGGTGGGTAACGTGCACGACCTGCTGGAGACTGTTGATTACATCTCGAACTTCACGGGGATGCACGAATTCGCGGAGTTCACCGCGGAGGACGTCGGTACCGTGGACAGTGGCCTCAACTCGATGGTGCTGGCGAACAACAGCGAGTACGTCCTGCTCCCAGTGAACGAGCCAACGTTTGGGACAAAACGAAAGAGCCAGATCCAGACCTACCTTGAGCAGAACAAGGGTCCCGGTCTGCAGCACCTGGCTCTTAAGACGGACAACATCTTCGATACCGTTCGAAAGATGCGCGCGCATGGCGGTTTTCGCGGTGGTTTCGAGTTTCAGAAGCCGGCGTCGGAGGGGTACTACCGGGAACTGCCAAAGAGAGTGGGCGCCAACGCGCTGTCTCCGGAACAGTTCAAGGAGGTGGAGGAGCTCGGCCTTCTGGTGGACAAGGACGACCAGGGCGTGTTGATCCAGGTATTCACGAAGCCGGTGGGAGACAGGCCGACGGTGTTCATCGAAATTATCCAGAGGATCGGCTGCATGCGGGAGGTAGGTGGCGAGGAAGCCAAGGAGAGAAAGATGGAGCAGGCGGCTGGATGCGGCGGGTTCGGCAAGGGGAACTTCTCAGAGCTCTTCAAGTCGATCGAGAACTTCGAGCGCACGCTCAAGGTACCGTAATATGAAATCATCATCACATTCTTCACTACGAAGGTATTATATGCGGAGAGATCTTCACTTTACATGCTAGCAAACGGATTACTGGCATCGTAAGCAGACTTCTGTTGTGCCGCGGGAGCCGGGGCAGACATTCCTGCGAACATGTTCGGCTGCTGTTGCTGCTGAGGCGCCATCATGCCTCCGCCCATGCCCGATCCCCCAAACATGCCCATCCCGCCCATCTGCTGCTGCTGCTGCTGAGGCATCCCTCCCATTTGAGGTGCGCCCCCCATCATGCCACCCATTTGCTGCTGCTGAGGCATCCCTCCCATGATGCCACCCATTTGCTGCTGCTGCGGAGGCATACCTCCCACACCGCCCATCATCCCGTTCATCTGGCCGTTCATTGGCTGAGGCGCGGGAGCGGACGCGGGCTTAGGTTTGGGCTTGGGTGCCGATATTCCAATCGATCCACCGAGGGAAGCGAAGGGGTCTGGGGCCTCGGGTGCGGCGGCCTCGGGTGCGGCACTCACAGGGGCGCCAAAGGGATCTGAAACGCCGACAGCGGGGGCGGACATGCCTCCCATCCCCATGCCGCCCATGCCGCCCATTTGAGCCATTCCCATGCCGCCCATGCCGCCCATTTGGGGCTGCTGAGGGATTCCTCCCATCGCGCCACCCATGCCGCCCATTTGGGGCTGCTGAGGCATCCCTCCCATCTGCTGTTGTTGGGGCATGCCTCCCATCATGCCACCCATTCCGCCCATCTGCTGCTGAGGTGCTCTTTGCTGCTGCTGCTGAGGAGGCATCCCCATGCCCCCCATACCGCCCATGCCGCCCATCTGCTGTTGCTGGGGCACGCCCATGCCGCCCATCTGCTGTTGCTGGGGCATGCCCATGCCGCCCTGCATGCCGTTGGGCTGATGCATGCCTCCCGCGTAGGGCGTTGATCCCAAGCCTCCCATCTGCTGCTGGGGCATACCGCCTATGCCGCTCGTCATGCCGTTGGAAGCCGTCCCGCCTAGTCCACCCATGACGCTTGGGGCACCCATGCCCCCGTCGCTAAAGAGATCATCTTCGATCATCTTGCGAGTTGCGGGCTTTGATTCCACTGGAGGCTGCGCAGGGACAGCCTCCGCAGGGGCGGCAGAAGGGACAGACATACCACCGAACATGCCACCTTGCGCGGAGGGTGCTGGAGTGGGGACAGCCACAGGCGCTCCCGTTCCGAATGCATCCCATCCACCAGTAGCGGGAGCGGGAGCTGGAGCGGGAGCTGGAGCGGGAGCTGGAGCTGGAGCGGGAGCGGGAGCGGGAGCGGG
>MDTE01117428.1_pt1 | contig 17973 bp, 18 predicted proteins | sample 811231 | NCBI WGS metagenome assembly MDTE01 (sample SAMN05326651, study PRJNA326480) | marine metagenome | isolation source: seawater | place: Indian Ocean: Red Sea | collected 2010 | reverse complement strand
TGAGCCTGGTCTTTGAGCAGAATCTGCTCTTCGGTCAATACGGCCATGATCAGTACCCCTTCAGTCCGAGGACGCGCTTGGCGACGAGGTTCAGGTTGACCTCGTTGGAGCCGCCCTCGATCGAGTTGGCCTTGGAGCGCAGCCAGCTTCTGGTTCGGGCGAGTTCGCGGTCGTTGAAACCGTCTCCCTCCCAGCCGAGTCCGCGGTTGCCCATGATTTCCACCATGAGTTCGTCTTTCTCCTGGTTCATCTTCGCCCAGGCGACTTTCATGATGCCGATGGCGGGGGACGGTCCGTGCACGGCCGCCTCCTCGTTGAAGCGGTGCGCGGTGAGGCCAAAGGAATGGGCCAGCATCTTCTGGCGCGCGATCCGCTCGCGCAGGGCGCCGTCGGCAAGCCTGCCGCCTTCCATGGGCAGATAGTCCCGGGCGGCGTCTTCCAGTTCGTAGCTCCGGGTGCCGGAGCCCCCCATGCCGGCGATGCCCTGACGCTCGTGCAGCAACAGGTGCTTGCCGATTGACCAGCCCTTGTTGAGATCGCCGATCAGGTTTTCTTTCGGGATGACGACGTCGGTGAAGAACACCTCGTTGAACGGTGACGCGCCGGAGATGAGCTGGATCGGCTTCACCTCGACGCCGGGCGACTTCATGTCGAGCGTCATGAAGCTGATCCCTTCGTACTTGCTGCCCCGGTCGGTGCGGAACACGCCGTACATCCAGTCCGACTCCAATGCGCCCGACGTCCAGATCTTGGAACCGTTCAGGACGAAGTGATCACCTTTGTCTTCGGCGAAACTCTGCAGGCTCGCGAGGTCCGAACCCGCGCCCGGCTCCGAGTAGCCCTGGCACCAGTGGATGTCGCCGCGGATGATCGGAGGCAGGTAACGCTGCTTCTGCTCCTCGGTTGCGATGTCGAGCAGCGTCGGCCCGAACATCATCACGCCGAAGCCGCCAATCGGGTTGAAGGCGCCGGCAGTGCGCATTTCCTCGCGCAGCACGGCGGCTTCCTCGGGGGAGAGCCCGCCGCCGCCGTACTCGGCAGGCCAGGTTGGAGTGGACCAGCCTTTCTCCCCAAGCCGCTCCTGCCAGAGCTTCATGTCGCCGTCGAATTTCGCACCGAAGCCGGCCGGGACGGGTGGCGGCTTGCCTTTCAGTGATGCGGGAAAGTTCTCAGCAAGCCACGTACGCGCGGTCTCGCGGAAGGCGGTGAGGTCTGACATTTGGCGGTGCTCGTGAATCTCGGTTGCGCCGATGATATAGCGATCTGGCCCTCGTGTACGTAGGATGGCGGGGTCAACGAAGAAAGAAGGGATGCAAGATGATCGTAGGCCTCGACCACATCGGTGTGGTGGCACATTCAATCGACCAGGCGGTCGACGTACTGCAGAACCAGATGGGATTCCCGCTCGATCTGTCGCGTTCGCCGCTGCCTGATGGCGCGTACTTCGCGCCTGAGGGAACACACAACTATTTCTTCCAGGTCGGCGAGGGCGAGACGCAGATCGAGGTGCTCATCCCCGTGCTGGAAGAGAAGGGCACCTACAAGTACCTGCAGCGTTTCGGCGCCGGGCTCCATCACTGGGGCTATGGCTGCGACGACGTGGAAGTCGAAGCAGCGCGCCTTTCGGCACAGGGCCTGCGCCGGATCGATCTGGGCGAGCCTCCGGGGAGCAAGGTCACGGCTGCCTTCTTCCACCCGAAAACAGCAAACGGCATTCTCACCGAGCTCGTGCCCGCGCGACCCCGCTGATACAGCGGCAAGCGCGGCACCGACGATGCGGCAGGTCAGCGTCACGCGCTACGTGACGCCGCTCAAGGAGGGTGGCTCACTCCCGGCGATTGTCGAAGCGGACGATGACGGGCTCTACGTGCTGAAGTTTCGTGGCGCGGGACAGGGGGAACGCGCGCTCGTCGCGGAACTGATCGGCGGCGGGATCGCCCGGGCGCTCGGTTTGCGGATGCCGGAGATTGTCCTCGTCGACGTTGATCCGGCGCTTGCGAGCACCGAACCGGATGCCGAGATTCAGGACCTGATCCGCGCCAGTGCGGGCATCAACCTTGGGCTGGATTACCTGCCCGGTTCGCTCGGCTTCGACCCGGTGGTTGCCGACCCGGATCCCGACCTCGCGTCCCGGATCGTCTGGCTGGATGCCTATCTCTGTAACGTCGACCGGACGGCCCACAATACGAACCTGCTGACCTGGCACGGCGATACCTGGCTCATCGATCACGGCGCAGCGCTCTATTTCCACCACGGTGATGCACCGTTCGAGACGCGGGTTGCCGACCCGTTTCCGCTCATTCGCGACCACGTGCTGTTGCCCTGCGCGACGAGTCTCGCGTCGGTCGCGCCGAAGCTCACTGAACGCCTCGATGCTGATCTGATTCAAGCCATCCTGGCAGAGATTCCGGATGCCTGGCTGCAGCACCCTGCCTATGCGGACGCGGCGGGCACACGGGCCGGCTACGTTGAATTCCTGATCCGGCGGCTTGATGCGCCGCAGGCGTTCGTGCAGGAGGCGCTGGATGCCATCCCGGCACCTGTTTGAATACGCGGTGCTCCAGGTTGTGCCGAGGGTCGACCGGGACGAGCGCATCAACGTTGGGGTCATGCTCTGGAGCGCCGGCGCGGACTTTCTCGATGCGATGTGCGAGGTCGACGCGGGGAAACTCAGGGCGATCGATCCCGGGGCGGATATCGGCGCGATTCAGGGACACCTCACGGCGCTGCAGGCTGAATGCCGGGGTGATCCGGGCAGCGGCCCGATTGGAGCATTGCCGAACCGCGAGCGTTTCCTCATGCTTGCCGCGCCCAGGAGTACAGTGATTCAGCCGTCACCGATCCACACCGGACTGTGCGGCGACCCCGCGGAGACGCTCACGGCACTGTTCGGGCGCCTCGTAGCCACACCGGAGTTATCCCATGTCAGAGCCGACGATTGATCCCAATCCCACAGTAGTTGCGCAGCTTGCACCGAAAGGACGGTTGCGCGCCGCGATCAACATGTCGAATTTTCTGCTGGTCGTCGGCAAGACGGACGAGGGGTTGCCGGTCGGCCCCTCGCCGGATGTTGCCGGCGAGATTGCGCGACGACTTGGCGTTGCACTCGAACTCGTGCCGTATCGGACACCCAGCGACATTGCGGCGGCGGCCGGCGCGGACGAATGGGACATAGCGAACATTGGCGCGGAGCCGCAGCGGGCCGCGGTGATTGACTTCACGGCCGCGTACTCGGAAATCGAGGCGACCTACCTCGTGCCGCCTGATTCGCCGATTCAGGACGTGTCCGAGGTCGACGTGTCCGGCAACACAATCTCTGTCGCCGCCGGCAGCGCGTACGGGCTGTGGCTCGAGAACAACGTGCAGCACGCGGATCTGAGGGCGATCAAAGGCAACGCGTTCGAGCAGTTTGTCGAGGGTTCGATGGACGCGCTTGCCGGTCTGCGCAGCGGGCTCGTCCGGGACGTCGAGCGGCTGCCGGGATCGCGCATCCTGCCCGGGCAGTTCACCGCGGTGCAGCAGGCCGTGGGCGTGAACAAAGGAAACCCGGAAGCGCACGCGTGGCTCTCAGCCTTCGTCGAAGAGATCAAGGCGAGCGGGTTCGTTGCGGGACTGATCGAGCGGCACGGGGTGACGGGTCAGCTGTCTGTCGCACCGGCTGCCGCTCGGTAATATCGGTCACACGGAGCGGCTGCGTCGCCAGCGCATGCCAAAGAGCGCGACTGCCAGCAGGGTGAGCATGCCCGGGGCCGGAATCGCCGCCAGGTTGTTGTTCACGATTCCTGCGTCGACGCTGTTGAGCGTGTAACCCGTCGGCAGATTGAAGACACCGACGTCCGCAAGACCGAGCGACGCCGAGCCGTTTTCGGCACCGCTCACAGAGTCCCTGAGGCGGAAGTCTCCGATATAGCCGAACGTCACCGGTGTACTGAGTTGAACGGTTGCATTCGACGTCAGCACGTTGCGGACGCCTGGGGTCGTGAAGCTGTCGCTGAACTCGTTGAGGCCGCCGTTGATCTTGGCCTGGACAATCATGCGCTCGTTGGTCGGGCCGCCGGATATCCAATCGGCGACGAGGTTGGCAGACACCGAAATGAAGCCGTTGTCGGTTGGGTCCGACAGGTTGGTGAAGATCAGATCGGTGAATGTGATGACGCCGCGCATGTCGACCGTCGCGGTCATTCCCCCGCCCGTCGCGGCCCAGCCGGACATGGTCATCAGCGCCGGGGTCAGTTCGACGCGGCCACATGTACGCCCGGAGCCTGGTACGTCGTAGCAGTCGCTGACGGTGTTCGTGCCGGTCGCGAAGACCTGGTTGAGTGGCGAGAGCTCGAGACTCGAGTCATAGATCGGCGCGGCGATTCCGGCGCATGCAACTGCGCTCAGGCAAACAGCGAATGCAAGTCGAAACATGGGTCATCTCCCTGAATGAGTGACCCCATGTTGGTCCGTAGCGCTGCGGTTCCGTCAGTACTTTAGTACCGACTTTACCGACGCTCCATACACCCGATACACCCGAAAGTGCTGACGCACCCGGCCCCTCCCGCAGAGCGAGCGGGCACCGGGTGGCAAATTACGGGTCCGACCGAAGCCGGACTTTGGACTATGCGCTCTGGTTGGAGCGCAGGACGCGACCCGCCCGCGCGCCGGTGTGTTCGTCGTCCCGCAGAATCACCTGCCCGTTGACGAGTGTCGCGGCATAACCCGCGCCACGCTGGATGAGCCTGCTGTTGTCGTGGGGGAAGTCCCGCACCATCTGCGGAATACGTTCTTCGACCTTGTCGAGGTCGAGCACGTTCACGTCCGCGCGCTTGCCAACCGCGAGTTCGCCGCGATCGCCCAGTGCGAGTACCTTTGCCGCGCGCTGCGTCATGCGCTGAATCGCCGACTCGATGGGAAGCTTGCCCGTGTCGCGTACCCAATGACTGAGGAAGAACGACGGCCAGCCGGAATCCATGATCTGGCCCACGTGCGCGCCCGCGTCGCCCAGCCCCGGCACGACCCAGTCGCGGTCCATCAGTTGCTCGACCGCGTCGAAATGCATGTTGAAGAACGGACGGTGGAAGGTGGCCTTGCCGTCAGTCTCCAACTGCATCCGCAGCCAGGTCTCGGCGGGATGTTCACCAGCGGCTTTGGCCATCGCGGTAAGGTTGTCTTCAGGGGGACGGGTGTACACGGGGCGTGCTCCGTCGCCCATCCAGCGCAAGCCGGCTGCGAACGTGTCGCTCTGCGGGTCGTTTTTCGCGGCGTCGATCAGTGCCTGCCGGAACTCATCGTTGCGGATTGCTGCGAGCCGTTCGTCCATGTCGACTTCACGCAGTTTGCTCCATGCGGGGAAAAAGATGTTGTTGCGGAGGGTCGATACGAAACCGCCGGGACGCGGCACGGTGGTGCCGTAGATCTCGCAGCCCTGTTCGCGGTACTTCTCCACGATGTGGTGCGGGTCGTCGAACCTGAAGGACTCGGTCTCGACCACGCTGAAGAGCACGCGAAGTTTGCCATGGGTCGCTTCTTCGCCCAGGTACTCGAGGTCGGTCTCGATCGCGTCTTTCGAGTACCAGGGTACGGTCTGCATCAGCCCGTTTGCGGCGCCGACGGCGGCTGCGATTGCTTTCAGTTCCTTCAACTCGGCGTAGGTCCCGGGGATTGCCCTGCCGTCCGGAAGCCGATGTCCTGGGAGCCGGTTCGTCGAAAAGCCGATTGCACCGTCCCGAACGGAGTTGCCCGCGATCTCTGCGATCCGCGCAATCTCCTCGTCGGTCGGGTTCTCGTCGATGCCGCGCGCGCCCATCACGTAGTAGCGAATGGCGGCGTGCCCGACCATGCCGGTCACGTTGATGCCGGGGTCCAGTTTCTCGATCGAGTCGAGGTACTCGCCGTACGACTCCCAGTCCCACGGCAGTCCGGAGAGAATGGCCTCACGCGGGATGTCCTCCACGGTCTCCATCATCTCCGCGAGGAAGTTGCGATCCGCGGGTTTGCAGGGCGCAAAGGTCACGGCGCAGTTACCCATGAGCGCGGTCGTCACGCCATGCCAGGAGCTTGGGGTGAGCATCGGGTCCCAGCCGATCTGGGCGTCGAGGTGGGTGTGCAGGTCGATGAAACCCGGCGTGACGACTTTGCCGCGCGCGTCGATCTCCTGCTTTGCCCCGCCGTCAACCTTGCCAACCGCGACGATCGTGTCGCCGTCGATTGCGACGTCACCTTCAAAGGCCGTGCTGCCCGTCCCGTCGACGATGCTCCCGCCGCGGATGATCATGTCGTGCGCCATGCTGTGCTCCTCCAATGCTTGTCTGCCGCCACTGTAGCGCGTCTGATCGCCGCGCGTCTTGTAGACTGCACCGATGGCTGAAGCATCGAGCAACACACTGAACGTGAAGGCAGTCGGGCTGATTTCAGGTGCCCACCTGTACAGTCACTTCTACATTCTCCTGTTGCCGCCGCTGTTCCCTCTGCTCACCGGCGAACTCGACGTGGGTTTCACAGAACTGGGATTTGCCATCACGGTCTTCAGTCTGGTCACCGGCCTGACCCAGACGCCCGTCGGGTTCCTCGTCGATCGGGTGGGTGCGAGGCTCCTGCTCATCGCGGCGCTCGTCGCCGAGTCGATCGCATTCATCGTCATTGCGATTGCCCCGAGCTATCCCATGCTGCTTGTCATGATGGGCCTGGCGGGCCTTGCGAATGCCGTCTATCACCCCGCGGACTACTCGATCCTGAATGGTTCCGTCGGTGAGAAGCACATCGGGCGTGCGTTTTCGGTTCATACCGCGAGTGGCTTCTTCGGCGGCTTTCTCGCGCCCGCAATCGTGCTTCCGCTGACAACCGTGATCGGGTGGCAGTGGGCGGTGGGGCTCTCCGCTGCGACTGGTCTCGGCATGGCCCTGGTGCTCGTTGTGGGAGCGGGCGCGCTCCAGGATGCTGACAATCGCGATGAGGCCGACGGCGCCGCGGAGGGGCAAAGCGGGTTAGCCGTGCTCCTGTCCGTGCCGGTGCTCATGGGGTTGCTCTTCTATGTCGGAATTTCGACATCGGGACACGGCGTCAGCGACTTCAGCGTGTCCGCGCTGGGGGAGATGTACCCGGCTGCGCTCACCACCCTGGGTGGCGTCCTGCTCGCCTACCTCTTCGCCAATCCCGTGGGTGTCCTCGCCGGAGGCTGGATTGCTGACTCGATCAAGCGCCACGATGTCTTTGCCGCCGCATGCTTCGTTGGCGTCGCGCTGCCGCTCTTCGCCATTGCGGGGCTTGATCTGCCCCTGATCGTGGTCGCCGCGGCGCTCTTTGTCGTTGGCTTCCTGAACGGGGTGGTCTCACCTTCACGGGACATGCTGATTCGCGCGATGACGCCGCCGGGCCAGATGGGCAAGGTGTTCGGCTTCGTATCGACGGGCTTCAACATTGGCGGGATCATCGCCCCGCCCGCGTTCGGTTGGTTGCTCGACCAGGGCAGCCCGACAAGCGTTTATTGGGGCGCGGGACTCGTCGCCTTGGTGACTGTTCCGACCGTACTGGTGACCGGACTGCAGGGGCGTCGCGCGGCTACGCGCTGGGCCGCTGAAGACGCGCCTGCCTGAGGGTTTCCCCTGCCGCGCCTCAGAGGTACGCGCGGTACTGGGCAACCCAGTCGAAGCCCACCAGTTCGACGTACGCGTCCATCAGGCGCCGTGTGACCGGGCCGGGAACGGGTCCCGGCGCATGGCCGACGGTTCGTGCGTTGAACGACTTCACGGGGGCAATGCACATGCTCGTGGAGGTCAGAAAGATCTCATTGGCGTTGGCCGCGTCGTGGAAGTCGAGGTCCTGTTCGCGATGCTCGATACCCAGCTGTGCGCACAGATCGAACACAACCTGCCGTGACACACCCGGGAGTACAAACTGTTCCCGCGGCGTCAGGCACACGCCGTCCCGGACGAGGAAGATGTTCGCGCCGAGGCCCTCAGCGAGATTCCCGTTGTGATCCAGCAGAATCGGGTATCCCGAGTCGGGCGGCAACGCCATGCCGGCCATGATCAGGTTGAGGTAGTTGTGGGTCTTGGCTCGTGGCGTGAGCGCATCGGGTGACGTGCGGCGGATCGGCGAGATGACGACGTCGACCCCGTCCCAGTAGAAGGGTGCGCGTTCGGCGAGCGGCAGCGGGCGACATTCGACGATCAGGGTTGCGCCCGGCTGCTCCCACCCTTCGTCCCCGACGTCTGCGAGGCCCCGCGACACGCGTTGCGCGACCCAATAGTCGGTATCCGGACCGAGCAGGTGCGCGTTGCGCGCGAGCACCTCATGGCTGATCGCGACCATCTCGTCCGGTGCAATGCCCGGTTCGATCTGCATCGCACGCAGGGAGTCGTAGAGTCGCCCGACGTGCTCTTCGATGCGGAAGATATCGCCGCCGAAGGTGCGGGTCATGTCGAAGACGGCGTCTCCGTACAGGAACCCCTTGTCGCGAAACGGCAGACGAATGTCGCCTTCGGGGAGATACTTACCGTTGTAATACGCAATGCGCGCGTTCTGCCCCGCCTTCATTTCCACAGGTACCCCTTCGCGGTTGTCCGGTAGGTTTTGGTGAACGCAATGTCAGGCATGCAGCCCGCCTTTGCCATGGGTTCGCCCAGCGCCAGGTGGCGCGGGTCGTCGCGATGTTGCTCCATCGCTGCGAGGTCGGTGCAGGCCATGACGAACACGAGGTCCGCCTCGACATCGACCCCATAGGCCTGGTCAGCGACGGACAGTCCGCCGCTGTAGACGAGCGTTTCAGGTTCGGCCTCGCGGCAGTAGTCGGCGTGGCCGCCGGAGATTTCGATGAATGCGTCCCGCTCTGCGTCGCCCGCGAAGTTCATGCCGAGGAAGATGACGAGTGCGCCTTCGTTGGCAAAGACCGATTGACGCTCGGGCCGCGACCACCACCCGTAACCCGGCAGGTCGACGAACTTCGAGATGAACGTCCGTTTCATGTTGACGCCGCTGTCACCCAGTGCTCTGGCGATTTCGGCGTGCGACGGGCGCTGCATATGGAAGGCCAGGCCGGCATCGCCGGTCGTATAGCGCTCGTAGGCGAGGACGCGCGTCGGGTCTTCGACCGACACCATGGCCTCGTAGGCGCAGGTCTCGGGTTCGAAGTCACGCGCATCGTCGCCGCGTGGCCCCCACAGGGTGAGCCATTCGTCCATCGACATATCGTCGGCCGGGACCTCGAACTCGACGATGGCGGTCATGGGGCCTTCGACTGTCGGACTCTGTCGGGTCCCCTCAGGGCCTTGTTCGGGTCGTTCCGGGCTGTTGTTCTGGTCGCTCATGGGAATCTCTCCTGCACGGCGACACAGTACTGGTGCGCGGCGCGTGCCGCCAGCCGCGGTGGGGCCTTCAGACACTTGCCGGTTGTTGCGTGGGCGATTGCCCACGCGATGAGTGGCGCATGGATCACAGACGTCGCCGGGCCGAAGCGTGACACTGTCCTCACATCATGCCGCGGGGAGGAGGTCGCCTGTGGCGCGGGGGCCAGCTACAACAGCGCGTCCAGAACCAGATTGGTCGACTCGACGATGCGCTGATCGCGGGGCCGCAGGTCCGGTGCGAAATCTTCCCCCGTGAGGTGCTGCAGGCCCTGGATGTAGCGGACGGCAATTTCGTTTGCCTGCTCGTCCGAGAACTGCTGCCCGGCCTCCTTGACCATGCCGCGCGCAAACTCCTTGGAGAATGAAACGGGTTTGCCGTCGCGGGTCATGACGGCGCCATCGTCGCCCATGCGCCAGAAGCGCGAGGAGTCCATCGTGTAGAGCTCATCCGCGGAGACGATCTCGCCATCGGCGTTGATCCCGTGCTCGGTCTTGGTGTCGACCAGCACCATGCCCTTGCCGGCGAGATACTGGGTCACCATGCCGAAGGCCATCAGCGACGCATTGCGGATCTGGGCGTACTGCGCCTCGGTGCAGACACCGTCCTGAATCAGCTGGGCGGCGTCGGTCGTATGGTCGACCTCGTCCTTCGTGCTCGGCGTGTCCATGAGGTACGGCAGGATGCCGTTGGGTTCTGCCGCGGTGACGTCGAGTTGGTGCCCCGCGTACGACATGACGGTCTCGCCTGCTTCCTTCGCTGCGAGCCAGTGCTGGTACAGCGAAGTCGAGGTCGAGCTCTCCGCCATGAACAGGCGCAGGACGTTCTCGAGCTTCAGCAGATTGAGGTTTTCGGCGGGAATGACCGTCGAGGAGGGCGAGAGACCGTCCACTTCGAACTGTGACGATCCCAGCACCGATTTGACGAGACGGTGCATGTGGTCGTGGTTGAACGCCAGGACCTGATCCTTGAACGGGATGGCGCCGCGATTGACGTCATGGGTCGAAATCCGGTTGTTGCGGAACATCAGGCGGATGGCCTTGCCCGAGGCGGTTTTGAGACGCTCGCCGAATACCGAGTCGGAGACTTTGCCTTCGAGTACGGTGCAGCCGGTCAGGCGCGGAAGCTCACCGTCCTCGATCAGCTGCCGGACCGGCCGGCCTTCGTTGACAGCAGCGCCGTGGGTCGACACCAGTTCGCGGATTTCTTGTTCGTTGAGCATGTTGGGAGACGTTGGTCCTGTGAGTGGGTAGAGAATTGGAGGCGTCCGATGATACTTGGGTTTGAGTCTGATTTTGGGTCGGGTTTTGCCGGTTCGGCTGGATGAACCGGGTTTCGCACCCGGATCGCGGGCGGTTTCAAACCCGGTTTGAGCGCATGGTATGGTGACGCTCTGTCCTGAAAAAGGTCCAATTGCGGGCAATCCTAAAGGACACTTTGAATGGTCATACCGCCTCTCAGTCTGGATCGTACTGCGGGTTCGCTCTCGCGGCAGCTCTACGACGGGCTGCGAGTTGCGATCCTTGCCGGACAGTTCCGCGTGGGTACGCGGATGCCGTCGACCCGCGCACTCGCCGCGTCGCTCGACGTGTCGCGCAATACGGTGCATCAGGCGTTCGAGCAACTCATTCTCGAAGGCCTGCTCGAGGGCAGACAGGGCGCCGGAACGTTCGTGGCGGAGATGCCCCGTGGCATCCCGATCGGCCCCGGGGCAGGCGAACTGAGCGAACCGCGTGGCCGCCGGCTGCTGTCCCAGCAAGGGCGGGCAATCCGCGATGTGGCCGCGAAGTGGCCGGAGCCGATTCAGCTGCCGGGTGAATCCCGGGGCCGCGCCTTCGGGATGGGCGCGCCTGCGGACCTGTTTCCAACCAGCGTCTGGCGAAGGTTGCTTGGGCAATGCTGGGATGCACTGTCCCGCGCGCGTGGACTGGGTCGCGCGGAACACGAGCCGCTGCGGGAAGCGATTGCCGAACATCTGGGGACGACGCGCGGGGTCCGCTGTACGCCGGATCAGGTGATTGTCGTCAGCGGGAGCCAGCAGGGCATCGCGCTCACCGCGACCGTCCTGCTCGATCCGGACGACTCGGTGTGGGTGGAGGACCCGGGGTACTTCGGGGCGCACACCGCCTTCGTCGGGTGGGGTGCGCGGGTTGTACCGGTCGCTGTCGACGATGAGGGGCTGAGCGTCGAAGTCGGGCAGAGACGCGCCGCGGACGCGAAGCTGGCGCATGTCACGCCCACGCATCAGTTTCCGCTCGGCAAGACGATGCCGCTCAGGCGTCGGGCGGAGCTGCTGGCGTGGGCGCAGGCCGCCGACGCCTGGATTCTTGAGGAGGACTACGACAGCGAGTTTCGTTACTCCGGAGCGCCGCTTGCGGCGTTGCAGGGGATTGACCCCAATCAGCGCGTCATCTACCTGGGGTCGTTCAGCAAATCCATGTACTCGGGCCTGCGGATGGCCTATCTGGTGGTGCCCCGGGACCTCGCTCCCGCGTTCCGGGCTGCGCGTCAGGTGGTGGGTGGGCCTCCGCCGGTGCTGGAGCAGGCGGTCGTCGCGCGGTTCCTGAGCGAGGGCCACCTGGATCGTCACCTGCGCCGCATGCGGCGGGTGTACGCCCAGCGACAGCGCTGTCTGGCGGAATCCGTCGGCGAACAGCTGGATGGATTGCTGCGCGTCGAACCGGATGAGACGGGTATGCATCTCGTGGGATGGTTGCGTGCAGGGGTGAGCGCCGAAGAGGTGTGCCGCCGTGCCGCGGCAGAAGGTCTGGAACTGCTGCCGTTGTCGAGCTATCGGGCCAGAGCGGGGCCTGAGGGCGTGTTGCTCGGGTTCTCCGAGGTGGACGAACGCGCTCTTCGACACGGTGTGAGTCTGCTCCGCAAGGCGCTCGTCTGACGCGCGGGGTTGGGACCGCGGTTAAGCCGGTGACCGCAACAGGCATACGATGCCGAAGCACGTTGGAGCGTGACCGTTGAACACACAGGGTCTGAAAGGCATCTGGGGGCTGGAGCAGCTGGACAACACCGGCGCTTCGTCCTGGAAACTGGTTTCGGTCTTTACAGTGTCGGGTGTATTGATCGGTGCAGCGCTGAGTGTCCTGATTGGGCCGGTCCACGCCGACTCGCTGATGGCGTCCTTCTACACGCCGGTGGTCAGCACCGTGACCTTGCTTGGTGTGTGCGGTGTCATCGGTTTCAGCACCGCACTCAACGTCGTTATCGCGAGGGCAATCGAAACAGACCTGTCAGTGCTCTCGCTGGTGGATGATGTTCGCGAGTGCATCCCGCTACTCCGACCCGCGCCGAAGGTTCTCCTTTCGATCATCCTGCCGATGCTGCTGGTAGCAGTCCTGACGGGCCCAACGCTCGCTGGAGGACGACTCGGCCTCCCGCTGGGCGAAGCATTCGTCGTGTACTTCGGGGCAGGTCCCCTGACGAAACTCCTGGTGCTCCTGTTGTTGCCGCTGATGTCGCTGGCCTGGGGCATCGGGATGGCGATTGGAGTGGGTCAGATTCGTTGCCTCATCAGGCTCGCGCGGACGATCCGCATCGAGTTCCTCCAGATGGATCGATACTGTGCGCTGGCAAACCCGGCGATCAGGGTCATTCTGATCGCGGTGTCGATCGTCAGTCTGTTCCCGATCATGATGTTGTACGTCGATGACGCCGTCTTCAGCACGCAAGTGGCAAAGATGGTGTTGATGATGCTGGTGTCGGCAGTTCCGTTGATCGTGATGTGGAGTTGCCCGGTTCTGATCCTGCGCAATCGAATCAGGGACCGGAAAGCGCAAGAGCTGCACAACATCATGCTGGCGTTGCAGGGTCAGGATGTCACGCTGACACTCGCGCGCCCGCAGAATCCGGACACACCGCTGTCCACGGCAGACCTCCTCACCCATCAGATGTTCATCGAGTCCCGTTGGGAATGGCCGGTCGCGGCCCATGTGCAGAAGCTGATTCTGTTCGGGCTGCTGCCGCCAACCACCTGGGTGCTTTCCGCGGGGATTGAGAACTTCATGTTCTGACGGGGTCGGACTCTCAGGTGCTGGGTCCGGGGTCGGACCACCGCCCTCGAACCGCACACGGTTGATCACGGCAGGTGTCACAGGCACGCTCGGCCCCTGATGCAGGCGAATCCCGAACAGGCATGTTGAAAATCTACGGAATACCCAACTCTCAGCCCGTGCGCGCGGTCATGTGGCCATGCCTGATGCACGGCCTGGCCTTCGATCTGCAGCTGACGAGCCAGAACAAGGACGCCAAGGAACCCGCGTTCCTCGCAGACGTGAACCCCCGCGGCACAGTGCCAGCGATCGACGACGAGGGCGTGGTCCTCTGGGAGAGTCATGCGATCTTGATCTACCTCTGCGAGAAACACGGCTGGCGGGATCTCTGGCCTGACGACCTGGTCGCACGCGCAAAGGTGAACCAATACCTGCACTTCCATCACCGGAACACCCGGGAGCTTGTCGTGCACTGGAGCAGATCGCTCTGGCCGAGCGTGTTCGGCAAGACGGACCCTGATGAGGGCTGGTTCAGGCGTAACACGTTTCCCGGACTCGAGAACGGACGCGCTGTGCGTCGCCAGTCGCTCGGGATCATCGAGGGCATGCTTGGCCGATCCGCGTTCCTCGCCGGTGACAGCGCGACGCTCGCGGACATCAGCGCGTATGAAGAACTGGGCCAGAATCAGCCGAAGTTCGCCAACTGCGAGGACTATTCGGACTATCCCAACATTCGTCGTTGGTTCACTGCGATGGAAGAACTGCCCGGTCACGACGATGTCCATGAGATATGGAGCCTGATAGGCGATGTGAATCGCGTCGAGGGCGGTATGCGGACGATCGCGCGTGCGAACAAGCAGGCGGCACAGACCATCCGGGATGCCGTGGCACGCATCGGACGGCAGGGCGCCTGATCGGTGGGCTTGTTTCGAGAGCGCTGTCCGTGAGCTACGTCTGGACCTACGAGAAGCTCGGCCGCTTCACCTACAATCTGCTGAGCAACGAACAGATCAAACCGTTCCTGCTGGAACACATCATGGCGGAGTGGCGGACGGACGCCGTCGAGCATCCTGAGCAGATCTGGACCCGAGAATGGATGGCCGCGCTGCCCCGGATGCGCTTCGATCTCGAGATCCTGCAGGTGTCGGACGTTCAGCCGAGAGCGGACCTGATGGCCTTCGAAACCGAAGAGGAGAACTTCTACGAGGACCTGGTGGAGCGCGCCATCGAGCGCGAGACGAGCCTCGATCGTGGCGTCTCTACGGAGCCGATCCTCGTGAACCGGAACGGCTGCGAACTGATGGACGGCTACACGCGTTACCTCGTGTTTACGCGGCAGGGTCAGGACTTCACGTACGCCTACGTCGGTACGGTCGAGTAGCGGCGCCTGCGGCGGTCGTGATTCTAGCCGGCCTCGAACTTCGGCCCAGAACTGCCCTCAGCGAAATGCTCGTTGGATGGGCCAAGCGCATTCCACGACACCGCTTCGGCGCAAAAGACTTCCTGCCCGGGAATCCACGTTTCGGCATCGTCGAGGGAGCCGAGCGTCACGTCGATGAGCTCGCGTCCCTCCACACGATAGGTGAGCGACGTCGCGCAGCGTTCGCAGTGCATGCGCGTGACGCCCGGGGATGAATTGAACGCGCAGGGCTCGCCAGCCGTGATCGCGAACACGGCGAGCGGGATGACCGCCCAGGCGACGCTTTCTGCTCCCGCGATCCGTCGGCATGACTCGCAGTGACAGATGCCGACGGACTTCGGTTCGCCCGTAATGGCGTAGCGCACGGCGCCGCAAAAGCAGCCGCCCGTGACGGTGCTCATCGGGCCGGACTCGTGGGAGGTGGCCTGTCTTTACACGTGAGGTTCACTCGAAGCCTGGCGGGGCGACAAAGCTGAAGCCCGAGGCCTCCAGCAGTTTGGCCATGCCGATGGTCTTCAGATCGCCGTATTCCGGACCCATGATCTGCACGCCGATCGGCAGGCCTTCACCCACGGTGCCCGTCGGAATGACCGTGCTGGGGAGGTAGTTGTTGATCGCATGTCCGGACCAGAACACACCTTCGCCGTAGCCGCGCGTTTCATTGTCGACCTGGAGCGAGCGTTCGTGCCAGGGACCGTGATCGTGTTCGAAGGCGGGTGTTGTCGTGACCGGCATGAGGATGACGTCCCACGATTTGAAGAACTCGTGCCACGCCCAGCGTGACTGGGTCCGCGTTTCGTTGGCAAGCGCGTAGTCGCGGAACGTGGCGAGTTGGCGGCGGAGCGCGGCTTTGACTTCATCCGGCGTGTTGGACGCGGCAAGCCGATCCTGCAGCCGCTTGTACTCGTCTTCCGGGTTGCGCGACGCCATTACGGCACTCAGCAGCGAGTTGTAGTTGTCGTGGGCCGCGTTGATGTCGATGTCCGGCCGGGCGTCGTAGTCGACTGTGCCGCCGGCATCGCGCATCGCCTGCGCGACTGCCTCGATCCGCTTGCGGGTTTCTTCGGTGACGGGCGCGTTGTCGTCGTTCAGCCAGACCGCGACGCGGAACCCGCGGAGCGTCGGATGCGGGCAGGGCTGCAGTGAGAGTTGCAGTCCGGCTGCCTGAATCTCGTCAGGTCCGGCCATGGCGAGGGTCGCGACCTCGAGGTCGGCCGCGCTTCGCGCCAATGGCCCGATGACTGTCAGGTCTGACTGTGCGAGCACTCCGGGTGCCGCGTGACCGCGCGGTGGCAGGAGTCCCCAGGTCGGCTTGTGCCCGAATACACCGCAGAAATGCGCGGGATTGCGAATGGAGCCGCCAATATCGGAGCCGCTTTCCAGGCCAGTCATGCCGGCGGCGAGCGTTGCGGCAGAACCGCCGGACGATCCGCCCGGACCGCGGCTCAGGTCCCACGGATTGTTCGTCGTGCCGTAGATGTCGTTGTAGCTCTGCATGTCCGCCAGATTGAGCGGCACGTTGGTTTTTCCGAAGATATTCACACCCGCCTGTTTGAGGCGTTTGACGGACAGCGCATCTTCAGTTGCCCGGTTGTCCTTCCAGACCGTATTGCCGCGCGTCGTGATCAGACCGGCAACGTCGTAAGACTCCTTCAGGGTCGTGGGCACGCCATGCAGCGGCCCCCGGATGTCGTCCCGCGCGAGCGCGGCGTCCGCGGCCCTGGCCTGCTCCCGGGCGCGTTCGTAGTCCTTGACGACGACCGAATTGATGTCCGGATTGAAACGTTCGACGCGTTCGATGAAGTACTCGAGCATTTCCGCGGCACTGATGGACTTGTTTCGGATCGCCGCGCCGAGCTGGAGCGCGGACTGGAAGGCCATTTCGGTCATGGGCGTCACCTCTCTGAAGGGGAACGACACCCTACTTCGACTTGGTGCTCGGTGCCACCTTGGGGGAAGGCACAATGGGCTCGTTTCGGAGACGGGAGCGGTCGATGCAGGTGGCGTTCATTGGGTTGGGGAACGTGGGTGGGAAACTCGCCGGCAACCTCGCGCGGAGCGGACACGCGCTCGTGGTGCACGATCTGAACGAAGCGGTTGTAGCCCCGCTGGTTGCGGCCGGCGCGCGTTGGTCTGACAGCCCGGCACAGGCAGCGGCAGACGCTGAGGTCGTCATCACCTGCCTGCCATCGCCCGCGGCATGCGCGGCAGTGCTGGAAGGGGCGGGTGGCGTCCTCGAAACACTCAGGCCCGGTACAGTCTGGATCGAAATGAGCACAACGGATGCGGAGGAAGTCGGGCGTCTCGCGGCGGCGGTCCGCGAACGTGGCGGCGAGGCTGCCGATTGCCCCGTCTCCGGAGGCTGCCACCGTGCCGCGACGGGCAACATCGCCATACTCGCCGGATGCGAACGGACGACCTTCGAGAAGATCATGCCGGTCCTCGAAGTACTGGGCAGAGACATTCTGCACACAGGCGCCCTCGGGACCGCCTCGCAGTACAAGGTGCTGACCAACTATCTTGCGAGCGCACACCTGGTCGCGCTGGCGGAGGCGCTGACGACCGTCGCGGCGCTCGACCTGGACCTGAACGCGTACGAGGCGATCCGCGTCTCGTCGGGAAACTCTTTCGTGCACGAGACCGAAAGCCAGGTAATTCTGAACGGCAGCCGCAACATTGGTTTTACGCTGGGGCTCGTGCAGAAGGATGTGGGGCTGTTCCAGTCCCTCGCCGAGCGGGCGGGGCTCGACCTCGAACTGTCGCCGCTGCTGCTGCGAATCTTCGCTGACGCGATCGAACGGTTTGGCGCGGATGAATGGTCACCCAACGTGATTCGTCGCCTCGAGGAGCAGTCAGGCCGATCGGTGCTGGCACCCGGCTTTCCGCCGGAACTCGAAGATCATGCCCCCCGCGTGCGCGGCGCTGAAGTGATACTGCCAAAACGCGGGTAGAAGGGAGTTTCTCCCGGACCCAGGGTGGATGGTGTTGCGTCCGTCGGACGCAACTGTGGCACGATGCACAGCATCAAAGCGGTACTTGAGCAACTCGGGAAAAGCGGTTTGGAAGTTGAATACACGCGCGAGCGCGCCCGTCCGGGGAAAGTTCCGGTTCTCACGAAGGTCTACCAGGGGTTTGGTGGCCTTGCGAATAGTCACAAAGACTTCGCCTTTGGTACGTTTCTGCTGCTCTACTACAGCCAGATTCAGGGGCTGCCGGCTTCCT
>MDTE01004957.1_pt1 | contig 17973 bp, 18 predicted proteins | sample 811231 | NCBI WGS metagenome assembly MDTE01 (sample SAMN05326651, study PRJNA326480) | marine metagenome | isolation source: seawater | place: Indian Ocean: Red Sea | collected 2010 | reverse complement strand
TTACCATCAATAATACATAAGTGTTTAATAGAATTTTTTTTCTCATTTATCAGAAATCCAAATCTAAAATTTAATAACTTCAAGGGAAAGGAAGAGGCTCTTATGAACTTAAAATAATAGTTTTCAAAAGCTTTTTTGTTTAATTTTTGTTTACCCTCTAATTCAAGTTGTTTATTTATTTTATGTTGGTATTTATCTGAATAATTTTCTATGTCAGATTTCAACTTAGTGAAATCATGATTTCTTATTTGAAATCCTTTATCTTTCGACCATGAACTTCCAGACACCATGATTTTACATTCCTGTTGCACATTTATTTTGGATTCAAATTGATTTTTTATGTAAGATGGGTGACTATAGTATTTGTTAAATTTTTTAGAAAGTTGATGAAGATAAATATGAGAACTTGCAAAAGGAATTACATATTTACTTTTTGTCTCTTTAGCAAAAGCTATAAAATCATCTGCATAATTTGATGGCGTCCTATTTGTTTTCTCTACATCTACATTTTTAATGCAATGTGGAATTGGCGAAGCTGAGGAATGACTTCTAAAAGCAAAATCTATAACTGGATGATTATTAATTATTTGTTTAAGACTAAAACCAAAAGTTTTACTATCATTGCAATTTAGTATTTTTATTCCATCAGCTTCAACTACAAGTGTTGAATCAATACATATGGGATTAAATTGATAGCTTGCTATAAGAAAGTTATCACTTAGTTTATATTTCTGCCCATGATTTAATTCTTTTATTTTTGTGAAATTGAAATCTTTTAAAAGATCTTCTTTCATCCTTTTATTAAAATGTTTAGGAAATAAAATCGTAGGATTAATTTCTTGAAACTTTCTAAGTGTTGCACCATGATAATGATCCCAATGTAAATGGGTTATATATATATGAGTTGGCTTTATTTTTTTTATTAAATTTTTAGGCACTTCAGGATAATTCCACCAACTTCTCCAATAGCAAGACCCTATTATCCATGGATCTATTAGAAGTTTAATACCTTCATGTTCTATATATAAACAAGCATGACTAACTACAGTAAATTTCATTCTAAAGTTATGGCTATTATCAAAAAAATTTACATTATACCCATATTAATATGGATTTTCTTTAACTGATTAAATTGTATAAAAAGAGTGAATAAAAAATTGGATTATCAATGAATTAATAAACTAATGAGACATTAATAAATTATAAAAGATAAAAAGTAAGTATTCTGTCAGGAATTGAAAATAATGGTAACTCTGCAAGCTAATCAGCAAAAACAGTTGCAAAACCCTAGTTATAGCTTAATTGGTGATCTGCATGGCATGCAGGGGGTCAGCGGTTCGAGTACGCTAGCTATATCAGTAATTTCAATAGTTATAATAAGAGTCTTCAGACGGCGTTTAGGAATAACATAACTTTTGTACGTACTTGTCCAAGTTTGTTTAAGCAATTCTGCAACCTAAAATCCACTTATAAGATTTTTATATCATTAGTTGTTAATTGTTTATCTAATAGTTTATTTTTAAAATTTTTTCGCAAAGAATGCTATTTTATTTTTATATATTTAAACTTTAATGCAAATTTATAACTGCAACGAAATAGAAAATATTGATGTAGAGAGTATTAGGGATTCGATCAAAGAAAATGCCTATTCTGTTATTAGAGGTTTATTTGATGAAACAGAAATCATTAAAAAAAGAAATTTTATAGAAAAAAGTTTTAATCATATTAAAGATATCAAGCATGATCCTAAAGAAGTTCATCTTGCTAAACAAAATATCCAAAAGATAGTCATTGGAAATGCAGAAGGAGTTTGGAGATTTTATAGAAAATTCTATAATCCCCTTTTTAATGATGATATTTATGAAATGCACGACGTATTTAAATTATTAATAAAGTTGAGGAATAAATTATCCTACAGAGATCAATCTTTTACTCTTGATAATAAAGATGATAAATATTGGACATGTCCAATGATTACGCAATATCCTACTGGAGGTGGATTTATGGAAGCACATAGAGATTTTGTTAGTTCTGCACTGGCAAATGATATGGGTATAAGTTTTATTCGTTTAATATTTATAATGAGTCAGAAAGGTTCTGATTTTCAAACTGGTGGGGCCTATATCACACATAAGGGTAAAAAGATTTTTGTAGAAGATAATTGTAAACCTGGAGATGTATTACTTTATGATGGAAATACACGACATGGTGTTGATGTAATTGATAGTTTGAAAATGCTAGATCTAACCTCTCCTAAAGGTAGATATAATGCCATGGTTCCTGTATTTAGAGAGTTCAGCTCAAGCAAAGATAGAGATGATTTCAATACAAGATACTTGAACCAAAAAAAATAAAAAATCTCCTCAATTAAGCTTACTTGGACCACTTTTGGGATATTGTGAATTAATCAAAAATATTGTTTTGCTCAGGTTAAATTCTTATAAAGATCTAGATATTTCAAATTACAAGTAAACCAATTTTTTATGTAAGTTTTTTCTTTACAATCTTCAACTATTCCTAATGCAACAAAAGAAGCTAAATCATTATTATTTAAATAACTTTTATGAAATATTTTTTGACGAGAAATGATTATTTTGCCTATTTCTATATTAGTGGTTGGACATATAAATGTTTTTTCAAATTTCTCAACTATTTTATCTTGATCATTAAATTTTATATTTTTAATTGCAAAAAATAATTTCTTATTATTTAATTTCTTATTTTGTTGAAATTCCAAATGTTAATCTATATAAAAATTCAGTTTTATTGATTTAAATTGGACACAAATTACTTAATTGAGAGAGATGCTAAGTATTGGGAAAAAATACAAGAAGTTATTGATGATAATAATCTGAGTATTAAGTTCATCAGCGAACATATGAATAGTTTTGTGATGAGGAGAGATTCGGCTCAATACTTAGCATATTTTGAAATATTCCAACAGGTAAAAGAACTGCCAGGATGTTTCGCCGAATTTGGTATTTATTGGGGTTCAGGCTTTTTCACTTGGTTAAATCTATTAGAGTTATTTATACCTTTAGATAGAGGTAGAAAACTTTTTGGATTCGAAGATTTTAGCGGTTATGAAAGAGAAATTGAAACTTTTGAAGAAAATTCAGTCAAATTCATAAATGAACGAAGGGGAGGGGACTTCAAATCTCCAGCGGATGCAATCAAAAAATTAATTGAAATAAAAAATAGTGATAATTTAGTTGCTGGTAACGAGCGAGCAATTTTATATGAAGGTAATATTCAGGATATTTGGGATGATTTTAGAAATGATAATCCTGGCGTGAGATTCAGCTTAGCATGTATAGATTTTAATTTATACAAACCAACTTCATTTATTCTTAAAAAAATATCAGAATTGATTGTGAAGGGAGGCATTCTTGTATTAAGAGGTTATGGAGTGAAACCTTGGGAAGGCGAGTCAAGAGCTGTAGATGAATTTTTTGAGAATAGTAATTACAAATTTACTATGAAAAATATCATTTATAACAATACTCCAGGAGCTTATTTAATAAAGCAATAATCAATATATAAATCTATATTAAAGTTTTAATATGCTATTCCTCCTCCAGAATCGCATAACCAAATCCAGATTTACCAAAATAATTTCCGCAATAAATCATATAAGTAAGATTATTTAAAGTAAAAATATGAGGGTAAGCAATCATTTCAGAATCCCACCCTTCCTCAGATAAATTTATTCCAGCAAGATTATCATTTCTTTCCCAATTAACTAGATCATATGATTTTGCATATCCAATCCTATAACCATTTGTTAATTTGCTTCTAAAATTTAAGCCATATCTATACGAAAAAAACATATGATAGCAACCATTTCTAAATATTATTGAAGCACTAGTTTGACATTCATTCTCAACTAAAGTTTCAATTATTGGGATACCATTCCTTTCCCAAGTAAATCCATCTAAAGACTCAGCATGCATTAGAAGATATTGAGATTCTTTTTTATTTTCATGATCAAACCATTTAATCCCTGATAAGTAAAACATATGCCATTTCTCATTTAAATCTTTATAAACTATTGGACAAGCCTGAAGATATGGTTCATTTAAAGTAGGGCCAAGAAGTGGGCCCAAACCTAATTTCTTGAAACTTTTTCCATCATCACTTTCTGCTATTCCTATAGCCCAATTATAGGGAACAGATTTACATCGGGTCCATCCACAATAGTAGAGTAAGAATTTTTCATCTTCTCTTATAATAGAACCTGCCATTGATCCATATTCATCAAATTCTCCCGTTTTACCTAATTCTAATATTGGCTTTTTACTTATTTTTAATATATTTGAGAAATTATTTTTATCCAGATCAATAAATCCGCTATAACTTTTAAATTGTCCAAACTTATCAGGTTTTTCTCTTGTAGAAAAATAAATTCTTAAAACATTCCCTAAGATTAAAGTAAATGGAACTTGGGCATGAGTTTGCATCCAATCAAATTCACCGCTTGGCTGAAATAAGTGACCTTTTTTAATCCATTTAAACATCTTCCAAATCTCTTTTTGCAGCCTCTTTAATAACATTATCTAACCAATCATACATACTAATATTTTTGAATTTTCTAGCTTCCACCGCAAGATCGCAAGCTTCTTTAGATACTCCTTCTAAATGACCATAATATCTTGTTCTATGCGAGCCTCCCCGCACTCCAGGTATTTGAAAATCAATATCTGCATGAGGCATTCCTTCTCCAACATCAAAAGTTATTACATAGAAAACACCGCCGATAATCCACTCTAATTTTACATTGCGTGCTTCAATAGGTAAGTATTCTAGAGGTAAATTATATTTGTAATGAGGATTAGAATTCATTAAAACCTTCCCAAAATCTGTATTTCTAAGCCAAGTTGGCATATTCTCATCTCCAATAACTACTTTTGCTCCTTTTTTAGAAACTCTAATTATTTCATTGAAGGTTCTTTTTAAATCTCCAAAAGTATTTAATCCTCCAAAATGGAATACTCTGTCAAAGAAATTATCAGGGAAAGGTAAATAATATGCATTTGCTATCGAAAATTCTATTTTTGGATCAAGCTTAAGTTTCTTTAATTTATTAATACCTATTTTTAAAATTTCTGGAGATATATCCTGAAGATATAATTTTGCACTCTTTTTAAGTCTCTTTGCAATTAATTCTGAGTCTCGGCAAGTACCACAACCAAATTCTAAGATTGTTTCATTTCCTTTGAGATCTAAAAGATTAACCAAATATTCTCTTTCTTTGATCTCATCAGTATTAAATGTATTAAATGTTAAAGGTAAATTTTCATCATATATAGCGGCATTATTCTTATACCAATCTAGTGAACTCTTATCACTTTTTGGTAGAGATTGTTTATTAGGATAACAAAAGTCTGGTAAACCATTTTCAACTAAATATTTTTCAGTAGATGACGTAGTTTTATAGTATCCTTTTTCTGGTTTACCTTTAGAATCAAAAGTTCCAACAAATTCAAGATCATTATGAGTTACGGGGCATTGATAAATATTATTTAAATTTTGAGAAGACATAAAAAAATTGTAATAACTTAATCTAAAGATAAGGATTAAAAATTATATTTAAATTTTATAATGATATTCTTTTAAGTTTAATCTAAATTAATTTATCTTATTAAGGATTTACTTTATTGAAAGGTATCGCATATTATTTTAATAAGAAAAAATATTATGGAATCAAAAGAACTTTATAAATTAATTGCAGATATACTATCTGCTCCTGAGTCTGAAATAAATGAGAATTCTGATTTAAGATCAATATCTACATGGGATTCAATGAATCATATGATATTGATTGCTCAACTTGAAGAGCATTTTAATATATCATTCACAGGAGATGAAATAATAGAAATGGTCAATATAAAATCAATAGAAAATTTATTAAATAAAAAATTAAATGAATAATTCAACAAAAAAAATTATTATTACAGGGGGATGTTCTGGTGTTGGAAGAGAATTAGTAAGCTTTTTTAAAGATAAAAATTATCAAATAGCAATTTTCGATAAAGTTGCTAGATCCTATGAAAATGAAAATAACTTAACTGCAAAAAATATAAAACTTATTTATTGTGATGTTTCGGATGATGATTCTGTTGCTCAGGCATGCAATAAACTTTTTGAAAATTCTTTCTATCCAGATATCTTGATAAATAATGCAGGGATAATTCATAATGAACCACTTGTTAATTTTCTAAAAAAAGATGATAGTTTACACTCAAGAGAATCGTGGGATAAGGTTATTTCTACAAACCTTTCATCTGTTTTTTTTGTAACCAGTAGAGTGGTTGAACTAATGGTAAAGGAAAGGAAAAGAGGAGTAGTTATTTCAATTAGTTCAATTTGCTCAAAGGGTAATAAAGGCCAAACAGCTTATAGTGCTGCAAAAGCAGGCGTGAATGCTTTAACAAAAACTTGGTCCAAAGAACTTGGCCCATTAGGAATAAGATTCGTTTCTATATCTCCAGGTTTTTTGGATACTCCATCAACTCACAAGTCACTAAATGAAAAGCAAATTGATTATTTAAAAAAATTAATCCCATTAAAAAAATTTGGAGATCCTATCTCTATTGCAGAGACTTCAGAACTAATAATAAAAAATGAATATATAAATGGAACTATTATAGAAGTTGATGGTGGTCTAGTTATATGAATAAAAAAAATTTTAAAAATGTAGGAGATAATTTTGATTATATTTTTTCTAGATTTGCAAATAATCCTGCAATTTATCTTGAAAATGAAAAAAAAGAAATTACATATTTAGAAATCAAAGAAAAAGTTGATCATGTCATGAAACGATTTTTAATTCAAAATGCGAAAAAAGGGGATATATGTGTAATTTTTAATGATAAATCTCCGTTAGGTTTTGCTTCTATAGTCTCTTGTATTTATTTAGGTATAGTTTTTATAAATTTAGATAAAAATAGTCCTATTGAAAGATTACAAAAAATCTTCTCAAAATGTAAGCCAAATTTTCTGATAAATTTTTGCTTAGAAGAGGAGATCTTAGATAAATTAAATAATAAATTTAATTTTATTCTTATTGATTTAATAAATGATCAAAATACAGCTAAATATGATAAGAATAACTTTGAGAGACCAAATCTGAACTCTCCGCTTTATGCAATGTTTACTTCTGGATCAACTGGTTTTCCTAAAGGAGTACTAATTACACATAATAATTTACTTAATTTCATTTATTGGGCAAAAGAAAGATTCAAAATAAATGAGTTTGATCGGTTAACAAATATTAATCCAATCTTTTTTGATAACTTTATTTTTGATTTTTTTGCCTCTTTTTTAAATGGAGCTTGTTTAGTTCCATTTTCAGAAAACACACTAAATAAACCTAAACTTTTACTCGAGAATCTATATGAAGCAAAATGTAGTATTTGGTTTTCAGTCCCATCGTTATTAATCTATCTAATGCGAATAAAAATTCTTGACATGAAATATTTTGCTTCAGTAAGAACTATACTTTTTGGAGGTGAGGGTTTCCCAAAAAAACATTTAAAAATACTATATGAAAAGTGTAAAAACAATATTACTTTAGAAAATGTTTATGGTCCAACTGAATGTACTTGTATTTGTTCAAGTCATAAAATAAATCAAGCAGATTTTTTAAATATGATTGATTTCGCCCCTTTAGGGAAATTAGCCAAAAGTTTTTCATATTTTATTGATCCAATTGATCCATTAGAGAAAGATATAGGAGAACTAATTTTATTTGGTCCATCTGTTGGATTTGGATATTTGAATGATATTGAAATAACAGAAAAAGCTTTCGTTAAGAGTTCAAATAATAATAATTTTGCTCAAATTGGATACAAAACAGGAGACATTGTTAGAAAAGATAAAGACGAAGTTTTTTACTTTATTTCTCGAAAAGATCATCAAATTAAGAAAATGGGTTACAGGATTGAATTAGGAGAAATAGAAGCTGCTACAAATAATATTAAAGGAGTTTATGAATCAGTTGCTATATATAAAGAATTAGAGGAAGGATTAGGCATTATAAAACTTTTTTTAGCCGCTGATCCATTTATTAATGAATTAATGATTAGTAAATTACTTAGCAATCAGTTACCAAAGTATATGTTACCAAAAACTATAAAAATTATTAAAAAATTACCGAAGAACGCAAATGGCAAAATAGATAGAGGAAAATTAATTTAATATATTATGAAAAATATTATTATATTTGGGATTGGCAAAATTTCTGATGTGGTTTCCTATTTTATTGAAAACTTTACAGAATATAAAATAATTGCTTATACAGTCGACAAACAATATATAAATTTAAATAATTTTAGAGGAAAGCCTGTAATCCCTTTTGAGACATTAGAAAATAATTATCCACCTTCTGATTTTTATATTTTTGTTGCTTTAGGATATCAAGATCTTAATAGGATAAGAGAACAAAAATGTAATGAAGCCAAGAATAAAGGATATAAACTCTTTTCTTATATAGCCAATACTCCTGGTATCTCAAAAGATTTGATACATAAAGAAAATTGTTTTGTAATGGATGGGGCTTTAATACACCCAAAAGTAACATTAGGAAGAAATGTTTTTATTTGGAGTGGATCTTTAATTGGACATCACTCAAATATTGGAGATAATTGTTGGTTTACTTCATCAAGTAATATTTCAGGGGGAGTATTAATTGATAAAAATTGCTTTTTTGCAGTAAACTCTACTGTCGCTAATAGTTTAAATATTGGTAAAAATTGTTTTTTTGGTGCAAATTCTTTAATTACAAAATGTGTGGAAGATAATAGTGTTTATATTGAAAATAGTTCTAAGAAATATAGATTGAATAGCGAGCAGTTTTTGAGAATTAGTAAGATAAATGATATTTAATATAATGTGAATTTAAGTAGCATTTTTCTTAACTCAGTAGAGCTGTTAAACATTGCTGTGTCAATTATAGATAAGTAAGGAACAAACACTGGTGAAAATTGTTTATATTTTGATATTTTTGATTCTAAAAAAAATAATTCAATATTATTTTTTAAAAAATTTTCATTTTGGTATAACTTAGAACCAGAAATATTATTAATATAAGTTGACGCATTAAACTCTTTGCAAATTTGAATAATTCTTTTATTACCTTTTAGATCATTTTTAAGATTAAGATCACTAGATCTAAATAGCTTAGATTTTATATTTAAATATTTTCTCATTTTATTAATTGAATTAAATAATAAATCAGATAAATTTGTCCCATCTGTTCCATGGAGGCAATCTTCAAGGAGATTATATACCGGATCAAAATATAGTGATCGTTTATATGCCAAAAAAATTTTTTTTAATATTTTACTTGAATTATTTCCAGTATAAATATCTTTAATCAATTTATTTTGACTTGCTTTTTGCAACTCTAATGTAAACCTAGTTTGCTTTTCATTAACTAGTAAATAATTCCTATTTATAAAACCCCTATTAATATAATTAACATCATCAAGAATAACAAAAATATCTACTGATTCCATAAGTTGCCAGTAACCAATATATGGGAATAAATATGGTTGCATTATTGCTATCTTACGCATAGATAATCTTAAATTTGTTAAATAAAAAAATTAAAATTTTTCTTGAATAATTTTCAACCTAAAGAATAAAATTTATGTCTTTTAAAATTATAGTATTATTGGATATATTAAGTCTTTATAGATTAATAATTAACTAAGATTTTTGATTTAAAATAATAAGCTAGTATTTATGTAAATATAGAAATAAACATTTCTAAAAAATCAACCTTATTAAAGATGGTTAAACCTAAAGATTTAGTTTGTATAGTTTTCAATTATAACGCAGCCGAATATCTGAAAAAATGCTTAGAAAGTATTCTTAAGCAAGAAACTAGATTTTCTTTTGAAATAGTTATTATAGATGACTTTTCGGAAGATAATTCAAAAAAAATTTATTTGGATATTAAAAAAAAATATGATTTAAAAAATATATACTTCTTCTCAACTAAAAAGAATACTAAAAATTCACAGGGTGGTCTTAAAAAAATAAAAGAATTAAAAAAAGATGTTAAACACTTATTAAAAGCAAAATATATTTATAGGATAAATTCAGATGACTATATCATTGATAAGAATAAATTTGAGAAGCAAATTAGTTTTTTAGAGAAAAATAAAAATTTTGTAGGAGTTGCATCAAAATATAAAATACTTAAAAATAATGTTTTGAATAAAAACGAAGAAAATGTATTAACTGGTCATATAAAGCAGAGCTTGATAATAAAAAATATATTTTTTAAAAAATATTGTCTATATAATCATACTGCAACTTATATCTATAGAAATATTTTTGAATCAATAGTACCTCCATTAATGCTAAATTTTACTTTTATTTGGGGAGATAATCTTCTTAATTTTATTATGATGAATTATGGACCTATTTTTGTTTTTGATGAATATATGTCTGCTTATAGAATTAATGAGAAAGGGATATGGACTAGATTATCAAAAAGGAAGAAATTTATATATAGTAAATTTCTTATATTCAAAATCTTTTTTGTCTTAAATTTTAAACATAAATTACTTTTTATCTATAATTTTTTTAATTTTATAGTCATTAAGCCATTAAGGACATTGAAAAAAATTATAAAAAAATTTTTATATTATTTTAAAAATTTATAGAATTTTTTTTAAAATTAAAAACAAATATTTTCTAGAAATAATGTAATGATCCCTTTATTAAATTGCCCCAAAATTTCTAATGATTTAATAACTGAGTACTTATCAATTTCTAATAATCAAAGTAATTGGTGTAATATAAAATGTAACTAATAACTAAAATGAAAAATTTTTCAGAAAAAATATAAATTTAATTTTTTTATCTAATGTTGTGCCAACAAGAAAGTGAAAAACTAGAGTTGTTTTTAGATTCTTGTGATGACGGATTTTTTTATCTCTCACATGCATCTATATTAGTTAGATTGTCAGGGTATACCTTTTTGTTTGATCCTGTTTTAGCGGAGCCTCCACATTTTGGATCATGGTTGTTTTATCCCCTAATGTATTATTCTGATCGTTTGCGCGATGTAGATTTTTGCATTGTCTCTCATCAGCATAAAGATCATTTTGATATTAATTTTTTAAGATTGCTTTCCAAGCATACAAAGCTGTTAATTGTTTCTGGTAGACCGCAGTTAGAAGCTCTTCTCGACAAAGCAAATATATCTTATAAATTGTTACCTGAGTTGGAGGTTATAAATTTTATTGAAGATATTAGTATGTATTGCGTTAATCATGAATCTAATGGAATTGACTCAGCAATGTGCATCAAAAACTCACAGCTTTCTATCTACCATGGTAACGATTGTTATCTAAGCATTGAAAAAACAAGTCGCATTCGCTACGATTTTGGTCATATTGATATTGCATGTATTCCATTTGCCTATATTCACTGGTATCCCTTTTTGGTAAATAATATTTCAGAAAAAGAAAAAGAACTTGAGTCTTCTCAACTTGTCTCTTCTTACATGGATCTCGCATTAGATATGATCCGTTCTTTAGACCCGTCAATTACTATACCTTTTGGAGCAAATATGTTTTACAGCGATGGTTTAGATACTGCCCATAATAAATGTGTCCTTAATCCGCTTGATTTTAAGGACTATGCCGAAAAAAATGCTAAAGACATTGCTTCATCAATACTTCCTCTATTTGCAGGAGCTCATATTTTTAGAGATAATATTGATTCTAAAAATTCTCTTAAAATCGTTGATGGAATGCTAAGCAGAGAAGAGTTACTTTCAGGCTTTACTAAGTATTTGTCTGATATAAAGCAAAACAATAATCTAAAGTCGCCTTTATCCTCTTTAAAACCTCTATCTAGTAGTGATATTATTTCTTTTCTGAAAATCAGAATGTCTAGAGCTTTTGAGGTTCTACCTAAGTTGAAACACTATATATATATTTCCTCATCTGATAATGAAAATTATATTTTACAAATTTCATTGAATGAACTTGATGTACGTTTTTCTGAATTATCTTATAGCTCAATATCTTTTCATCACTTTATACTTACTCCAATAGCTTTTAATGCTTTTTGCTCAGGTCAATTCAGCCTCAATGAACTTATTGCTGCTAGTATGTTTACCCTTACCAGAGAACCTAATATTTATAATCAACAGGTCCTAAAATACGTCAACAATTTTATTTAATAATTAATAAATGACCTTACCAGATCAATCACGTATTTCTGAGAATGCTTCCATACAGGCAATTTCACAAAAGCATGGGTATATTGACAGATGTATGGCCCACTCAATTGAGTACAGCAAAAAACTGGTTTTGCCTTATCTTAGAAATAGCTCCAGTGTTCTTGAAATTGGACCAGCTGAGGGCTTTTTATCAGAGTTTCTTTTTGATAATACTTCTCATTATGAAATTGTAGAGCCATCAAAACTCTTTGCTAAAGATTTAAAAAATCGCTTCCCTCAGTCAATTGTCAATTGTTGTATGATTGAGGATTTTAATACTAGAAAGAAGTACGATTTTATACTTCTTTCACATGTTCTCGAACATGTTATTGACCCAGTATCTGTATTAAGGCGTTGTCAAAATTTTATGAAAGAAAATTCTATTCTTTTCTGTATTGTTCCAAATTCACACTCTATTCATCGACAGGCCGCTGTAAGAATGGGATTACTTGAAAAAGAAGATCAGTTAAACGAATCTGATATTTTGCACGGTCATAAACGTGTTTATGATATTAGTCTTCTTAATAATCATTTCCTTAATGCTGACTTCAATATAATTTCATCTGGAGGTTACTGGTTAAAACCACTTTCAAACTCTCAGATTGAAAAATCATGGTCCGATGATATGTTGTCTGCATTTATGGCTCTTGGAGAAAGTTATCCTGACATCAGTGCTGAAATCTATATTGCATCATGCCTGAATTATTAACCACAAAGAAGTTGAGAAATTAGCAGAAATTTTTATAAGAAACTTACTTATTATAAGTATTGAGATTATGGAGTATATAATCTGGTATATTTGTATAACTAAAAAAGTTAAATGGCATCAATTCTGCTCGAATTAAGAATTTTATTCCTAATAATGATTGCCGAGACTTACAATTCTATATCAAAAAGAAATTTCATAAGACTACATAAAATTGAAAACTACTTGAATTTGCAATGCTATAAAATTGCAAAATATTTAAGAAAATCACTCAAATTAAATGAACTTAACTTTAATAATGAAGAATTAGTTCTTATTACGAGGGTCCAAAAGGGAGGTGGCTTGGGCGATATTTATAGAAGCATTGAACGTGAAAAAAAAATATTAACATTATCTACATCTATATTTGACTTTAGATCTCTAGAAGGGGGAGACTTGATAAAAGTAAATTATGAAAAAATTTCTTCTTTTGGAATTATTCCAAGAATTCAAAAGATACTCAATTATATTTCGAATAAAAATTTAAAAAAAATCCACATTCTAAATGAACCTTGTGATCCTCTTATATATATTTCATATTTAATTTATTCTAAAAATTCTAAGAATTTTATTTTTTATCATCATGCTGATCATACATTTTGTTTTGGTGACTTAGAGACGAAATGGACTCATGTTGATTTGTTTCAAAATCAGTATCATATATGCAAAAAAAAATTAAAACCTGTTTTTGATTCAATGCTTAATCTCTTATGAAATGTACAACGATTACAATTGGAGGAGGAAATAAGAACTTTTTATTTACTAAATTCTGTTTGGAATTATTGATAATAAATTGTTTAAAAAATAAAAAAATAAAAAAACATATTCATATAGGAAGACTTGCTAAACAGAGGATTTTATTTATAAATTTACTTTTATTTTTTCATGGAATTTCAAGATCTCGCTTTGAATATAAGAATCAAGTCAAAAGTTTAGATTTCCTCTCCAAATATAAAGGCAGTATAGTCATCTCATCTGCTCCAATTATTGGGGGGCTTTCTATTCTACAGTGCTGGAAATTTAAACTACCAGTCTTAATATTTAATAATAAGTTCTATTATTTAAACTTTTCTACTTTTCTTAAAAATGAGAAATTAGTTTGGAGAAATATTAATGAACTTTCTGTTAAATTGAATCATTTAATAACTAATTACGAAAAATACTCAAATGAATATTACGAACATTATAAATTTTTAAAAGGAAATAATAAATTATCAAATGATTTTTTATTAGATAATTCTAAAAGAAAATATAATGAATATTATCGAAATAATTCTATATATAACAAACCTAAGATTTTAAAAATTATCCCAACATTTATTTTTAAATATCCTTATTTATTTACAAAATTTTTATTATTATTATTTTTTATTTATATCAAACCATTTGTGATTAATAAATTAGAAAGATTAAAAAAATTATATAGAAGAATAAGAAGAATATTAATATCTAAAAATCTTATAAAAATATTTAATATTTTAAAACTCTATACTTTTAGTTTGGTCAGTAAATTAAAACCTAAATTAGTTGTATCTTATAAAATATTTAGTTTGAAAGATATTAGAGGTCGAAAATTTCTAGTTTCTAATAAATCAAAATCAACTATATCTCCTCCAAATTTTTATAAGAAAGAGGTGATATCTGGAGAATATGAAAGAACTTTTGCAATCCTGACTGAAAATGTTAAGTTCAACCCTTATTGTTCCTCTTTAATTGTAGATAATAATATATATATAGACTCGTTAGTTTTCCAAAAACCTTACAAATATGGTTTAGTTAAGGGTGGTCTTCTCGTACGGGATTATAGTTTTTTAGATGATATTTCACTTACAAAGAAGAGATCTTTTAGGGATTTAAAGGTAATTAATCCAAGTTTAAATAAAAAGAAGATTAAAAAAAATGAGACAATCGACAAGGCTATTTTAATAGGTGGTGATGGCGCAGCTAATTGGTATCATTGGATGATTGAATGTTTACCTAAACTATTTATTACCACTAGTTTGCCAGATGAATTTGATAGTTACCCTTTAGTTGTTCCAGATATCTGCAAAAACAATAAGGTCTTTAACGATACACTAAAACTCTTTAATAATAAAAAAAGAGATATTTTGTATTTTGGAATTGAAGATATTATTTTTGCAAACAAACTTATTTTTATTGAGGATTTATTAAAAAGCCCAATTTCCCTAAAATTTGGTTATAAATTAACCACTTCAGACTATTCTCAGAATGATGAAGTAATTTTAAATTACTCTAGTCAATTACAAAAATACTACGAAGGTAAAAAACCAAAATTTGATTCAAATTTTCATAAAAAAGTCTTCCTTGCTAGAAAACAAACTTCTAGAAAATATAATCAGGATGAATTAATTGAAATAATAAGCAAATATGATTTTACAATAATATATCTTGAGGATTTAGAATTATTAGAGCAAATTTCAATATTCTCAAATGCTAAATACATAGTTGGTCCTCCAGGCGCAGCATGGACAGGCTTAATTTTTTCTCGAAATAATAAATTAAAATGTTTAAGTTGGTTACCAGAATATTTTGATAATGCGTGTAATTACTCTAATTTGGCTAATCTCTTAAATCATGATTTGAAATTCATGAGTATAGATAAGAGATATAATGATGATAAATATTTTGATTTTCATGAGGATTATTGTATTTTGAATCCAGTTTTATTTGAAAAAGAAATCAAAAAATTAATTTCATATTAAAAAAATAAGAATTACACTTTTTATAAAAATTAAACTTCGCATAACTCTCGATTTCTTAAAATTATTTTTTATGTGTATTGAGATGATCTGTAGTTAAATAATCCTTTAACTATTAATTAAATTTAAAATAGATTATTGGAAATATTTCCCAATTTTTTATTATCTAAAATTTTAATATCACCAATATATTTTTGGTATTTTTTTCTTAAAATTTGATAATTATTTTTATCAAAACAAAAGAAAGTATCTTTTTCATTTTTTTTTAAATATTCTGCGCCGGTTTTTTCATGGAAAGATTTTACTTTTATATTTTCGTTTCTTACATCAAAAAAAGATTTTTCCATTTCTAAGTAATCAAATGCAAAAGCATAAATCATAACTGCACTAATTAATGCATAAAGAGGTGATTTCCCATCTAAAATAATCCAGCTTCCCCAAGTAAAAGTCTTTTGAATTTTATTTAAATCATAAATTCTTACGACACCAACATCTTCATTAGAATCTGAGATAATGAAATAATATTCAAGATCTTTTGATTCCTTAATAATGCTTTCAGAAATATAATTTTTATTACTTTCTTTTGAATAACCAACATTATTTATGAATTTCCCTTTAGAGGTTCTTAAGTTAAAGATAAACTCACTATCTTGCAGGGAAACAGATCTAAAAAAAAGATTTTTGGAAATGACCTTCATATATATTAGGATTAAATATAAGACTTAAAGTTGAATATCTCATTCTGTTTAAGTATCATTATATTTAAAATTATAACCAATTAAAAAAAAAATATTTCTAAGAATATTCATTGATACTTATTTTTTTAAGTTTATTTTAAGTTATCATAAAAAACATTTTTGATATTAATAAATTAAAAAATTATACTTACATTAAGATTATTTTCTTTTATTAAAATCACCTTTCAAAAGCGAGTTTTTAGCTAATAAAGAAGCTGCTAATGGGATTATAGGAACCAGATAATTTGCTCCTTCCCATCTGGCAATATTAAAAGAACTTTGAAAAATAAGATCTCCCAAAGATAAGCAAATTAGAGAGGGTGAAAGCGATAGAAATAGACACAAAGGAATATTGCCTGATTCTTTAGAAGATATCCTAAAACTAATAATCACCATAGAGATGGTCAAAAATATTGCAAATTCCTTTAATCCATATTTTAAAAGAAGATCAGATTTGCCCAATAGATGCAAAGGCATAAATTGCTGGGGATCTGAAAAATATATAAATGCTGATGGAATTATTGCTATTGATAATGAAATGGTAAGAAATATAAAAGCTCCTTTTTTCCAATTACTAACAATAAATAGAGTAAGCAAAGGAATTAATATTAAAAAATTAATTCTTGAACTAGCTATTAATCCTGCAAAAATTGATAAAAAAACTAATTTTGAAATATTTCTTGTCTTTAGTAAGGTATTCATATAATAAGTTATGAATACAATTCCAGAGCCGATAAAAATTAAATCTGATCCTACAATCATTAGTTCAAGAAAAATTAATGAACTTAATAAAACAAAAGAAAAAATCAAAGCTCTATATTTTTCTTTAGTAAAGATATTTATACTAAAGATTGATAATATTAATGAGCTAATTGAACCTAATTGATAAAAACCGCTTATTACAAAGGGAAAATAAAGGATAATAATACCTAAACCAGTTGAACATGGATTACCACCGTAACTATATTGAGAGTATGGATTTGTTAAACGAGATAAAAAATTTACACCTAAAATTACGCAATCATCTTGATCGGAACCTCGCATTTGCTCTTTTAATCCATCAGCAATTGGGTAGAGATAACTAACAACAATCAAAATAAAGGCAAAAATTAGAGTAATAATTAATGGTTTTGAAACGAAATCTTTTAAACATTGTGAATTTTTATTTTTGGCTAAGAAGTTTAGAATAATATGAATAAAAAAAGCATAAAAGCAAAATCCCAAGACAGGTTGAAAAGATAAGTATTTGAAAAAGAATCTTGCGTTAGGAAGCAAGATAATAAAAAAACAGCTTAAATTAATAAAAGCTTTGCTTTGAAAGGTGTTATTTAGTTTTTTAAAATTACTCAAATTAATTATTCTTCTATTATCTACATTAAAGTTTAATGAATTTAAAAATATTAAAAAGTTAATTTCATAATTTTTATTAACTTTAATAAGATTGATTATTTAATTATTAACAAGAGAATTTTATAAAAAAATTATCATCTCAAAAAATAACTAATAAAATAAATTTTCTTAACGATA
>MDTE01013441.1_pt1 | contig 17975 bp, 10 predicted proteins | sample 811231 | NCBI WGS metagenome assembly MDTE01 (sample SAMN05326651, study PRJNA326480) | marine metagenome | isolation source: seawater | place: Indian Ocean: Red Sea | collected 2010 | reverse complement strand
TCTGAAAAGACTCATTCAGCAATTGAGCAACGAGATGAGATACGCCGGGTAATTGAGGAAGTCTCAGGTAGAGAAGTTCCTGATGACTGGTATCCATACAATCCAGTAGGCTCAGATGGTAGCCTTGATGGAGTCATAGTGACAGGATACGAAAACCCGTATGTTCGCTGGGTTGACAGGCACGGAGTAGAAGGAAAGTCTGACATCAGGACTGCCGAAGGGAAGATGCCGTGGAGGGTAGATTGGGCGGCTAAGTGGGGAATTCATGGAATTACTTGCGAACCTGCAGGCAAGGATCATGGTGCTGCGGGAGGTAGTTATGATACTGGAATCCCAATTTGCCAGATGTTGGGTAGCGAGCCGCCTCACAAGATGGTTTACGAGTGGATTCAACTCAAAGGCATGGGGCCGATGTCGAGTTCTTCGGGTCTGACAGTCGGACCTATGGATGCTTTAGCTCTAGTCCCTCCAGAAATCATGCGCTATGTTATCGCTCGCAGCAAGATAGGTCGGCACATCGACTTCGATACGGGTCCTGCACTTTTCACTACCGCAGACGAGTACGAGCGTTTGGTGGCCAATCCTCCGAGCGGCTCAGATGATGAGTTGTCAAGGCGACAGCAGGTCGCTCGTGACACTCAGTTGGGAGCATTGAGACTAAGTCAGATAGAGAGAGGAGCAGATGCTTCAGATTCGATTGCAGGAGTATCCTTCCGGCACCTCTCCATGCTCGCCCAGATCAAATCTAGTGACGATGATGTCTGGGAGTCTCTACGAAAGTCGGGGCATCTGCAAGGAGGCCCAGGAGAATCTCTGGCAGGCAGGTTGCGCAGGATGCGAAACTGGATAGGTGGCCAGCACTTTCCTCCGGATGCCAAGATTGAGATTCGTTCCAGCATATCAGAGGAAGCTCGCGATAATTTAACTTTGGAACAATTCAGATTCCTCTCCGCTTTGGGTGAGAAATTCAAAGATTGCGATTGGACTGATGTAGAAATCGGGAGTTGTATAAGGTCGGTTGCAACTGAGACTGGAGTTGGTGGAAGAAATGCCTATGCCGCACTATATTGGGCGATTCTTGGAAAAAATCACGGCCCCAAGGCGTCTTCTCTGATTGCTGAGATGGACAGTGCTAGTGTTATTTCACTAATTGGCTAACCCCTGCTTGAATTATTATGCATAATTTGGCGTATTCTTGATGAGAGGAAGAATGCTGTTGGAGATATTTCTGATAGTCCCTATGGTGATTTGACGAGGCCTCTCTTAACCTGGCGACCTCTTCTGATAACGCGGTCATCAAAGCGTGAGCCTTTTGGGCCTCATCGGCAACCTGAGTTACTTTATTGTGTGATTTCTCCTGCTTTCTTTCTAAAACCTTAGTACTGCTTTTGCTTCCTTCACCCTTCTCGAGGAGGCGGCGAGACTCTTTGAGTTCCTTCGATAAATTATCTCGCTCTTTTTTCAGACTCTTCACCTCCATGTTGGCTTCGTCCCTTTTTTGTTTCAATGATTGTACTTGGCGAATTAGATCTGCAACTTCTGAATTTTTCTGGTCTCTAGAACTGCGTGCTTTTTTAAGTTGTGAATTTGCCTCTTTTCTAATATTGTGTTCATGCAAAGCCTGTTTGAGCAATTCAATAATTTTCTGTTTAATTTCATCTTGAGATAGTGATTCAAAGTTACGAATAATTGGCATAATTATTTCATCATTAGAAGAATATTTGTCATATTTGTCATACGGAATTTCGTTCCTTACTAGCATAACGTCTTGCGCTTCTTTCCATTTCTCATGCTTTATGCAGGAGACGAAAAAGGTCTCTGTAAAACTCCATGCAATTTGATGACGTTCCGAATCCATATTGTGAGATACTCCCTTCTTCATTACTCTGAATGCATCATCAAACTCGCCGAGATTGATGTGAACATCAGACAGCTTTTTCAAATCAAATGAAATGGACCTAGGGTGCCTATTTTTCATTAATATAGTAGATTCAAGGGTTTCCTTTGCAGATTCCCACTCTTTTTGACGAATGTAGTAATCAATCAAATTGTCATATGCCGTCATTAAACTAAAATTTCCATTGTTTTCTTCTGCCAACTGAATCGTATCTAGGAGAGTTTTCTCTTCCTGCTCAAAATCTTCCATTTCCCTATGGGTTTCCGTTAGTATGCGTAACAAAGCCAAAGCAATAGGATATTCATTTTTGGTCTGTTGGAATAAATCCTTGAATACCGAAATAACATGGTCATTGCCTTTGTTTCTTTGGCAACATTTTTTCAACATTGTAATTGTAGATTTCAAGTTACGAATTGCGAGGTTATCTTCAGATGTGCAATAATCACTAATGTAGTGCTTCAATAATCTCTCTGCTTCATCATCATCTTTTTGATCATAATGCAGTTGTGAGAGAATCAAACCAGTAATGTAGGAGGGGATATTGTCATCATTATGGAGTTCTTTCAGTAAATGCTTAACGGCATCTATGCCAGATTTCTGCTCTGTTCTTTCTATCAATGACCTTATGTCTGCAAACACAAAACTATGGAAGTTTGCATTTGAATCGAATCGAATTTTTTCCAAAAGGATATCATCTGCTTCATCGGAATCAGAATCAATGTGTTCTCGATAAAGAAAATGATAATGCAAGGAGATTTTTTTATTGAGTCTTTTTGGAGAAATGAAATATGAATCAACAATTTCTTGATCGGTTTTCGGTTTTTCATTACTCGACTGGGAACCAATCTCCAAACCCTGATTAATGGCTTGGCGATACAATTTCTTGGCTTCGGGCGAGTTGCCCTTCTGTGAGGCCAGACTGCCTTCAAATCCGGTCAACAACATCAACACATGTTGTTCACTCTCTCCTTTTCCAATCTTCTTAAGATCATTCATTCTGGACTTTGCAGATTCAGTATCTTTGTTTACAATATGATAACCAATTTCTCTAGTAAATGAATCAACTCGATGATAAGTTGTAGCCTCATCTAGTTGGGATGTTTGTAGGTAATATTCGTTCGCTTTTCCTAGCGCAATTATTGATTCTTCCAATAGGCCTTCGAACCTGTAGATGGCTGATGCTCTTGAATAGTACTCACAACGTATCTTCGGATCATTCGGGAGGTGCGCTTCTAGTGCCTTGTACTCTTCGGTCGAATCTACTGATTCGTCATCCCTTGTCCATTTAAGTTTCTCAAACATCGCATGCATGAATTTTCTCATATCCTTATCTGAGAAGAAAATCACTACCTCTTCAACTAACTCTCTGGATTGATTCATTCTATGTTGCCTAATATTGGAAGGATGTTCCTTTAGATTAGCCCAGTTCCACTTGGCGAGACTAAGTTTCCACCTCATGATACCATTTAACGAATCTAGATATTCCCATCTTTCAATGAGATCAAGCATAAATCCAGATGATTCGATAGAGGTAAATTCGTAGAATTTTTGCTTTGATTCTATGAGCAAGGTATCCATGTAATATGAGTTAAATTTGGTTGCTAGATGATGCAACTCTTCCTGCAAATCATGGGCTTTTTGGTGGTGGTGTTGTTGCTGTTGGTGGAGTGAAGCTAGTTGGTTTGTTAGCTTTCTGAATCTACCGTAATCACCCTCGAATTTATGAGTAAATTCGGGCCCTGCAAATTGCTCAAAGGAGATTTTTTGACTTGCTATGCGCAAGCCCTCAATGTAGTTGTATCCTATGAGACGATTTACGAATTTTTGCAGTTTCTCAGTTGAGTATATATTTGTGGTGAGATTCATAATTTCTTGATCAAGTTTTTCTTTATCTTTGCTAATTCTTTCATATCGCGTAATGGCTTGAGTTTTTTCTACACCTTCTGTATATTTGCACATTTGTTGCATTGAAGAAAGCGTAGAAGTGAATTCGCCAAAATTCGATGCATGTTCAACAGCCTTTTTCAAAATCTCTAGGCCCATAGAGTTCATTTTTTCATCTGGGCACTCGAGAAGATAATAGGAGATCTCATTCAAGAAAAACCAGTGGCTGCGAGGGTGGTATTCATCTTCGTATAGTCTCAATCCATTCTGAATCTCATTCTCGGCTTTATCAAATTCCGAGCGATAAATATGGAGTCTGATTTTTGTTCGAATTGCGCTCAGTAAACCTTTGTTATGACCATATTTTCTCCAAATATCAATTGCCTCATTTATTTGATTTTCTGCATCGGAGAGTTTAGGAGATAGGTCCCCACTAATCCTGCATGCAATTAGATCAACCAAGGTATTTGCGTATCTGTTATCCTTTCCAAATACAGTAGTTTCAGATAATGCTTCGGATAAAATTTCTTCTGCTTCAATAAACTGGCCTATTTGTTGGAGTTTGTCTGCAATTCGTTTTTTTCCATCAACTAAGTCATTGCTGAAATTTTGTTCTTTAGCATGATTAATATTCAGGCGGAGCAAATCTATGCAAGTTCCCCAATCACTTTGTTCTTCGTTTCCTCTATGCCAATAGGCCTCGGCGACATCAATAATATGTTTTGAATCTAAATCGCTAATATCTCCTCTGACCTCACTAAGATATAACTCAAACCTTTGAATTCGTTCAATTATTGAAAGTTGTTCGTCATCATGGAATGGATTTATTGGAGTTTCTCCGCTATCTTGATCTTGATATTCATCTAGTGTGAGAAATAGTCCATCAGATTCGAACACCTTCTGAAATTGTTCTCCTATTCTGAGGAAATCCTTGTGTGCCTTTTCAATAGAAAAACTTTGAATTATTTCTTCTGGTAGGGGCTTACTGAATTTGTGGTATGAATTGAAAATCTCAATGCAAATATCGTGCAGAGGTTGCAGATGAAGGGCAATCAAATCGGCGTCGATGTTTTTGTCAAATAATAACCAAGACTTCGTTGCGGAATTTGCGTCTATACCGTGCAATGTGAGGCCAAGTGCATTCGTTAGAGCCTTTGGAATTGCTAATGAAATCCTATCAAGAACACCGGCAAATGATTCAGCAAGAATTCTTTTCTCTCTATTGGAATGAAACCAATAGAAGTCGGTTTGATATCTCTGAAATAGAGATCTTTCTTTCTCACTGAGCTTGAATCGGCCGCCAGAGGAAAGGGTCTCCTTCAGACGTTTGTTTGCCTCCTCGCTCCGTGTAGTAGGTGGCTCGTCCACATTACTGAATGGGACTAGGACTACTTAATGCAGACAGATGTTTTCGAAGCTCTCAGGGCCCTATAAAGAACCGATTTTCAATAGTCTTGGCTCAGGCATTCCATTCATCGCCTCTGCAATCGCCTCGACCTCCATATGAGCTCCAGCCATAGTGGTCACGAATGGAATGTTGAGTTCTACGGCCAGCCTGCGCATCATGTTGCCATCGAGAACGGCGCCTCCTGTCGAGCGCGGAGTGTTGATGATTAGGTGGATCTTGCCCTGCCTCATAAGGTCCAGTGCATCCGGACTTCTTCGCTCAGCAATCCGGTAGCAAGTTTGGACATCGAGTCCTCCAACATCTCGCAGTACGTGTGCTGTGCCACGGGTGGCATATAGTGTGAAACCCATCTCTTGGAGTCTGCTAGCCTCGTCAATTATGGCTAGCTTGTCTCCATCCTTGACTGTGATGTAGACTCCTCCTTCGATTGGTACAGGAAGTTCAGTTGCTAGCCTGGCCTTCAGGTAAGCTGCAGATGCACGAACATGTGAGCCCATCACCTCACCTGTCGATTTCATCTCAGGGCCTGGGGCAGGATCTAGTCCTCGCAGTTTGATGAAGGGGAAAACAGGTGCCTTGACACACACTGCATCTGTCTGCGGCATTGGGATCTCTAAATCTGCTAACTTGTCACCTATTGCTAGTCTCGCTGCAATCCTTGCCAGCGGGACTCCAGTAGCCTTGGCCACGAATGGGAAGGTGCGAGAGCCTCGAGGATTCACCTCAAGTACATACAGAACTTCGTCGCGGATTGCATACTGGATATTGAAACAGCCTCTGATGCCCAACTCTATACCAATGCGCTTTGTCCAGTCCTCAACCTCAGCGAGAACATTTTCGGCGATGTTCTGAGGAGGGATGAAGCAGGTCGAGTCTCCAGAGTGGATGCCTGCTTCTTCGAGGTGTTCCATTATCGCGCCGATCAGGACTTCATCGCCGTCACAAACCGCATCTACATCTAGTTCGATGGCGTTTCCAAGGTATTCGTCTATCAGAAGTGGTCGATCAGGAGCAAGATAGGCCTCTTCCATGTACGCATCGAGTTGCTTTTCGTTGGACAGAATCTCCATTCCGCGCCCTCCTAGCACATAGGAGGGTCTAATCAACACCGGATACCCAATTTCATGCACCGCCCTCCTGACTTCTTCGGGAGTGGTGGCTGTCGAGCCACGTGGCATCCTCAATCCGTTTCGGTTAGCGAAGGCTTCGAACCTCTCCCTGTCGCTAGCCTCGTCCACCGCATCGGGCGATGTTCCTTCCATCACAAGGTGTAGGCCCATTGTAGACAGATGGGGCATATTTCCAGCTAGTGGTAGTGCGAGGTTGATGGCGGTCTGACCACCAAATTGCAGCAATATTCCATGCGCCCTCTCTCTGAGCAAGACCTCGGAAACGAATTCCAGAGTTAGTGGGTCAAAGTAGAGTCTGTCACTTGTATCAAAGTCCGTCGAAACCGTCTCAGGGTTGTTATTGATGATGATAGCCTCGTGACCAAGATCCCGAATTGCTCCTACGGCATGAACACAGCCGTAGTCGAACTCTATGCCTTGACCAATCCTAATCGGTCCGGATCCTATCACAACAATTCTCTGCTTGAGAGAATCATCCAATCCGGGCACATAGTCCACTCCTACTGGTGCGGAGCCGCCCTCATAAGTGGCGTAATAGTAAGGAGTAACTGCGGCGAACTCTGCGGCGCAAGAATCGACCATTCGGAATACTGGGTGAATTCCCAACTCATGGCGTCGGAGGGTGACTGCGGCCTCATTCGAGCCCTCAGGGAGCATTTTGTAACCCGACTCGGGAAATCCTGCGAGCGCATCCGCGATGTGCAGATCAGTGAAGCCAGCGCCCTTCCATAGCCTCATCTCGGAGTCGGGAATCTCAGAAGGTGAGAGACCAATCTCTCCGGCTGCCCTAATTTCAGTCTCAATGGCTGCCATATTCTCAAATCGGTCCAAGAACCATCTAGTCACGCCGCCTGACATGTCCCTGACATCCTCAATCGAATACCCTCTTCGGAAGGCCTCAAAAAGAGCTGCCATACGCCTGTCAGAAGGAATCCTGAGCCAGTCTTCAAGCAGTGCCTCGGGCAGTGGCTCGAAGGCCCTCTCATCCATCGACTCGCCTCCAGAAGCATCTGCCATAGTCAGAGGTCTAGGATGCGGTTGGCCATACTCCAGACTTGCCCATGCCTTGAGGAAGGCTTCTTCGAAGCCTCTGCCGATAGCCATCACTTCTCCTGTGGATTTCATCGATGTGCCAATGGTGCGATCAGCGGTACGGAACTTGTCGAAAGGCCAGCGTGGAATTTTGACCACGCAGTAGTCTAAGGTCGGCTCAAAGGCTGCTGTTGTACCCTCTCCTGTGATTGGGTTGGGGAGTTCGTCGAGTGTGTAGCCGACTGCAATCAATGCAGCCATCCTCGCGATTGGATATCCGGTTGCCTTGGATGCTAGAGCCGAAGAGCGTGAGACACGAGGATTGACCTCAATGACTCGGTATTCGCCGGTTGATTGCTCTACTGCGAACTGAACATTGCACCCTCCTTTGATGTTGAGTCTCCTGATTAACTTCAGAGCCGCATCCCTGAGCATTTGATGGTCGCGATCAGATAGTGTCTGCTGAGGTGCAACGACTACTGACTCCCCGGTATGTACTCCCATTGGGTCAAGATTTTCCATTGTGCACACGATGATTGAATTGTCAGCGCTGTCCCGCATCACCTCGTACTCGTGCTCCTGCCATCCTAGTATGCTCTCCTCAATCAGAACCTGTCCGATTGCTGAGTGTAGTATACCTTGGCTCGCTATCTCGACCAATTCGCCAGTGTTGTGAGCAGTCCCTCCTCCTAGGCCACCCAGAGTGAATGCCGGCCTGATGAGAAGTGGGAATCCTCCTAGTTTGTCTACCGAGTCGAGAACCTGTTCAATCGAATCACAGGCAATGGCCTTGCAAACAGGTAGATCAATCTCCTCGCAGACTTTCTTGAACAGGTCTCTGTCCTCTGCCTCGTCAATCGCTGCTAGGTTGCAGCCAATCAGCTCAACCCCCAGTTCGTCTAGTGATCCGTCGTGAGCCAGGGCGGCGGCGATGTTCAGGGCAGTCTGGCCTCCCATGCCTGCAAGTAGAGCATCGGGCTTCTCAATCTCCATGATTCGCTTTACGACCTCAGGGAGCAGTGGCTCGATGTATATGCGGTCAGCCATCTCAGGGTCGTTTTGGATTGTTGCTGGATTTGAGTTAATGAGGACGACTTCGTATCCATCTGCTCGTAATGCCCTGCAGGCCTGTGAACCTGAGAAATCAAACTCGGCAGCCTGGCCTATTCTAATTGGCCCACTGCCGAGAATCACGACCTTGTTGATATCATCTCTTCTAGGCATAGCCATCACCTCTTCTAGCAACGGCCTTCGGGCAATCTATCAGATGCTCGGACACCATCTGTGAGAAGCGATCGAACAGTGGTGATGCGTCGTGTGGGCCCGGGCAGGCTTCGGGATGGAACTGGATGGTGAATGCGGGCTTCCCTATTAGGTCCAAACCTTCTATGGTGCGGTCGTTGGCGTTGATGTGCCGCACCTTGAAGTCTGCTTGCAGAGTATTTTCACCTGCTTCTGAACAAGCACCAGTGGGGTGAGGTGCAAGCATCCCCTTGTTGGGATCCTCGACTGCAAAGCCGTGGTTCTGGCTTGTGATGTGGACCCTTCCTGTCTCCAAGTCCACTACGGGCTGATTAGCACCTCTGTGACCATATCTCAGTTTGTAGGTGCGCAGACCTGCTGCTAGTCCCATCAGTTGGTGGCCAAGGCATATCCCCATTACAGGCATGTCAGCACGCACTGCCGCTGCCAATGATTCTCTAGCTGCAGTTGCATCTCCAGGGTGAGCTGGATCACCTGGTCCGTTGGATGCGAATAGAGCGTCGGGTTCCCAATCCAACATAATCTGCTCGAATGATAATGAAGCAGGGCACCAAACGACTTCGAAACGCTGGCACAACTCGCGCAGGATATTGTACTTGATTCCACAGTCCAGTGCTGCTATTCTAGGTAGTGGATTGCCATCGCCGTCTGTAGCTCCAGGATTGAGTAAGACTGCTTCGTCACGCGATACGGAAGCAACCAGATCATCCTCATCTGGAGGAGCCATCTCAGAGAGAATCTTGCGCATCTCGTCTGCACTCTCTTCGGGTCCGAACACGCACAGCACGGTACCGTGCTCCCTTACTCTGCGAGTCAAAGCTCTAGTGTCTACTCCTTCAATTCCTGGTACACCGTGAGTAGCAAGAAAATCGTGAACACTGCCGACTGAATCACGGTGGTCTGGATTTCTCATCAATTGCCTACAGACCACCCCTCTAGGGTGGACACCTGCTGATTCTGAAATGCAGGGGAGGATACCATAGTTTCCAAGCAGAGGCCATGTAAAGGTTAGTACCTGTCCGGCGAAAGAGGGATCGGTAAGGCTCTCCTGGTAGCCGCACATTCCTGTAGTGAAAACCAGTTCTCCTTGGGCTATTCTCTCCGAACCAAACAGGCTTCCACGGTAGCTGGTACCGTCTGCCAAAAGTAGTAATCCGGGTGAACCGCTTGGATGCTGTCGCTCTGTGATTTCAATCAGGCAGTCTGCTGCGTCGGTGAAAGAAGGAGGTTCTGACACGCCCGGAACGCCAGCGCCGGGGATGAATCCCCGAGGCGGTGTCGTACCCGACATCAGCAATCGTGTTTGAGTGCCCCTCTTAATCATTGAGAATGGCTTTCGAGAATCGGGTTCCCTGTTGCCTCATTCTTCTTCTAGATTTATTACTCTCTTACCGCGCTCGCTCGGAACCACTTCTATCTCTCCTCCAACGAACTTAGAGGACTCTTCAAGGGGGCCCAACCAAGACTCCAAAAACACTCCTAGAGCTGCTACTTCAGAGTGTGGCTGATTGCCGATTGAGACATTGTGATTGGCAATTGAGAATACTTCTGCAGGGACTTTGGTGCCGCCTACAACAATCACTGCGGGCTTGTCCTTCGGAATCTGTCCTGTCACTTCTCTCCAAGACTTCCCATACATCGTCAGATGAATCACAGTGCCTGAATGAGCGAATCTCCTAAGCCAACTCATTGGCTTGGGCTCAAAGCGACATTCTAGGCTACCTCCGAACCTTTCAGAGACTGAGTTCCATGTCTCTAATGCCGAATAGTCTTCCTCGCCAGCTAGAATGACTTCATCTGCACCAAATGCGCGAGCGGTCAGACCTAGGTGAGATGTGATTCTCTTGTCACGCTCTCGCCGGTGTCCGAGTCTGAGAACTGAAACTCTGAAATCCCCGGTCATAGTGCTCATACGAGAGGCGGGGCTTCATCAGCCTGACTCTCAATGGGCGTCTCTTGTTCAGGAGTGACATCAATGTCCATGCTCATCATCGAGCCTCGGACCCATTCAAGCAGGATGGAATCAACCTGCATCTTTGTTGCTAGATGAATCAGTACTGCTAGGATTGCCAGTCTACCCGTAGCGAACATGGCATCGTCGGTATCGAGATTACCCATCAACAAGGATCTGCCAACAGGCTCTAGGATGAAGAATGCAGCCAGCACGGCTAGGACACCACCTGCATTAGAAGGGAGTGACTGGCCCTTCTCTCTACCCATGGTGAGTAGAATTGTGGCCACCAGTGCCAAAGCAGGGACCAAGAGGCTTAGGCGATAGAAGCTGAAATCGCCAATCATCGAGTTAGGGAGGTTTGAGTCTCCGAGTGTATCTCCTCCGTTATGGATGGCTAACCACCAGAACAGAAGCGCGGCTATTCCAAGAGCTCCCGAGGTGCGCCCTCTCTCAGAAATCATGTCTCTGATTTGATGGCGGTCTTCGGGCTTGAGTCTCTGCACTATCGACTCCATCATCTCCATGTTGTAAGCCGAAGTAGCGTCATCTACCTCATTTACGGTTGCTACGTTATCTGGAGCCTGAATGACCTCGTCTAGAGAGTCATCTCCGAGTACCATCGAGGGATTGCCCCTCCGTCACATCATAAAGCATGCGTCGGATGGGGTTACTCATATGGCCGACTGGCGACCTATGTTGATTCGCCGAAATGATGGTTTTCCACGTATTATGGGGGTTCTCAACCTCACTCCGGACTCATTCCATGAGGCTTCTAGACTCGATTCAACAGAATCTGCGGTTTCAAGGGCCATTGCGATGGTAGAACAAGGGGCTGATTGGATAGATATCGGAGGAGAATCCTCCCGTCCGGGGTCTGCTCCGGTGGATGTAGAAGAGGAAGTTGCCAGAGTCATTCCAGTAGTGAGGGCTGTTCGTGAGACTCTGCCTAGAATCTGCATATCGATTGATACTCGTAGAGCCATCGTCGCTAGTAAATCTCTAGACGCTGGTGCTGACATGGTGAACGATGTTTCTGCACTTTCCGACCCTGAGATGGCCAGCCTAGTTGCTAAGAGGGGTTGTCCAATCTGTGTGATGCACATGCAAGGGACACCCAAGGATATGCAGAATGAGCCGAGTTACCTAGATGTGGTCGATGATGTCAGAATTTCGCTTGATAAGGCCGTCTCTACTCTCGAAGATTTGGGGGTCGATCCAAGTGTGGTGATTGCAGACCCCGGCATAGGCTTCGGAAAGACTCTCGAGCACAACCTTTCTCTCCTATCTTCGGGAAGAGAGGTAGTTCCCGATGACAGGATGTCTCTAATGTGGGGAGTCAGTCGAAAGACGATGTTCTCTCATCTGCTTGGTCGTGAATCGACAGATGACAGGCTTGCAGGCACTCTTGGAGTCGCAGCTAGAGCGAAGGACAAGGGAGTCGATATCATCAGGGTGCATGATGTCGCAGAGCACGCAGATATGTTCGCTGCGATGGGTGCTTTGAGGTGAAACATGCCTAATCCTAGTAAGAATGTCATTGACATAGACGATAATTTGAGACTCGTCGGAACAGCACATATTAGTTCAGCCTCAGTTGATTTGGTACGTAATCAGATTGAGGAGTGGACTCCCGATTTGGTAGCTGTAGAGTTGTGTGAATCTCGTAAGGCTTCATTACTAGAGCCGGATGCACTCAACAATGAGGATTTATTGAAGATTCTCAATGATGGTAAATCGCATATGATCCTGCTTCAATCTGCTCTGGCTGCTGAGCAGCGTCGGATGGGGATTTCATCGGGTGAGAACCCGGGGGCGGAGTTACTGGCTGCAATCGAGGCTGCCGAAGATGCGGGCATTCCAGTCGAGTTGATTGACAGAGATGTTCTGATTACCCTACGAAGGGCATGGGCGAAAATGGGTTTCATAGAGAAATTTCGAGTTCTGGACGCTCTACTGTGGCAGGAAGATGATGAGCAGGGGGCTTCTGTAGAGGAGCTTCTAGAAGACTCTGATATGCTTTCTAAACTTATGGAAGAGGCTAGAGAGGTTGCGCCGGCTGCAGGCTCAGTGTTGATTGACGAAAGGGATGCTTTCCTAGCAGGCAGAATCCAACAAATCAGAGGACGCGGGAAAATTCTCGCGGTTGTGGGTGCTGGGCATATAAATGGGATTCAGAAGAATCTCTCCGAGTCGGCTATGGAAACGGCCTCAAGAATTGCAGAGTTAAACATCGAGCCTCGTAAGGCAATCTGGCCAAAGGTCCTGATGATTGCCATACCTCTGTTCCTATTCGGGGCAGTGGCTTGGATGGGTTACAATGGGGAGATGGGAGTAATCAAGCAGACTGCTCTAGCATGGCTGGCCATTAACGCAGGTCTTACTGGTTTGGGCGTACTCCTAGCTAGAGGGCATCTCCTGTCCGTCCTAGTCGGAGCAATAGCTTCCCCAATCACATCTCTCAATCCCTTCCTTGCAGCGGGCTGGTTTGCTGGTTATACTCAACTGAAAATCACGCCGCCGACAGGTAGTGACGCTCAGGAATTCCTAGATATGAACGATCTTTCTTTGTTCTGGAAGAATCGTGTAGGAAAGGTACTGATGGTAACTGCGATGGGTAACTTAGGCTCAGTCGCTGGCACCTGGATTGCCGCTGCAGGCATAGCAAGTCTGCTATTCTGAGAATAGAGAAGACTCATTTGCCAAGATGGCCTGTCCGCCCTCATAGAGGGCGGACCATGGTCAATTATGGCTTTGTGATAGACAACCGCAAGTGCATCGGGTGCCATGCATGTACAGTCGCTTGCAAATCTGAACACGATGTGCCTATAGGGGTCAATAGGACCCATGTAAAGTACATCGAGAAGGGGACTTATCCTGATGTTACTCGTGAGTTCAGCGTTCATCGTTGCAACCACTGTGAGGACTCTCCGTGCACCACCATCTGCCCTACCACGGCTCTCTTCACACGCTCCGATGGTATCGTCGACTTCGATGATGATCGCTGCATAGGCTGCAAGTCTTGTATGCAGGCATGCCCTTATGATGCCCTGTACATCGACCCGAATAAGGGAACGGCGGCCAAATGCAACTACTGCGCTCACAGAATCGAACATTCCTACGAGCCGTCCTGCGTTATTGTCTGTCCTGTCGAGGCAATCATCTCTGGTGATCTCGATGATCCCAACTCATCGATCTCGGGCTATCTGTCCGAGCATGAAACTACTGTTCGCAAACCCGAGTCTGGGGCCAAGCCAAACGTATTCTATGTCGAAACAAGTGAAGAAAGTTTGGACCCTCATGCCACCGAGCGCTCTGGAGAATATCTGTGGACGGATCAAGTGGCCGGCGTTGGGCACTTTGCGAAGTACGCAGAGAGAAGGGCAGGGGCTGCCGATACTCAGTCGATGATTATTCAACTGGCTCTAGAGAAGAAGGCTAGAGCAGCTGCACCTAGAGACCAGGCGATAATCCGAGATGTCATGGAAAAACTCGATGGTGAGGAGAATGTCAAGCGCAGTTATGATCAGCCATCAAAGGGAGTTCTTTGGGGATGGGAGGTCTCGGCATATGTCTTCACCAAGGCAGTCGCATGCGGTGCGTATCTTGTTGCAATGCTGATGATGCTCTCAGGCTACCTAGAGATGACTGATGGTTTATGGTGGAGGCTTCTGATAGTCTGCATCTCATTCCTTGGAATCACTGGAGTTCTGTTGGTCATTGACCTAGATCGGCCCTTCAGATTCCTGTATGTGATGCTGAGACCGAATTGGGATTCGTGGCTAGTAAAAGGAGCCTATCTATTGGGCGGTTTCGGCGGAGTTCTCGGCTGTAGTTTCCTAGTTCTGTTGCTTGACTTGGATCGCACATATCTGGAATACCTAGCATATGCAGGCATTCCGCTTGCTCTGTTGACTGGGATATATACCGCCTGGCTTTTGAAGCAGGCAAAGGGCAGGTCGTGGTCAAAAGACCGTGCACTGACGGCCAAGATGACGATCGAGGTACTTGTAGCGGGAGCAGCCTGTGTTGCCTTGCTATCTCCGACCAATCTGCTACTATCTGCACTAGCCATCCCGTGTCTAATGCTAGTCGCTTGGCATGGTCACAGGACAATAATCGATCCACAACTGGAGACTCTACACTGAGGTTAGAAGATGGCGCGAACATTCATTGAGAAAATCGCTCAAAAGATGAGGATTATCCCTGACCTCGATCGTGAGCACTCTTCGGGCAGCACTCAGGAGTTACGCAAGTATCCTAGCCCAGACGTCTGGGACAATCATGTCGAGCTAGATGCACAAGAGTGGCCTAAGATGGTCGAAAGGAAGTATTCACTAGTTCCTACAACTTGCTTCAACTGCGAGTCGGCCTGTGGTATGCTGGCCTATGTCGACAAAGGCACAGGAAAGGTGGCCAAGTTCGAGGGCAACCCGCATCACCCAGGAAGTAGAGGTAGGAATTGCGCCAAGGGTCCTGCCACAATCAATCAAATCAACGACACAGAGAGGATTCTGTACCCGCTCAAGCGGGTTGGTAAGCGTGGAGAGGGGAAGTGGCAGAGAATCTATTGGGACCAAGCCCTCAACGAAATCTCAGCCAAGATTAGGGCCTCACTCAAGACCGGAGCCAAGGACAGGGTTGTGTATCATGTCGGCAGACCGGGTAACGAAGGATACGTCGAGAGGGTGTTGAAAGCTTGGGGGGTCGATGGGCACAATAGTCACACCAACATCTGTTCATCAGGGGCTCGAACCGGATACAGTCTGTGGCACAAACACGATCGTCCTTCTCCAGATCATTCCAATGCCAAGGTCATCCTACTTACTTCCTCACACCTTGAGACTGGGCATTACTTCAATCCACATGCACAGAGAATCTTGGAGGGGATGATTGACGGCGCCAAGCTGATTGTGATTGACCCACGGTTATCAAACACTGCTTCTATGGCAGACCATTGGCTGCCCACTTGGCCGGGCTCCGAGCCCGCGCTCTTCCTCGCTTGGGCGAAGATGATTCTAGAGCGTGAACTCTACGACAGGGACTTCCTAGAGGACTGGGTAAACTGGGAGGATTGGCTCAAGGCCGACCACCCTGATGAGTCATGTACCTTTGAGCGATTCATCGAGTTACTCTTGGATGAGTATGCGGAGTATACGCCAGAGTTCGCAGCCTCAGAGTGTCGTATCCCAGTCGAACAGGTAATAGAGGCTGGAGAGGCTGTGGCAAACGCAGGGAGTCGTTTGAGTACCCACGTGTGGCGCTCTGCTGCTATTGGTAATCTAGGAGGTTGGCAGGTCGCTCGAACGCTACATCTGCTGAACGTGCTGACTGGTAGTGTAGGAACAGAAGGGGGTACATCGCCGAACTCTTGGTCCAAATTCAGCCCCGAATTGTTTGACGAGCCGGGCGAGCCAGACGGTTGGAATGAGTTGCACTTCCCTCCCGAGTACACACTTGCTCACTATGAAATGAGTCATATCCTACCTCATCTAATTAGAGATGGTAGAGGAGATATCGATGTTTACTTCACACGAGTCTTCAACCCGGTTTGGACCTATCCGGATGGTTTCTCGTGGATGCGGATGCTGGAGGACGAGGATAGTATCGGATGCCATATCGCCCTGACTCCTACTTGGAATGAGACTGCCTTCTTCGCAGACTATGTTCTGCCGATGGGTCATGCATCGGAACGCCATGATATCAATTCGTATGCTACATCTGCTGGCAAGTGGGTGGCGTTCCGGCAACCCGTATTACGTGAGTTCGCTCGCAGAGAAGGCAAAGATATCGAGTTCACAAGCGAGGTGAATCCCGGAGAGGTTTGGGAAGAGGATGAATTCTGGAATGAGTTGTCATGGAAAATTGATGATGGCACTATGGGTATCCGTGAGCACTTCATGAGCCCATATAGAGAAGGTGAGAAAATCACCATCGATGAATATTATCGATACACTTTCGAGCGAGTTCCAGGACTCCCAGAAGCTGCTGCTGAGGAAGGTCTCGACTCTCTAGGATACATGCGCAAGCACGGTGCCTTCCTGATTGAGGAATCGACATACTCGAAGCATGAGGAAGAGGGATGGCCCACCCCCAGTGGCAAGCAAGAGTTCTACTCTCAAACCATGGTCGAGTTCGGTTATCCTGAGCATGCAATCCCTCACTATCGGATCCACAGTCATGTACACCCGGACAACCTACAGGGAGAAGACGAATATTGTCTGCTCCCTAACTTCCGGTTACCACAGCACATCCACTCTAGATCTGCGAATGCAAAGTGGCTAGTCGAGATTGGTCACCGTAATCCAATCTGGATTCATCCAATAGATGCGGCCAAACTTGAAGTCTCGGAAGGCGACCTACTCAAGATTGAGACTGAAATTGGCTGGTTTGTAGACAAGGTCTGGGTTACTGAAGGAATCAAGCCAGGAGTAGTAGGGTGTTCTCACCATATAGGCAGATGGAGGCGGTCCCAAGACCAGGGGAATCGCTTCCTGAGCAACGAAGTTAGGATTGAAGACATCGGAAACGGCAAGCAGAGGATGAGAACAGTCTCAGGAATATCGCCATGGGAGTCCGATGATCCAGACACCAACCGGATTTGGTGGAGGGATGGAGGGGTGCATCAGAATATCACTCACGCAGTACAGCCGGACCCAATCAGTGGGGCGCACTGTTGGTTGCAGAAGGTTCGGATTAGTCGTCCTTCAAAGAATGAGAAATATGGTGACGTGGAGGTCGATACAGAGAAGTCGTTCGAGTACTACAAGCGCTGGAACGAGATGGCTAAGCAGCGCGAGACTCACCCCCGAGGGGAGCGTAGGCCGATGTGGATGAAACGGCCACTGTCTCCGAAGAAGGAGCATTGGTACATCGAGGATTAGTCGGCTAGAACGCCCCAAGTGACGGCTTCCCAGCCACGCTCATGGAGATAGTAGAATACCATCTTGAGAGACGCATCGGCTGCTAGGAAGGCCCCTCCGTGTTCCATTTCTCCAGTTAGAACAACCACTATTGCGGCACCGGTCAGAGACGCAATGGCCCTCCAAGAGGCCGCCTTAATCAAACTCCGCTTCCGCGTCTGCCCCATGTTAACTGGAGGGGTCGCCTTTGCATCTGACAAATAATACCGACGGTCTTCAAACGAATCATCGAGAGGTTTCCTTAGTTAGACTAGGATGCCATCAATGCATAGGGCTAACATCTGGAGCATTTGGATCCTCAAGACCCCAATCAGAAGCGCTCCAAGCCCTCTCATGGAAATAATACAATATCATCTTGGTGAAGACTTCAATAGTTCCAATCGCAAGTCCTTCAGTCCAACTACCTGTTATTACTCTTGAAATAATGATGGTATCTGTCGTCGCTATACCTCTCCATAGGAATGTCTTGGCAACACTGCGTTTTCTA
>MDTE01025693.1_pt1 | contig 17977 bp, 17 predicted proteins | sample 811231 | NCBI WGS metagenome assembly MDTE01 (sample SAMN05326651, study PRJNA326480) | marine metagenome | isolation source: seawater | place: Indian Ocean: Red Sea | collected 2010 | reverse complement strand
TGTTTGATTCCCGATTCTGGATGATTTGATATCATTCCCGCCATATATTGAGAAGTGTGATATAGCTTCATTCTTTGAATTATCTTTTCTTTTCCTTCTCCTTTTTCTAAAAGGTCTTGGTCTAATCTTTTAATTTGAGCATTTACAGCTTTTTCAATTTTTTCATTAATATCTTTCTTTAGCTTTTCTTTGTCAATATCCGGATAATATCCTTCAAAAACCGCCCACATCTCTTCTTCTTCTTTTTTATAAAAAGAGTCGGTCATTTCTGTATCGCTTTTAAAATAAGTATCGTATTTATTTAGAATTTCGCCAACAACTTCTTTGGTATCTTTTGTTTTTTTGCCATTAATTGCAACTTCTGTTTTATTTTTACCATATATTGTATTCTCATGTTTTGCTGGTAAAGCAGATGCTCCTCCTCCATCATATTTTACAGAAGTTCCGTCTATTTCTTTATACTCTACTGATGAACTTTCTCCGTCAACCGTTACATGTGTTGGCGTAGGTTCTCCACTTGAACTTAATGGAATAACATCGCTTGTTTTAAAGTTTCCGGAAGAAGGAACTAAAGTTTCTTTTCCATCTTTTAAATGTCGCATAACTTCTACAGATTCTGCTAAGTACGCTGTCATCATAACAAATTCACTCTTTTCTCCATTAGGTCCTTTTCTTTTTGTTTCTGCTAAAAGGTCTAACATTATTTGTTGATGTTCTTCTTTACTTAAATTAGGGTCTTTTAGTTTTTTTAATTTATCTTTACAATTTTTAATTATTTCTTTATTATGAGTATCTTTTTCATCGATATAACCGCCTATGTTATCAAACATTTTTTCAATATCATCTCCGGTTTGGTTTAGCGCCTTTTGTCTTCCCTCTTCTGTTGAAGTATCTCCTATATCTACAAATTCTATATCTCCGTCTTGTATATTCTGTAATTTTAATTTTTGAACTTCGTAGTTTGGAGATTCTGGATCGGCAACAAATCTTATTTTTCTATCACCTACTTGTAATTCTTTTATTAATCTTCCCTTTCCCGATTCGTCTTTTATAGTTTTAACTTTTCCAGTAGATCTTTTTGTTGTTGTTTGTTGAATAGACATAGCAGTTCTACTTATTCCTCCAGGCTTTACAGGTATTTTAACTCCAGCTTTTTCTAATGCATCTACTATTTTTTTCTGGGCAACATTAGGAGTTCTATTTCCTGTCATTTTAACTGCTTTTTCTCCAACATAAATTTTTGCTACGTTTTCTTTGCCGTCTTGTAAATATAATGGTTGTTGTAAATTCAAATCTTTTACCAGTTTTTCAGCTACTTTTTTAGCCTCTGCTTTATCTCCTGATTCTATTAGTTTTTCGATTTTTGATGCAGTATCTTTAATATGTGCTTGAGCATATTTTTTAACATCTGCCTGTTTTGTTAAATCAACTGGACTCCCATCTTCTTTAGTTAATTTAGTTTTTTCTTTGCCAACTTCTCCAGCTTGCATTTCCTTGCCGCCGATTGTGACCTTTGTAGTATCTCTTACCTCGTGGTCTTTTGCATATTCTTTAAAATCCTTTTTATCTTTAAATTCTAACTCATTCAAAACACGAGGAATTCTATCATCAGCCCTTTGAGCTTGTAATCTATTTAATGCTATTTGAAAATTGGTTCTAATACTCATAATCTTTTTTATTTTCCTAACGGTAACTAGCTAATTGTTTTACCAGCTCAGTATAATGGTCTGCTTTCTGTTTTATTTCTTTTTTCAATTGATTAATCTCTTGTTTCGAAACTTTTTTAATTCCATGGTTTTCCCAAAACGAATCATCTTTTGATGGATTGGCTTTTGTATTTTGCATAGCAATTTTTTCAGTCGGTGCAGATACAAACTCAAAAGTTCCTTCAGTTGGCATTTTCCATGGATAGCAATCACGCTCGGAATGTTGATAAACAACCCAGTCCATGTTTTGAAAAAGTCTAGGGTAATTTTCATAAGCCCAATCTTCAAGTTCCTGACCCTTATCTTTATCAGCAATATATGTAAAATAAGTCATATTCTTTCCTTTATTGGTAAACTCATCAATAATAAACTTTAATTTTCCTTTTTTATCAAATAGGAATTTATGACCTTGTACGTTTTCCTGTACCCAATCAGCATATTTGCTAGCATTTGCTATTTTATAAAGGTGGCTATTATAATTAACAAACACCGGCTTAAGAGCCGCTTGAATTTTATCAAAATTTTCAGCGTTCATTTCTAAGGTCTCATGTTTTTTCATGAGGACTTTTGCTATCTTAGCTGCTGCTGGAGTGTATCCAAAATCCTCATTCTCGTTAATAGGTTGATTTGATTCACCTATAAACTGTTCAAATAATTTAATGTTTTTCATAACCTTGTTTTTTTATTTCTTAAATTCAGAAAAGGTTAGTATCTGTTCTTGTAAGACTCCAACACTATCTTCTAATTTTTGTTTTAATTCTTTATACATTTTATGAAGACTTTTTGGTGTCATTTTTCTAAATAACTTTTCATCTCCATCAAGTAATGCGTTTCGTACTTTTGTAGCACTTATATTATCATCGGTTCTTGGTATTTCTTCAAGTCTAAAATCACTATCTACACCAAGTTCCTTTCTATATTTATCATTGTTAACTTGGAAGCCGTAAGTTTTCATTCTATCACTTCCAGTTCCCCAAAGTACTGGTTCGTATTTTGGTCTAAGTTGGTTAAACATCTTATCAATTGCTGCAGTATCTACAACGAATACGTTTTCAATAGGATATTCTTTCATTGCACTTTTGATCATTTTAACTTGATCATTTTCATCAAAAGGTCTCTTGAAACTATCTTCTTTCTTTTTAGTTTTTGCCTTAACTAAAAATATAACAGTTGGAAGTCCATTTTGGCTATGAAGATGTTCAACAACTTTAGCATGTCCAAGTGTAAAAGGTTGGAATCTACCAACAAACATATTTACTGGCATTGCGCCTTTTTCTTTGTGTTTTACCGTTAGGCCTTCATTAATAGGATTTGGTTCTCCTTTTAACTTATCATTTATTTTAAAAGTATTAAAATCCATTATGTCATTTTCATCAACTATTTCAAATACTCTATTTCTAATATTTTCTATAATATTATTAAGAGTAAAATAAACATCTCCTCCGATAATTGAATTTTCTTTAACTTTCTTTTTTCTAAAGGTTCCTAGCATTATTTTAAACAACTCTGATAACTCTTTAGAATCATCAATAAGTTTATATGTTTCTAAATTTTGAATAAACTTAGGATTTAAATCAAATTCTGGATCATTAGCAAAACTTGCCTTGTTAAAATCTACTCCAATAAAAGATTTAATATTTTCAGATACAAATAAATTAAAGGCAGCAGAAAGAAGTTCAATATACCTTTCAACTGTATCTTCTTTTTCTAATTTTATAGTATTAAAATCAAAATTATTAAAATACTCAACAAGCCTAAGAACTGCTATTTGATAAGAATCTGAAGATTTTCTTTCTTCTTGTTTATTTTCTTTTAAAGGACTTTGAAATTTAAAATTCTTTATATTTTTACCATCTATGAAAGTAAGCACTAAACCATCTATTTCTTTATTTAAGTCAGAATTTAATGTTGAACTATGAATAGATTCGTTAAAAATATTAAATGCCCTATGTGTAAAAGATCTATCATTAAATAAATGCTCTGCTTCATCTAATTGTATTTTTAAAAGATTAAAAAGTTTTTCTTTTTGATAATCTCCCAACACTCCATCAAATATAACTTGTGGAGAATCTACATCAAGGACCTTTGACCATTTATCTAAGATTTTTGGATCTCTAATAACTTTTTTAACTTGTGTTCCATCTTCAGAAAGAACTTGTATATGATTTAATATTAAACTATTTTTAGGGACTTTATCATACTCAATATCGACTGTTTTGTTTCTAGTCATATAATCAAATCCAAATTTCCAATCACTTGGAAGCTGTTCTATTTGATTTTCCGGAAGTGCTTTAAAATGACCTATACCCTTTTCATAGTAACTAACAATTGTTCTATCTATTTTATTTAAGGGCTCAACTTTACCAGATTTATAAAACTCTAAAAGATTATCCTTTCTTCTAACATAAAGACTGCTTGCCTGAATTTTTTCAGTAACTAAACATCTTTGCTTTAAAAGATTTTGAAATAAATCTTCCTCAATAGAATTGTAATATGTCCTTAAATCCTGTAATGCCATTTTTTTTAGTTTATGAATTCATTTAATATTTTGTTTCGCCGTATTTTCCTATTTTAATTTTTTTGCCATCAGCAAATACTCTCCAACCAGGTCTTCCAGTCTCGGCATAAAATCCATATGGAGCAGGTTGTATTACAAGATCTTCTTTAGCCTTGTCTATGTCGCCTTTACCGTCCCATATTGCAGAATCTACCTTTTCTTGATCTGCATAATCATATGCTACAAATACCTCACCATCTGGTGAATATACAAATTTAGAATCTTGATCTAATACTTCAGACCCTGGATTCTTTTTAGACAATTGCTGTAATTTAGACCTTTTATTTTTACTAGGAAAAGAATCTTCAGCATCCTTAATTTTTTCTAAAAACTCAGGTAATTGCTTCCTAATATTTTCATTTAAAAACTCTTCAAATAGTTTTACGTTTTTCATAGCCTTTTTATTTTTTAACTATATTTATCTTCCGTATTTTATAATGCCCATTAGCTGGTTTATTGCAGCAAATGTGCCGGTAAGTTTCATTATCTTACCTTTATATTTAAAAACTATTCCTTCGGTTGGTACTATACTTTCAATACCACCAATAGTTTCTAGTCTATTTAATTCAGCCTCAACTTTTGCAACTTGAGTAAGATCGCCATTTAATTTTACATTTTGAGCAGCCTTTCTAATTTTATTATGAAGTTTTTGTTTTTCTAACTCTGGGTTAGCAGCAACAAAATTACTTGCATTTTTTAGAACATCAGCTCCCAATTCTAAGAATAAATTTTCAAAAGGCAATATGTTCTCTTTATACTTTTTATCTCTAATCTTATCAAATGCTTTGATTTTTTTCATTTGATCAGGTGTCGCCATTTTTTTCATAGCAACAAGATTAAGAGTCTTTTTATCTTTATATGCCCATCTTAATAAGAGACCTTCCTTAAGGTCACTACTTAAATCACCAAATTCTTTTTCAATTTCTCTTCTCCACCAATTTTCATGATACATCTTAACCTCATCATTATTACTTAAACTAAACTCATCTTTTAAACTATCTAATTTATTAATATAATAAACTTGTCTTTTTTCAAAGTCTACTGGTTTTTGTAATTTTAATATTTGAGGTGGAATAATTGTAAAAGTCTTTTGGACATTTGCCTCAACTTCTTTAATAATATTAGCAACTTTTGCTCCAGTTTGCTGTGATGTATCTGTAATATTACCTGAACCATCTGTATGAACCATTCCATGGAATTGAATAACATCTCTATCGTAATTAATTACATTAGGATTTTTAGAATAAATTAATTCCATATTTAAAAAGGAAGTACCATCATTAAAATCTGAATGGTCTTTTAAACTTAATAAGGCCTTTTCTAAATCTCTTGCTGAAAGAATAAATGTATCTTCAACAAGTTTAGAAGGGTGGCCTTTGAACATTTTAACTATTCCATTATAATCTAATGGCGCAATTAACTGTCCTTTATTTCTAGCAAAAAGAACTTTGCCATCTTTTACAGTCACAAAAAGATTTTGACCATCTGTTTTTTCAGTTGGACCAGCCTCAAAGCTAATCTCGCCCTGTAATGAGTTTTTGACTATTGTTTTAAAATCTTGAAATGTAAGATCATGATAATCAAAAGGATGGGCCATATGTCCAGCTGCACCTCCTTCTAAGATAAGTTCCCCAAAAAAGAACTGATATTTTTCAGTTAGAAATTGATTATAAGTAAGTAACATATTTACTATTATATTATCCTAAAGAAGATTGTAGCATTCCTACTGCTGCACCATAATCTCCGTCTGCTTTTTTAAGCATTCCTTTTGCAGCCTCTTTAGCCTTATCTTCATCAAATTCGTCTCCAAAAGCCTCTTTGTAAACTGCCATAGCCATTTCCATAAAATCTTCATCAGATGATACTTCAGCTTCAACAACTTCAGTTTCTTCAACAGATTCAGTAACTTCTTCAGTATTTTCAGTTGAAGTTTCTCCTAAAAGAGTAGTAAAGAATTCCATTCTTTTTTCTTCAGCAAGTTCAGATACTGAAGTTACATTATAAGATGCTAATAATTCTGTAAATCTTTTTGCTTCATTTTCTCTTTTTTCAGAAGTTTCTTTTTCTATTCTATCTTCTAATACTTTAGCTCTTGCTTGAGAAAAAGTAGCAAATGTTTCTAGTTTTCTTTCCATTTTGTTTGTTTATTTTTGTTTTAATATAATATTATATATCTATATTTTTATTCAAACTGGAATTTCTTTACTTCGTAGTCAAATTTTTGCTCTTTATAAATAGATTGGCGAGCTTTTGAGTGTTTCATGAGATAATTGGTCCACTCTTCTGTTTTTAAATTATCAACAAAATCTACTATTAAAACTTTGTCTTTAGAATGATGCTGTCTTAATCCTCTACCTATACTCTGTCTTATAATAACCTCTGATTTAAAACTTTCTGTAAAAAAGATATTATGTATTTTTTTGATAGAAATTCCTGTTGAAAAAGTACCATAACTTGCAACAATTACAACTTCATCTCCAGCCTCCATTTTCTTTTTATACTCCTCTCTAACATCTTTATCGATTCCGCCATCTACATAATAAACCATCTTTCCACTTTCTTGCCTTAGCTTATCATAAATCTTTTTACCATGTTCTATTCTATGAAAAAGAACAAGACTATTTCTTGGTATTTTACTAATTACTTTACATATGAAATTAAGCCTAGCATCTGAGTTTATAATATAATTCTGCTCTAATTGAAAAACATCCTTATTTTCATACTTATTTAAGGCCAATTCAGCAAAGGCTGTTTTAGCGCTATCCGGAGCATAATCCATTTCGATTACCTTTACTAAACATTTAGCAATATAACCTTCTTGCTGTAAAAAATGGGCGTTTACTTCACTAATTAAAGGTCCAGTGTAGGCCATTAATGTGAGTCTATCAAGCGTTCCATCTTTTGGAATAGTACCTGAAAGACCATATCTATATTCTGCATTAACGCATTTTTGAAGAATTGTTTTAATAGATTGACTTTTCATTTTATGACACTCATCGACTATCACTGCATCAAATTGTTCAAAGTATGCCTTCTCCTTTTTAACAAGAGATTGATAGGTTCCAATGATAACATTTCTGGCTGGTCTTATTTTTTGACCACTATAAATTTGTTGTATTTTAATATTGACCCTATTTGCAAAATTATAATCCATAAAATCTTCAGTTGCCTGAACAACTAATGAAACATTAGGAACTATAAAAAGTATTTTCTGGGCGTGTCCTCTTTCTAAAAGATAGGCAACTGTCAAGAAGCTAATTAGTGTTTTACCAGCAGATGTTGCAAGCTCGCTAAGACACTTTCTAAACTTAAGAATATTATATGCAGCCTCGATTTGATAGTCTCTAGGAGTGATACTAGATCCTTCAAAGAATGCCAATGCCCATTTTTCAAACCATTCTGATGTAATATTTCTATCAAAAAGAGAAGTTACTCCATTTATATTTAATTCAAATCTATATTCTTTACATACATTATAAACATATCTCCATAATCCAGATGGGATCCATTTATTATCTTTAAAATATGAAACGTATCCGTCCCATACTCCTCTTTTTACAAGAGGATTAAATCGCCAACTATCAATTCTCTTTGTTAAAGAAATGTTTAGTTGTTCAAGTTCTAATTCTGTCGCCTCATCAACTCTTAAATATTGCTTATTTTCTGTGAGTGTTAACTCCATACAATCTTTTTAAGTTTTCTATCATATTAGGTCCTTCAATGCTAACCTATTACGAACAGCAAATCCCATATTATCTAGGGTCTTTACTGATTCTCTATAAAATTCTATTTGGTTTTCTAATAAAGAAAGAATCATTCTATCATCTGCAAGTTCTGCTTCGATGAATTTTTCTCTTATTTTGTCAGTTAATTTATAATCATAGTTATAATATCTAATCCAAGCATCTTTCCATTTAAGATCAAGCTGCTTTTTTTGTTCTTTAAACTTTATTTGAACATACATTAATTGTTCAACTAATAATTGTCTAGTATGAAGAATATTTGCTATGACTTCTTCCATACCATTTAAACTTTTAATTCCTTTTGCAAGAGAAGTTATTTTAACTGTCCATTTTTCTCGTTGTTCAACTAATCTTTCATCTAATTGCAATATTTTATCTTTTTTAACTTCTTTTTCCATTAGAATAACCCTTTATTATCTCCTTTAATAAACTTCGATGCTTTTAATTTCTTCTTATATTTAGGTGGATTCATTTTAATTAACTTTCCTTCAAAATCTTTATCTTCAAAATAAAAATCCACAATTCTCTTTAAACCTTTAAATCGATCTCTATCTTTATAAAACTTTTCTAATTCTTCGTCCATCTCTATATCAAACATATCTTAAATCTAATTTATTGTTTGTGAAATAATCTTCTAAACTAGACAAAGATATTTTTATACCATTTTGGTATGCTATTTTTATAAGATCATTAAGATCCTTTATATTATATTTATCCATTTTTTTATCTTTCAAAAACTTGGTCCACATAAATACTTTCTTACCTAATTTTAATTTTTCAATGGTTTTATTTAATCCTGCCTTATCATTATCCAGCATATATCTTACAGTTTCAATACCATCTAATTTTGTGGTATCTCTTCCAACTGTACAAAGTGCTAAAGAATTCTTCATAAATAAAGAATCCATAGGTCCTTCAAAAACTGTAACTGGACTCTGAAAATTAGCCTTTAAAACTCCAAAAAGAGTAGATACATTATTTAATTGACCTAATTCTTCTTCAGATAATTCAATAGGTTTATTTAAAACGCTTTCGTATATTTTACCTATATCATAAGTTAAATATCTTGATCCTTTGCCGAACATTCTACGAGATTGTGCACCTATTATCCTCCCATCTAACGTTTTATTTAATATCCAAAGTCTACCATCTTTTCCATTATATAAAAAGTTATCAATCTTACGATGTAATAATCTTTCTTTTAATTTGAACCATATCCAATCTCCAATTTGAATACTTTTTGCTCCAGTTGCCTTTGAAAAATCTTCAATTGAAATAGATAGATTTATTATTTTCTCATAAATAAAAGGTGTAAACTTTGGAGAAGTGTCTGCAGAACTTTTATTCTTTTTAATATATTCTATAATTCCAATTGCATCCATATTATCAGACATTCTAATTCCATGGTCTTTTAATAATCCATAGACATCAGTGTGATAATCGCAATTAAAACAATGGTATTGAAGAGTGTCCCAATAAAGATTTCCTCGCTTTAAAGTGTCGTCCCTTGTAGAATCTCCACAATAAGGACATGCACAGCTTAATCTGCCATGCATGTCTTTTATCATTTGTTTATTGTGATTATTGTGTTCCTTAAGAACTATCTTCTTTAGTGCGACTTTAATCTTTTCTTTTAACTCTAAAGATAATATATTAGATTTCGAGGTCATTCAAAAACGATTCTAAATCATCACTTGAACCTGTTTTCTCAGTAACAGTTTCTTTCTTCTCCGTAGTTTTTGTAGGAGCAGTTGTAGCCTCTGTTGTATTAGTAGGTTCTTCAAATGAAGTAGTAACGCTATCCATAGCACTACCTGGATTTAAATACATTTTAATAACGCTATTTACGAAATTTCTAGTGGATTCATCCCATGCTTGATATTCAAACTGCTTTAATGATGGAGCAGCCTCTAACTCAGCCTTAATAGTGTCCATATCTTCTTGAGATCTTTCTGCTGGTTTTTCACCTAAAGTAATAGATGAAGTAGTTGAAGAGAATTTAGACTTATCATAATTATTATAATCATTTTGACGAGTAATAATTAATTCGAAATTCTTTCCTTCAAAAAGATCAAATACTTGAGTTGGCTCACCAAAATCTGGTCTCAATTCAGCATCGATTTTTTCTTTGATTTTATAACCGAATTTAAAGACTTTATAAGTTCCTTCTAAATCAGGAAATTGTGGGTCTTTAATAATTTTAACAAGAGCAACGTATTGTTCTCTTCTTTTTAATTTATCAGACGCTTTACGATCTACTGCGCTATCTGATTTTCTTAACTTCCAAAAAGCATCTGCTATTGGGCAACTTTCACCAACTGAACTTGGAGAGTCTACCAATTTAGAATCGCCATCTGGTCCTGTTAACCAGTTTACGTACTTCTTAATAAGACTGTTTCTTGGATTTTCAACGTTTGGTACAAAGCGAATAAGTGCTTTATAAGTTCCGTCTTTACCGTCATCTGCGGTAGGTTTGTACATAGTATTTGAACCAGTACTTTCTTGTTGTTCATGAGTATTGATGTCTTCTACACCAAGACTAAAAATATTAAATTCTTCTGCCATAACTTTAAAACTTTAATTTACTTTAATTCTTTTAATTAACTTTAATTATATAAAAAACTTCAACTTTGTTTAAAATTATATGAACCCTATTTAAAGTCTAACCGACCAAAGTTTGTGTATATAACACCTATCATAATATTCATTATAAGGTCCGATAATCTTCTAAATAAGTTATCGTTTTCCATATATTATTATATATCTGTTTTTAATTTTGTTTCTTTTAATTTAACCCCACTTAGACTCCACTTTTTTAAAAGCTTGTAGGCGTGGATTGTTGTCGATCGACTGACGCCTCGTTGTTCGGTTTTTAAACCTATCTAAGAGCTGGGGGATGCTGGATTCGAACCAACGGCTTCAGATTCTAACCACCAATGAATTCGTTGAGACGCGACCTCAATCCCTCAATTGGATTGGCACTTCGCGAGAGTAGCATTGGAATCTGACGATTTAACCTCTAATCGAATCCCCCATGTTTTAGCTTTTTAGCTTAGCGCGTAGAGAGGGAGTCGAACCCTCAATTAACCAACATTCCTAAGTTCTAGGCTTAGGTACCAGGCTCTATTTCAATTTCACCCATGGAGTTACTTTATCACATTGCCATAAATTTACTTTTCACCTGGCGTCTACGCGAATTATTTTCAATATTTTAAAGAACTATTATAATATAAATATAAACAAAATTTACGATATAAAAAAATCTGGAGTGAATTATTTTCAAAAAGTTATTAACAAAATAGTTTCCAATCTTTTTCAGCCTCCAATGCTGCTAACTCATAAGGGTGATTCAAATAGTTATAACCCATTGTATAATATCTTTTGTACCAGCTTGGACTCTGTAAATAATGAGTATATTCATGTATTAAAGACATTATAACATGTTGCTTACTTCTCATTTTAGGATAGAAAATACTTATCACATTTTCATCATGATCGTATTCAGCGTCTGGACTTTCTTCACCATCTTCATCATCAACCTCTTCTCCCATTAATTTTGCGTATATACTATTTTCAACATCTAACCAAGGAGTTGACTTGTGATGTTTACTCATACCATAAAACTTTTCAATTTTAGGTAAAACTTCTTGACATATTTTTATGACATTTTCCTTTTTCATTATTAAAAATTATGAATTGGATTTTGTACTTTAGGATATCTATTACAAATATCATATACTCTAGTAATTCTACTGGCTAATTCAGTTGAACACTCTAATGCATTTAATTGCAAGTCTTCATATAAATAACCATCAAATAAACCGTATAATTCATTTTCAAGATTATAAAGCTTGCTGCTATCATATGTTTTACCATCTTCTTTTAAAGAAATTTTATATAACATAACATCATTAATTAAATCTAAGACTTCTCTTCTTGTTTGATCATCCATTGATTCGTGTCTATTAAAATTTGTATAACTCATATTGTTTTAGTTTTATTATTTATAATATAAATATAAACAAAATTCTTCAAATAAAAAAATCTGGGCGCACTTTTTTTAAAAAAAAATAAAAAAATATCTTTTTTGTGAAACAAAATGTTGACGTGTGTATATAACTAAAGTCCTTTAGCAGGAAGAGATAGACTAGATTTCCGGGATCTTATAAGAGAGTTTAAATAGAAAGCGTCAACTAAGTCATCAAAGGGTTTTGGCACAGACTTGCCGACTTCTAGATTTTTAGAGAAATTCCAAAAATTTGTTTCCTCCAAAAAATCCTCTCCAGTCTGATTTTCAATAAAAACATCCCAAAGCGCTCTCTTGTTCATATTCCCTTTTCCAGCATGTTTCTTAATAGTTGCTGGAGCAATTGTTAAAATATCATCTGGTTTAAAATATTTAAGAAGTTTAATCTTAAGAATAGAGGCTCCACTTGCCATATCAATAATATTATTCGTTCCACTTGAACTTCCATAACTTACCCCTTCAAAAGCAATAATATATCCATCATCTTTAAAGGTATTTTGTGTGATGAGATTAATAACATCATTAGACATTATATCATACCTTTTTATTTTAGCTAACTCAATGCTAGAATAATCTAATTCTTTTTCAAAGTCTGGTTGAAAAACAAGAGTAACATCTTCTAAAAGCCCAATATCTTCTTGAATCTTGATAGCCTTTTTACTGCCATTCTTTTTAATATAGGATACGAAGTGGTATTTCTTCCTTTTATCATTAAAGATACATATTCCAGGTGAATTAAGAGAAAAGTCAATAGCAACAAAATTCATATTAGAATCTTTTTCCAATTACAGCACCAAGGGCGGTACCAACCAATCGAGAAGTTAATAAATCATATAGGACTCCTTTTTCAACTCCTAAAACCTTAGCAACCATTTTGCCAATAGATTTTCCAAGAGCAAATCCAGTAAGACCACCAATTATAGAACCAAAAAGTCCTTCATTAGTCATTTCATCATTAAATCTTTGTACATCTAAATTACCATTATCGTCTCTGTACTCATTTAAAAATGCGTCAACTGCCTCGTCAACTTTTTCTTCTAATTCAGGAGTCCATTCTTGTTGAAGTCCTTCTGTTAATAAAGTTAACTCATCTGAAGTTACTTTACTTTCTTCTAAATATTCTATAAATGTTTTAACAGTTTCCATAATGTATATATCAATCTATATCTATTTTAATACTAAACTTATTATAGTAGAAATTCATAGTAAATGTGTTAAATTCAGCTACATTTTCTGACATACTTAAGTTTAATTCGCTTATTTGATTAAGTATAGGTTTCTCAAATGAAATGCTTGCAACTCCTAATCCTTCTGCATCTAATATTCTAAGTTTCATATCAGGAGTATATTTTTCTCTGGTTTGTTCAGCGTAATAATAAAGAAGAGTATCTAACATTATCCAATAATTGATATAACCATCTAGTAATTGTAAAGTTACGCTAAATTGTCTATCAACTGTGTTTTGTATTGGAATTTTACCTCTATGATATCGCGTTGTTCCATCATTATCAGACTGGCTTACTGGATCGAAAGTTATTCCTGGCAAATTTATTGCTTGAATACTATAATTAATAAAATCAATAGGATTTTCTAACAAAGTCCCAGGTATCTTATGTAGATAGTCTTTATATTTTTCCGCAACTTCTTCCGGTATGAAATTAGAAGGAAATCTAAAATCAAATAAATTATTTCTGCTATTTAATATCATACTGTTGTATATTCGCCTCTATATACTAAAGTTTCTGTGCTTCCATTATCTATAGAAATATAATAACTTTTATCAGCAAGTCCTTTTAGTTTTGTTGCGTTTGCTTTATTTATTTGAAATAGAACCTCTCCTTTTCCCATATCAATATCTTTAAATGATGTGATATTATTAAAACTCATTCCCGAACTAAATGTTAATTTTACATTTTTAAGATTTGTAAAACTTACTCCTTTTAATTCGTCACCATCAGTTTTAGATACTGTGAATTTAATATAAGTATCAAATGGAGATATTGAAAGCGTTGAGGTTTTTCCTAATCCACTAATTAATCCATCTTCAATTGCTACATTTTCAGAATCAACGACAACATCTACTCTTTCAACAAAAGTAGGTGCGTATTTTACTGGAGCCTTTGGTAGAGCATTATTTAAAACTTGCGCTACATTTCTAGTTGCTTGTAAATCAGGAAGAGTATTATAAACTCTTGTTAAATTTGCAGTTGAAGAAATATTGACCTTCATCAATCTCTTACCATATTTTGCAGCATTATTATATGTTAAACTTGCATTTTTTACAATTTGAGTATTATCAGTTTGATTATAAATTCTCATAACAACATCAATTGCAAAAGAGGACGCAGTATTTGCATTTTTTATAATTGGTCTAAATTCTATAGGCTCTTCAAAATCTTGAACTTGAGTTATAGATGTGTTGTATGTTTCTATAAAACCAACTCCTACATTTTCAAAAACAGTTATATCAAAAATAACTGAAATATCATCAGAAGATTCCGTTATTCTATTAATGATATACTGTTCAAAATCAGCAGCACTTCCGTCTTTTTCACCATATAATTTAAAATAGTCTCCATCTGTTGCCTCTTCAATGACAACTGCAAAATCTTGAAATTCATCTTCTCGACTTATAACAAAATTTTGCTCTTCTCCAGTATAAAAATAATCTATCCCTGTAGTATCTTCAACGGCATCGATTAATTTAAAAGTGGCATTAAAGTTAGAAGTAGAACTTAAATCACTACTCCCAACTGTATTATCTCCATAAAAGAAATCTTCAAATTCTTGATATTGCCCAATAAATGTTGGTACCTTAATTTCTATAAAACTATTATAAAGAGTTTCAGATAGAATAAAAGGCTTAGGGTTTTTTATTTCAAAATTAGAAGTGTTTAAATAGACAATTTGAGTTAGAAAGTTTTGTATTCCACTTGTCCTATCTGTTTTTAACTCGAATAAAAATCCTTCATAACCTCTTGATGCAAAACTAAAACCACTTCTTAAATGCAATCTTATTTTATCATATCTAATATGTTTTATAGCAAGAGTTGCATCAGATTGGTTCTGTAAAAGATCAGCACTATCTGATCCTGACCAAGATGGGTCATTAATAAAGGTATTTGTACTATCTAAAAGGGCGTATTTATTTTCTTCAACGTTTACAGCATGATATCTTCCGATTGTGCCAGCCCCAGTTTTTATACTATTTCCAGTTTCTTCATCAGGTGTCGCAAAAAGCGGATTGGCTATATTTCCAACCGTTACTTTTCCACCAATAAAATTAGTTAAAGTGTATTCAAAACTTCCAGTGATATTTGGCACATAAGAATAAATTCCAGAAACCGCATCGTATGGGCTTCCTAAACTATTTCCAGTAACTGCAAAGTCAGTTGGTGTTGCTAATAAACTTAAATTAAATTTATAAGTTTTTCCAACTTCTAATAAAAGAGTTCTTGCAGCGAACCCTTCAATTGCAATATATGCTCCAGCTTCAGTAACATCGAAATTTACAACATCACTGCCTAACTCATGGATAAGATGACGGGCCTTAGTGTGATCTCCTTGGACCGTATCTAATACTTTTATTTCACTACCGTTATCATCAACGTCAATATCATAATCACTCGCATTTGCTTGATCGTGATAGATGAATTCTAAAAGTACATCATTGTCTATTTTAAAATATCTTGAAGATTGTGCCATTTATATTATTTATCTTTTTAAAACTGCAACCATTTAGGCGAATAGATTGCATATATTCCTAATTGAGGTCCGTGATAAACAAGGTTGGAATTGGTAAAAGTTAATCCATAACCTCCTCCAACTCCAATACACAACCTCCCTCGTTTTTGTTTTTTTATTGTGTTCAACTCGTCTTCGATAAGCGTAATTCCTTCAATGTCATTAAAAGTTAATCCAGGATATTTGGTAGAAATATTAATATGTTTCTTACCTTTTAATGATTCTATTCCTGCATATAACTTAATATTTTGACTATAATTAAAAGTACCTAATCCTCCTTTAATTATACTATCTTCTAAAAATACATCTACTCTAGCCTCGAATTTTCTCCAATTATTATCGCCATAATTTGTAGAATCTTCAAACACTAAAGATGTATCCCCATCAAGTGAAGCATACATAGTGTCCACTTCTTTTATATTTACTTCAGCCTTGAGAAGTTGATTAATCTTTTTAAGATCACTTACTTCAGCAAGAGCATCAGAATATTCTTTTAATAAATCTCCATTTTTACTTTCTAACTCTTTTAAAGTATATTGATAGCCAGAAATTTGATTCACATAATAATTATTTTTAGTCTTATAAACCTCAATAGTATCAAGGCTAGCTTCAACATTAGCCTCAACCCTAGTAACTTGTTGTTCAAGTCCTTTATTAACTTGTTTTAGTTTACTGTTTCTATTGCACTCCATCATAAGCAATATTACTAAGCCTAATATCGCTGCTATAAAGTGTATGGGTTTTATTTTTATTGACGTCATCATTTTATTTTAAATTAACCGCTATTACCATCACCACCGGTATTATTTGAAAATGGAGAAGATTCTACCTCCCAATAAGATCTAAACCAACAAGGCATAGAAAACTTAAATGTAATATTAACATCGGTATTATTACTCCCGTTACCTTGAATATGGTTCCATGTTAATACCTCAAAACCCCATGCAGAATTAGATGCAGTTTCACCTTCTAAACCGTATTTCCAAAAATATATTTTATTATCTCCAGGATATATTCTCCCAACTGTTGTAAAATCATCAAGATCCATTTGGTCTCCCATTTCAGTCGTTGAAGGAGATATTGCTAATTTGACATCTACGTCAATAGGAAATTGTGTAGCATTAACGTATGGAAATGGTATCTGCGGGCTGGTAAGGTCAAACCAATTAAAATCTATAACTAAAGGAGAAGATTCTTGAGGGCTCGTGTTGCTTGAACTTAAAGTAACGTTTACCTCTCCCCAAACTGTTAATAAATGTCCAGTTTTTACATATGCATATTTAAAATCTTGCGTACCATCAATTTCACTAGTGGCAAATTCAGTAATAGTACCATAGTTACTAAATGTACCATCACTTATACTATTACTTGTATTTGGTAACCAATTCTGAGTTGCACCTGAAGAATATTTTAAACCCTTTCTCAATGAAATAGCAGCATCTGTTATTGTACTTCCATCCCATTCCATATATAGATAATCATCCATTCTCCTTTGGGTTTCTGTAGCATTATAATTAGGGGCAGGTTCATAACTTCCAGAGTTTTGGCCTTGTTCCCAATATAAACCAATAGGTTGCGCTGTTGCTAGAGAAGGATCACTCATAGTATATGTTCCTTGTTGTCCTAAAAACTCTATATCTTTTAAAGTATGCGTTTTGGTATGCTGGAATTTAATATTTGAATAAGATCCTGCCTGAATTTGTATATCCGAAGTAACATCGGTTGAAGTTAACTTTATAGTTGTTCCGCTTCCGTCGGCATTAAGATTTAAATTATTATTAGAAGTTAATATTATATCACTAGAACCTGACGTATCTATAGTTACATCTCCGCTAGCATTTATATCAGTAGCTCCCGTAGTAATTTCAACATTATTAGATACTACTTTAAAAGCACCACTAGGTGCCATGGAAAATATTTCACCAGCACTAGAACTAAGGTAAATAGCTTGATTTCCTCCAATACTTACAGTTCCTCCTCCTGAATTAGCCATCAAACTTAATAAGTTATTTCCGTCTATTGTAACACCAGCACTTCCACTTGTAGATTGTACAATTACTTGGCCTACTCCTAAGATATCAACAGTGTCCGTTGAATCTATCTTTATTATTGCGGCGTCTATATCAACTTCACCTCCTCCTGATATATTAACATCTGCAGCAGAAGCAGTTATATTAACATCTTCATCTGCTGATATTAG
>MDTE01025584.1_pt1 | contig 17980 bp, 15 predicted proteins | sample 811231 | NCBI WGS metagenome assembly MDTE01 (sample SAMN05326651, study PRJNA326480) | marine metagenome | isolation source: seawater | place: Indian Ocean: Red Sea | collected 2010 | reverse complement strand
TGAAAAATTTAAACGCAAAATGATCAGGAAAAAAAAAATAGCATTAGTAACTGGTGGGGCTGGATTTATAGGAAGTCACATGGTTGATTTGCTTTTATCTAAGGGATATTTTGTAAGAGTTATAGATAATTTAAGTGGCGGACACAAAAAAAATTTAAAACATTGTTTAAAAAATAAAAATATTAAATTTAGAAATTACGATATTTGCAAATTAAAACCAAACGATACTTTTTTTAAAAAAGTCAGTTATGTTTTTCATTTTGCAGGAATTGGCGACATAGTTCCATCTATTGAAAATCCTGAAAAGTATATGTTCACTAACGTGCAAGGTACAATTAAAGTACTAGAAGCTTCCAGGTACAACAATATTAAAAAATTAATATATGCCGCTTCAGCATCATGCTATGGAAAGACAAAAGGCTTAACAAGTGAAAATCACAAAATTAACATTGAACATCCATATGCTTTGAGCAAATATTTAGGAGAGAGAGCTGTAATTCACTGGAACAAAGTTTATAAATTACCAACAAATTCTATAAGAATTTTTAATGCTTACGGTCCTAGGGTGAGGACAACGGGAGCATATGGTGCAGTAATTGGTGTCTTCTTAAAGCAAAAAATAAAAAATAAGTCACTAACAATCGTGGGTGACGGAAAGCAATCTAGAGATTTTGTTTATGTCACAGACGTTTGTAGAGCTTTTTTAGCTGCGGCAAACACAAAACTCACCAAACAGATTTATAATGTTGGTACTGGCGATCCTCAGACAGTTAATACTCTAGCTAAACTTATAGGAGGTAAAAAAGTATTTATACCAGATCGACCGGGAGAACCAAGAACATCCAAAGCAGATATAAGAAAAATTAGAAATCAATTAAAATGGAAACCCAAAGTTAAATTTAACGAAGGTATAAATATTTTATTAGGACTTATAAATAATTGGAAAGACGCTCCTTTGTGGACGCCTAAAAAAATTAAAAAGGCAACTAAAGTTTGGTTTAATTTTTTATCTAGATAGCAAATTATGAATACTATAATACCTCAGGAATACTCTGAAAAAATAGTAAGTATAAAAAAACTCAAAAAGATAGTTGGTGACATACCAAGAAAAAAGAAAATTATATTATGTCATGGGAATTTTGATGTTGTTCATCCAGGACACGTTAGGCATCTCACATACGCAAAAACAAAAGCTGATATTCTTGCGGTAAGTATTACCGCAGACAAGTATATAGAAAAAGGCATGTATAGACCATTTGTTCCCGAGAATTTAAGAGCACTCAATTTAGCGGCCTTTCAAATGGTTGATTATGTCATTATTGATTACAATCAAAAACCTTTAAAGAATTTATCTTTCTTAAAACCAGATTATTTTGCTAAAGGATTTGAATATTCTTCTGGTCATATGCCTCCCGCAACAAAAGAAGAGGCAAAAATAGTGAGTAGTTATGGTGGCGAAATGATATTTACTCCTGGAGATGTAGTTTATTCATCTACTAAAATTTTGAATTTATCACAGCCGAAAATTGTAAACGAAAAGTTAATTGATTTAATGAAAAAAAATAAAATTACATTTAGTTCTTTAAAAGATACTTTAAAAAAACTAAAGGATGTTAAAGTTCATGTTGTTGGAGATACAATAGTTGATTCTTATACGAGAACAAACCTTATAGGTGGAAATACCAAAACTCCCACACCAAGTGTGCTTTATCAAGAAAAAACCGATTATATCGGAGGAGCAGGAATAGTAGCACAACACTTAAAAAATGCTGGAGCCAAAGTATATTTTACAACTGTGCTTGGAAACGATGGTTTAAAAAAATTTGTGACTGATCAGATGAAAAAAATGAAAATTTCAATCAATGCCATCATTGATCCTACAAGACCAACAACTAATAAAAATGTTATATTGTCTAGTTTTTATAAGCTTTTAAAAATTGATAAAGTAGATAATCAACCAATTTCTGATAAAATTTTAAATAAAATATCTTCCTCAATAAAAAAATATAAATGCGATGTTATAATTTTTAGTGATTTTAGGCACGGAATATTCAACAAAAATAGCATTTCAGATTTGACGAAGGCGATACCTAAAAAAACATTTAAAGTAGCCGACAGTCAAGTTGCGACTAGATGGGGAAATATAACAGATTTTTCCAGCTTTGACCTTATTACTCCAAACGAAAGAGAAGCTAGGTTTTCGCTGGCAGATCAAGACTCCAGTATTAGTAATTTGACAAGAGAATTAGCAAAAAAATCTAATTTTAAAAACTTAATTCTTAAATTAGGTGAAAGAGGGATTGTTTCAGTAAATAGATCTAAAGGTCAAAACAAAAATAAAAAAAAAGATAAAACACATGCGTTTGCTCTTCCCTCATTTACAGAAAAAATAGTGGACACAACTGGAACTGGAGATGCTCTGTTGTCATATTCTACTTTATCATTAATTCAAACCAAATCATTAGTGGTTTCAAGCATACTGGGATCAATAGCTGCAGCATGTGAATGTGAAAAAGATGGAAATATATCTATTAAACCCGAAGAAATAATTAGAAAAATAAATCAAATTCAAAGTTCCATTAGCTATAAAGTACAAAAATAAAAATAATGCGTGTTGTAATTGTGGGCATGGGCGTTCAAGGCCTTAAAAGAAAAAAAGTTTTAGGTAAATATTTTAAATATTCTGTTGATAAATTTAAAAAAGCTAATTTTAAAAAAATTCAAAAAGTGCCACTCGATGATTACGATGCTGTGTTTGTCTGTGTACCGGATAATCAAAAATTATCAATAATAGAATATTGTTTAAAAAACAAAAAACATGTTCTTGTCGAGAAACCGCTGTTATCAAAAAACAAAAAAAAATTAAAATATTTGATAAATTTATCAAAAGCTAAAAAAACCATTTTATACACCGCCTATAATCATAGATTTGAACCAAATATTGTTAAGATGAAAGAATTGATAAAAAGTAAAAAATTAGGAAAACTTTATAAGTGTAAAATTTTTTATGGGAACGGAACTTCTTTGCTTGTTAGAAAAAGTAAATGGCGTGACAAAGGCATGGGAGTTTTGAGTGATATTGGCTCTCATCTAATTGATATATGCATATTTTGGTTTGGAGATAAAATTAAATCTATTAAAGTTTTTGAAAAAAATAAGTTTGAAAATAAGTCATTTGATCATTTTATTTTTCTTTTGGTATATCAAAAAATTCAAATCACTTTGGAAATGTCCCTGTGTATGTGGAAGAACACATTTACTTGTGATGTAATCGGATCTAAGGGCTCAGCACATTTAAACTCTTTATGTAAATGGAGCAAAAGCAATTATATATATAGATCAAGAAAATTACCATCTGGTTTGCCAAAAGAAAAAAGAATAGCTTTTAAAAAGGGAGATCAAACTTGGAAAAAAGAGCACGATTTCTTTAAGAAATTAATTAAGAAAAAAACCGTAAAAAATACTAGTCAAGATATTTTAATTAATAATTATTTATTCAAATTAAAATCTCAGCACGCACTATAAATGTCGAAGTTAAATTTAGGTTTCGTAGGTTTAAGCCATCTTGGTTTAAGTTATTTAGCAGCTTCAGCTCAAAAGAAATATAGTGTTGTGGGAGTGGACACAGATAAAAAAAAAATTGATCAATTAAAAAAGTTTGAAATTATTTACAAAGAACCGTTACTAAAAGAAATCATTAATAGAAACAAAAAAAAAAATTATTTTTACTAATAGATTTGAAGATTTACAGAAATGTCAAATAGTATTTGTGTCAGAAGACATAAGTACCGATGAAAAAGGCAATAGTAGTTACAAGAAAATAAATAAGCTAATTAAAAATGCAGTAAAAGTTTTAAATAAAAAAGCAGTAATGGTAATTCTTTCACAGGTAATTCCAGGTTTTACTCGAAAGATCAAGTTTGATGGCCAAAGACTTTATTACAAAGTTGAGACTCTTATTTTTGGAGACGCTATTAAAAGAGCTTTAAAACCCGAAAGAATAATAATTGGTTGTAAAAATCCCCAAAAAAAAATTAACAATAATTTAATAAAATATTTATCAAGTTTTAGAAGTCCAATTTTAAAAATGAGATATGAAAGTGCAGAATTTGCTAAGATTTCAATTAACATGTTTCTTGCTTCCACGATATCTACAACCAATATGTTATCAAACATATCCAGTAAAATTTTTGCTGATTGGAATGAAATAGTTCCCGCATTGAAGCTTGATGATAGAATTGGGAAAAAGGCATACTTGACTCCTGGATTAGGTATATCAGGTGGAAATATTGAAAGGGATATCTCTACTTTGCAAAAAATTATAAAAAAAAATAAAGAACCCTTATCGATAGTCAAAGCTTTGCAAAAAAACTCAGAATACGCAAAATCTTGGGTATATAGAATTCTAAAAAAGGAAGGAATTTTAAAAAAAAAATCGTCTAGAATTGCTGTTTTAGGTTTGGCTTATAAAGCTAATACTAATTCCATAAAAAATTCTCCTTCAATAAATCTCTTAAAAAGACTATCAAATTTAAATTGCACAGTTTATGATCCAGTAGTAAGACTAAACCCTTCCTTTAAAAATTGTATTCAATTTAATAATGTAAAATCAGTAATTTCTTATGCTAACGTTATTGTTTTAATGACACCTTGGCCGGAATTTAAAAAAATAACTAATATTTTAAAAAGCAAAAAAAGTAAAAAAATTCTATTAATTGATCCATTTAGAATAATAAAATTAAATAAAATTAAAAATTCCAAAATCAAATATTTTACTTTGGGAAAAAATATTTAGTTATGCTTAAAACCGAAAGATTTAAAAAAAATCCTAAAAGAGTAGTGATATTGGGTACAAGTGGAATTATAGCTAGCAATTTAATTAGAGAAATTAAAAAAACCAATATAAAGGTTTTAGCAATTGGTCGAAAAGAAATTGATTTGAAAAGCAAGGATGCATACAGAAGTTTGTCAAATAGAATAAATAAATCAGATACCATAGTATTTATATCTGCAGAAGCACCAGTTAAAAACTTAATGATGTTATCAAATAATTTAAAAATTTGTTCTAACGTATTCAAAGCTTTGGAGAAAAAAAAAATTAGGCAATTAATTTATGTAAGCTCAGATGCGGTTTATTCTGATATAAAAAAAAAGATAAATGAAAAGTCAGAAATCTTACCAACCTCACTTCACGGTTTTATGCACATGACTCGAGAAAAAATTTTAAAAAGTAAATTTGAAAAAATATTATGTATTTTGAGACCAACCCTAATTTATGGGAAAGGTGATACCCACAATGGTTACGGTCCCAATAGATTTATCAATTTAGCAAATAAAAACAAAAATATTAAACTCTTTGGAAGAGGAGAAGAGCTGAGAGACCATATATATATTGAAGATATTGTAAAAATAATTATTGAATGCATTATAAAAAAAGCAACAGGTGTATTGAACTTAGCTTCAGGAAAAGTTTATTCGTTTGATTATTTGGCAAAAGCAATTATTAGATTGTCTAAAAGCAAATCTAAAGTTTTAAAAACCAAAAGAGTTGGTAAAATGCCTCACAATGGGTACAGACCGTTTAATATTAAATCTCTGAAAGAAAATTTTCCTAGAGTAAAAATTGGATCCTTAAAAAAAAATTTAGAAGAATATATCTTATATAATTAAACTTCATGAAAGTAGATATACTTGATCTTAAACAAAGGTATCAGGAGGAAAAAGTTGGACTCTTGAAGTGTGTAAAAAGAGTGCTTGAAAAAGGTAATTTAATTTTAACACCTGAGGTAGAGTCTTTTGAAAAATCAGTGAGTAAATTTACCGGTTCAAAATATTGTTTAGGGGTTAATTCAGGTACAGACGCTTTAATGTTGAGCTTGTGGAGCGCGGGTGTAAGGAGAGATGATGAAGTTATAACATCACCAATATCATTTATTGCTACCTCTAATTCTATCCGTCATATCGGAGCCACTCCAGTATTTGTTGATGTGGATGATGATTTAAATATTAATCCAGATTTAATAGAAAGAGCAATAACAAAAAAAACAAAAGCGATTATGCCAGTTCACTGGACAGGAAGAATTTGTAAAATGGATAAAATTTTAAGAATTGCAAAGAAATACAATCTTTTAGTAATCGAAGATGCCGCTCAAGCTATGGGAGCATATTTTAATAACAGACATGCTGGAACTTTTGGAAAAATATCAGGTTTTTCTGCTCATCCATTTAAAAATTTAAATGCAGTGGGAGATGCTGGTTTTGTGATAACAAATGAAAAAAAGCTTTATGATAAAATCAAAATGTATAGAAATCACGGACTTAAGGGTAGAGACAATGTTGAAATGGTCGGTATTAATTCCAGGTTAGATTCTTTAAATGCCGAGATTCTTAGTTTTAGATTAAAACGTTTAAAAAACATTATATCAAGGAAAAGAAAAAATATTGATTATTACAAAAGATATTTAAAAACTCCGTTTTTAAAGTTAATACCAGCAGGTAAAAAAGAGAAGAGCTCACACTCAATGTTTGTGACCATATGTGAACAAAGAGATGAATTGCAAAAATATTTAGAAAGTTTTAAAATTCAAACCAGAGTTTACTATAAAACACCATTGCATTTGTACAAAGCCAATAAAAATCTTGGTTATAAAAAAGGAGATTTGCCAAAAGCAGAGGAACTCTCTAATAAATTTTTGTCCCTGCCTTATCATCAGCATTTGAAAAAAAGTCAAATAGAATTTGTTTGTAAAAAAATTAATTATTTTTATAGTTAAAAAATGCGAGTTCCATTTAATTACCTGCCATTTCAATTCAAAAATTATAAAACATATTTTAAGGAATGGAAAAAACTTATCAAATCTTCAGAATTTACTCTTGGTCCATTTGTTGAAAAATTTGAAAACAATTTTGCCAATTTTTTAAGGGTAAAACATTGTATAGCAACCAACAATGGAACAGATGCTTTAATATTAGCTTTAAAATCTCTTGGCGTTGGTAAAGGAGATGAGGTTATAACGGTCTGCAATTCTTTTTACGCTACAGCCGGATCAATAGTTGCTTGTGGAGCAAGACCAGTATTTGTAGATTCAGACAAAAGATACCAAATTAATGTTGATAAAATTGAAAAAGCTATAACTAAAAAAACAAAAGTAATTTTACCTGTTCATTGGGGAGGGGCTTCTCCCGAGATAAAAAAAATTTTAAAAATTGCAAAAAAAAATAAATTAAAAGTAGTTGAAGATGCATGTATGGGAATAGGAGCGCAAATAGAAAAAAAAAGTCCAGGAACTTTTGGAGATGTTAGTGCAATGAGTATGCACCCACTAAAATCATTAAACGTAATGGGTGATGGAGGCATGGTTGTTACCAATAATACAAGAATTGCAAATTGGATTAGAAGATATAGAAATCATGGAATGGTTGATCGAGATCGTATAAGTGATTGGGGTGTTAACATGAGAATACAACCTTTCCAAGCAATTGTTGCAAATATTGAGCTTAAAAGGGTTAAAAAAATCATAAACCTACGAAACAAAAATGCTAAAATTTTAGACAAACATCTTTCACGGATCAAAGGAGTGAATATTCCTCAAAGAAAAAAAGGATTTCTAGAAACATTTGCTTTGTACATGGCGAGATTTAAAAAAAGAGATGATCTTAAATCTTTTTTAGTTAAGAATAAAATTGAAGTTAAAATTCATTACCCAATACCTCTACACCTTCAGGAAGCAGCGAAGAAAATTGGATATAAGAAGGGGGATTTTCCCGAAGCAGAGACTCAAGCAAAAGAGCTTTTGACATTACCCGTGCATCAATATTTAAACAATAAACAATTGTATTTTATGATAAATAAAATTAAAAATTTTTATAAATGAGATTAGCGGACTACGTAATAGAATTTTTAGAAAAAAAAGGCATCAAGACTGTTTTTACAGTAAGTGGAGGTGGTTCAATCTTCTTGTGTGATGCTTTGTATAAAGCAAAAAAATTAAAATATATTGCCTGTCATCATGAGCAGGCTGTTGCCTATGCAGCAGAGGGTTTTGCTAGGATAAGAAATAAACCAGGTGCCGCGCTTGTTACAACAGGACCAGGGGGAACAAACGCTACATCAGGGGTAGCCTGTTGTTGGATAGATTCAGTTCCGGCAATATTTATATCTGGACAAGTTTTTCTAAATCAGACGATAGGAAATTCTGGAGTAAGACAAATAGGAGTACAAGAATTTGATATAGTTAGCATGGTAAAATCAAGTACCAAATATGCGGTAATAGTTAAGAACCCTGAAGATATTAAATATCACTTAGAAAAGGCTTATCACCTATGCTCAACCGGAAGACCAGGACCAGTTTGGATTGATATTCCTGCAAATATTCAAAATGCTAAGATCGAAGTTAAAAAACTTAAGGGCTATAAAGAAATTAAAAAATCAAAAAATAACGATCTTTTGAATAAGAAAATAAAACTTATTGCAAAAGCATTTTCCAAATATAATCGTCCTTTAATTCATTTGGGAAGAGGTGTAAAAATTTCAAATTCCGAAAAGATATTTAAAAAATTTATTAAAAAATTTAATATTCCTTTTGCATTAACTTGGAATGCAGATGATTTTATAGACTCAAATCATCCAATGTATATTGGTAGACCTGGTGCATTTGGTTCAAGAGGTGCAAATTTTATCGTACAAAATTGCGATCTTTATCTTTCCATAGGAACAAGGCTTCCATATATGGTAACAGGGTACGATGCCAAAGAGTTTGCAAAGAGAGCAAAAACTAAAATTATGATTGACGTTGACTCAAAGGAATTAAACAAAAAAGATTTAAAAATGGATATCAAAATTAAATGTGATGCAAGATATTTTCTTGAAAAACTTTATAAATATATGAAAAATTTCAAAAAAAATTCTAAATGGATAAGTTACTGTAAAAAGACCAAAAATAAATATCCAATCGTTTTAGAGTCAATGAAAAAGCAGAAGAAATTTATAAATTCATATTATTTTGTAAATACATTGTCTAATCTTTTAAATAAAAGAGATGTAATAATAACTGATATGGGTTTTTCTTTTACAACTTCCCACCAAACCTTAAAAATTAAAAGTGGACAAAAATTTCATACCAATTCAGGACATGCTCCAATGGGCTGGGGTCTTCCAGCTGCAGTGGGAGCATATTATGGAAAAAAAAATAAAAATAGAGTTATTTGTCTAACAGGGGACGGTGGTTTTCAACTTAATATTCAAGAACTGGCAACGGTTCAGCATAATAAAATACCCATAAAAATTTTTATTTTTAACAACAGGGGGTATTTAACAATAAAACAGACACAGCAGCTAGGCTTTGGGGGAAGAATAATGGGTGCAGATAAAAAAAGTGGTCTTACTTTTCCGAACTATAAAAAGATTGCCGAGTCTCATAAGATGAAATACTTCAAATATAATTCGAACAAAAATTTAAAGTCCAACCTCAAAAAAACACTTAATTCAAGAGGTAGTTCAATTTGCGAACTGGTCATGGATCCAAACGAAGAACAAATACCAAAGGCAATTAATAAAAGAACTGCGGAAGGCAAAACAGTGCCCACTAAATATGAAGATATGTATCCCTTCTTGAACAAAGGTGAATTAGAGAGTAATAATTACAGAGATTAAAAAATATGAAAAAATCAAAATTGAGTGCAGATATAGTAAAAAAATATCACCAAGAACTCGTCTTTAATTATTCTGAGTATCCAACAAAAAATAACTGGAGCTATCAGTTTAATGACAAGGAATATAAAGCCTCATTAGTTGATTGGATTGGAAGAAATAAAAATGAACCAATACTCTTTTATGTACACACTCCATTTTGTGAGCAGCTTTGCTATTTTTGTCTATGCAGCAAAGAAATTACAAAAGATTATAAACATGTTAAAAATTATTTATACAACTATTTGTTTAAAGAAATTGATTTGTTATTCAAATTTTTAGAAGAAAAAAAAATCAACTTAAATGTAAAAGAGATTTATTTTGGTGGCGGATCACCTACCTATTATAAGCCGGAAGATTTTAAAGCACTAGTTGACAAGATGAAAAGTAAATTTGATTTTTCCAAGGTAGGTGATTTTACAGTTGAAATAGATCCAAGAAGAGTTGATGAAGAAAAATTACTTTATTATAATAAATGTGGTGTGAATAGACTATCATTTGGTGTTCAAGAATTTGATTTAGAAGTTCAAAAAAGAATTAACAGAGTCCAACCAGCTGAACTTTTCCAAAGCGTTTTAACTAAAAAGGTTAGAGAAAAGTTTAATACATTTAACTTTGATCTTCTCGTAGGTTTGCCAGGCCAGACAAATGAGTCTATGGAAAAAACCATGGATAAAGTTATAGATTTAAAACCACCTCAAATTCAACCCATGTTGTTAGCGTATAAGCCGTGGGTAAGAAAATATCAGATTAAAATGGTAAAAGATGGACCCTTACCAGATTTTTTTGATAGAAAAGAATTGTTTAAAATAGTGACCGATAGATTATCCAAAGCAGGATACAAACGAGCAGGCTTTGAAACTTACGTACTGCCAGACGATCCAATTGATAAAGCAATGAAAGAGAAAAAAGCCTATTTTAATTCTTTGGGCGTTCAAAAAGGAGCGGCAACAAATTTTGTTGCTGTGGGAAGTTCAGGCCAAGGAGTTTTAGGTGATGAATACTATTCACAGAATTACTATAGTATGAGTCTCTACCAAAAGAGTTTAGACGAAGGAAAGCTACCAATATATAGAGGAATGAAAGTCTCAAAAGATGATAGAATTAGAAGACATATTATGAATGATGTAAGAACATATTTTAAAATCAATTTTAAAGAAGTTGAAAATAAGTTTAAAATAGTTTTTGCAGATTATTTTAAAGATGAACTAGGAAGCTTTGACGAACACATAAAAGATGGTCTGGTAATTATATCTGATAAAGAATTTATTGTAACAGAATTAGGAACCAACTTTGCTCCACAAATAGCAAACGTTTTTGACAAATACGATCCACCTTCAACTACTTATGAACAAAGGCTAAAAAAAATTAGAGAAGTTCAAGCAGTTCCAAGTTAATTTTTTATACCAAATCACAAGCTTAATGGACCCTAGTACAGTTAACAGCAGCCTTATGAGGAGAATGTTAAAATTTTGTCTATACTCTTCAGCATATCCTATTGTATTTTTTATTCAAAAAATTAAGAGGTTTAAATTTATTAAACTAGCAGAACTTGATCATTCAAGGATTGGCCATACTATCTATATAACTGATGGATTTTTAGCAGCTAGAGGTTTTAGCGATGAACTTAAAAACTGCAAAATAATTTTATTCTCTAGCTTTTTTGTTTGCAACACTCAAATAAAAAAAATGATAAAGAGAGTTATTCCCTTAAGTTTTTTTCGATATTTTTTCATATTTTTAAAAAAGGCTTTTCTTTACTGGAACAAAAAAGATCACGTTTTAAACACTTCAAAATTTAATTTACCAGCTTTGCTTACAGATAAAAAATTAAATATTGATTATAAAAAATCTAATTTATTTTTTACTGAAAAAGAAAAAAGAAAAGGATTAGAATTAATTAAAAAATTTGGTCTAAAAGAAAATGACAAGTGGATTTGTATTCATAATAGAGACTCTGCATATTTGGATAGAACTCAGCCTAATAATAATTGGTCCTATCACGATCATAGAAACTTTTCTATAGAAAAACTGAAAATGGCCTCTGAATTTTTTGCTGATAACGGATATTATGTTTTTAGAATGGGAAGAGAGCAAAAAGAAAAATTAATTTCAAAAAATAAGAAAATTATAGATTATGCAAATAGTTCATCAAAATCTGACTTTTTAGATGTATATCTGAGTGCAAATTCAGATTTTTACTTTGGAAGTGACTCGGGACTTAAGGGCATATCAATTTCATTTATGAGACCGTGTTATGGAATAAATTGGTCACCGATGCTTTTATATTCTGATCCTGGACTATTTATAAATTCAAACAACAAATATCATCCTTGGCTTTTCATTTTTAAAAGAGCAAAATCTTTAAAAACTGGAAAAATGCTAACTCTCAAGGAGATCTTAGAAACCAAGCCCTTATACTCTCATAACTCAAATATATTTATGAAGAATAATATAGGTTTTGTTGATAATGACTCTAAAGAAATAAAATCACTAGCAGAGGAAATAATCATGGAAAAAGAGGAAAAATCAATCGAAAATAAAGAAGATATAAAAATTAAAAATGAGTTTTGGAAAATATATTTTAAGTACTCTGGTAAAGAAAAAATCAGAGGCATAACACCCAGAATAAGCCCCACTTTTCTTAGAAACAATATAGATCTTTTGAATTAAAATGACAAAGATACACTTGTATATTACTTTATTTTTAAATAAAACTTTTTTGGACCTTTAGTTCAAAATAAATAATGACTTTATATAAAAAAAATATTCGTGTTTTGTTAATTGAGCCAGCGGTTCAAAGACCAACCTTTGATAGGCCTAAGCCCAATGGTAATCTGGGGCCAGCCTACATAATAGGCGCTTTAAGAAAACACGGGGTAGAAGTTGATTATCTAGACGCTACTGTTGGTCAAGAAGGAAGAGATTTAAAAGAAACATTTTACAGCAGAACAGAATTAGAAAATGGACTTATTAGGTTTGGAATGAATCCTAAAGAGTACTACGAAATTTTTTCTAATTATGATATTATTGCTACCTCATCAATTTTTTCGGCTCAAACAAGGATGCATTTTGAAATTGGGTCTATTGCCAAAAAAGTGTCTAAAACAATTGGAAAAAAGATTCTAGTTGTTTCAGGCGGTGTAAATGCCAGAGCTTTGAAAGAACATTTTCTATCAAATGGCTTTGATATCGTAGCTTTAGGAGATGGGGAGAGAACCATTGTTCAAATTGTTGATGAATTTAGCAAGAGTAAGCCCGATTTTTCTAAAGTTGAAAGGATTGCTTTCAAGGAGAATGAAAAAATAATAATTACATCATCAGTCAAAAGAAAGCCTACAAAATTTTTGGATGACCACGTACCTCATCCAGCAATTGATGCATTTCCATTAGATACCTACCAGAAACTTAGCATACCTCACGCTGGTTACATTCCTCCAGGAACTAGAATTGCTCCAATAATGACAGCAAGAGGATGCCAAGACGCATGTACATTTTGTCATGTATCTAAAGATAAGCAGGAAAGAGATCTTTATGGAGATATAGGTTATTTAAAATTATTTTCTGAGCAGAGAGTAGCAGAGGATGTCAAGCGAGCAGAAAAATTAGGAGTAACGAGATTATATTTTGAGGATGATAATTTGTTTTTTAATAAAAAAAGATTATACAAACTAGCAGCTCATCTACAAAGAAGCGGAATGTCTTATAGCGATGCCAACGGAGCAAATTTAAGATTTATGGTAAACAAAGAAAATGGCAAATATGAAGTTGATGAAGATTTTATAAATATGTTGGCTGGCTTTGGTATGGATGAATTGTTATTACCTTTTGAAACTAGAAGCAATGAAATGCTTCAAAAATATGCAACTGGTAAATATGATCCAGAGAAAATGTTACCTTACGGAATTGTAAAAACTGTAAAAAAACACAAGATCAGTGCTCGTTATAACTTTTTAATTGGATTTCGTGATGAGACTTGGGAGTCAATACTAGCTACAAAAGAATTTGCTAAAAATTTGTTTGCAGAAGGTGTTGATCAGGCTGGATTTGCAATTCCAGTTCCTTACCCAGGAACTTTAGATTTTGATCATGAAATGACTAATAAAGATGTAAAAAAGGATTTTGATAATAACGTTTTGAAGTACACAGATTTTATGCATCCACTTCTGCCACCACTTTTTCCAACCACAGTTCCAGGGGATAAATTGGTAAAAGCTTGCAGAGAATTCTGGGAGGAACTCAACACACCAGATTATGTAGCACATGCTGACAAACATCAATTATCAATCACAGGCTATTAGAATAGTATTTTAGTGAAATGAATTCTAAAGATATTTTAAAAGAAAAAATTATAAGTTTACCAGGAGAAAGATTTTATCCGATTTGTAAATCCCCTAAAAAAATTAAAAAATTAAAATTGTTTATAAACAAAGGTGGAAAAGTGGTTATTTTTAAAAATGTAATTAGTAAAAAAATATTGAAAACTATTGTTGAAAATAGAAACAATCTTTTGAAAAAAAAACCATTATTTTTTAAAACTTTTTTAGGTTCAAAAGATTTATTTATTTACAATAAGTTGCATAAAAAATCATATGTAAAAGGCTATTACAGAAAGCTAGAACTGTATCCTTGGAATAAAAGAAATAGCAAAATCTATTCTGCACTTAATAAAATTTTAAAGGTCAAATGTTTAATGGATAATTTAAAATTTGATACAAAAACTTTTTTTGATAATAAAAAGTTTATTAAACTTCAATTAACACACTATCCTCCTAAAAAAGGCTTTCTACACAAACATATTGATGGAACTCATAAAACTATTATGGTTTTACAGATTGGGATTTCTAAAATTTCTAAAAAAAATGTAAACAATGGTTTATTTTTTTATTTTAAAAATAAAAAAGTTAATCTTGATCAACACATAGGAATAGGAGATATTGCGATTTTTAACCCAATTATTCCCCACGAAGTTACACCATCAAAAACTGGAAACGGACGATGGTCTTTACTAATTAGTTCAGGTTACTTTGGCGGTTCAAAAGGAACAAAATTACAATCTCGTCAATTAAATTAAATAAAATTTTATGAAGAAAATAACTTTTAAGTCTGCATGGGAGAATTGTGAAAAAAATTCTAAATACCCTTCAAGAGCAAAAAAAATTAGAATAGTTGATTATAAGTCTTTTGAAAAAAACGTAATGGAAGAAAAGGAAAAATTTGTAGTCGATGTAATAAATTCTTTATTTGATGGAGATATATTTATTCTGAAAAACGCTTACACAAAAGAGTTCATGGCTGATTTAAAAGTTAAAACTTTTAATTATTTTAAAGATAAACCTTCGGAATTTCATAAAATGTTGGAGGGTTGTCCCGATTTTCATAGAAAAATAGATATTGAAACAGGAAAAAAATATGCATTAAGATTGTGTAAACATTCATTTTACTTTTATCCGTGGAACAGTGACCCTCTTAATATTTTTAATCCAATTTATAAAAGATGGAGAGTAATAAAAAAACTGATGGGAATGAATCCAAAGGCTTTTGAACAAAACACCCCAAAGGATGGTGTGATTGATAGAATTCAAATAGTTCAGTACCCTTCTAAGTTTGGATATTTGGAACCACACATTGATCCACATAAACACCAGAGATTATTTCATAGTGCCTATATGAGTAAGAGAGGAGTTGATTTTGAAGGTTTGGGTTTTTATGCAATTGGAAAAAATAATGAAATTATTGAAGTCGAAGATCAAATAGATATCGGTGATATTGGTATTGGATGTGCCACGGTATATCACGGGGTTGCACCTGTAAATGTAGACAAAGAACCTAATTGGAGCGATGTAAATGATGGCAGATGGTTTCTTTCACTATACAGCAATGAAACAGATATACATAAAAAAAGACATACAAGCAGTGGAGTGGGTAAAAAGATAGTTTTAAAACAAGATTTATTATCAAAAATATACCCGCCGGTTTAAGTGAGAAAATTTAATTTACTTAGCGATTATCCTAAAGCATCTTCTATCAGATATGTCAGTGATAGTTTGAGAACTATAGATCATAGAATTATTGCTTCATATAAAGATAAGGATTTTTATGATGGTGATAGAAACTTTGGATACGGAGGTTTTAAATATGACGGTAGATGGAAAAAAATAGCAAGTAAAGTTTGCAAAGAGTATAAGCTACAAAAAAATTCTAAAATTTTACAATTAGGCTGTGAAAAAGGTTTTTTACTTCATGACTTGAAAAGTTTATTGCCACAAGCAGAAATTTTTGGTCTAGAAACGTCAAATTACGCAATAAATAACTCCATGGAGAATGTCAAAAAATCTATAAAAAAAACTAAAAGCTATGAACAACTTGATTTTGAGGAAAAAAAATTTGATTTTGTTATTGGGCTTGGAATTGTTTACACACACACATTAAAAGGAGCCATCAATTGCTTAAAAGAGATACAAAGAGTTACAAAAGGCAATAGTTTTGTTACTTTGGCTTCATACAGCACCAAAGAAGATTATTGGATGTTTAAACAATGGACATTGTTGGGTACAACGATTCTGTTAGAAAATGAGTGGGAAAAAGTTCTAAAGCATACAAACTATCAAGGTGACTACTACTTTACTAATGCTGGCGAACTAAATTTACAAAATAAATGAATATTTTAGTTTCGGGTGCTCAAGGTTTAGTAGGTTTTGATCTAATAAGAATACTGGTAAAAAAAAATCACAAAGTTTTTGCTCTTTATAGAACAAAAAACAAAAAAAAGAATCTTCATCACAGAAACTTAATATGGAAAAAAATGGACTTAAAAAATCCAATAAATCTTAAAACAAAAATTGATATTATAATTCACTGCGCGGTAATTCATGAATTTTCAAAAAATAAAAAAATCAATGATTATATTGATTCAAATATTTTATCTCTTACTAATCTAGCGGATTATGCGAAAAGATCTGGAACCAAATTAATAATTAATTTTTCGACCATAGCAGTGTTTGGAGAGATTAATGTAAAAAAATTAAGTGAGAATTATATGCCTATAAAACAAAACTTATTGGGTGTTACAAAACAATTGTCAGAAAACTATCTTTTTACACAACCTGTAAATTTTATAAATCTAAGATTCCCCGGAATTCTTTGTACAAAAAAAAATATTTCAAGACCATGGTTGCAAATAATGATAAATAAAATTAAAAATAATAATTTAATAAAAGTTCACAATATGAATAATTATTTTAATAATGTAATTGATACAACAGAAATTGGTAGATTTATCTTGAGAACTATAAAAAATAAAAAAAAAATTAGAGATACTTTTATTTTATCTGCTTCAAAACCTTTAAAGCTTAAAGGCATAATAAAAATTATCAAAAACAAATATAGATCGAGAAGCAAAATATTGAGTTCAGAGAAAAATGAAAGATCCTTTGTACTTTCAACCAAAAAAATATCTAAAAAATTAAACTTTTATCCTCTATCCACGGAAAAGATAATAATGAGGAATTTATAAATGAAGAATTCAAATATTTTAGAAAATAGTTTTCTTAAAACTGGTTACATAATCAAAAAAGCAGAAAAAAAGACTGCTTTAGATTATGTAAATAATTTTTTAAAACAAAGTATTTTGAGAAAACTAAAGATAAAAAAAAAATCAAAAAACTTTTCTTTAAATAATTTTCATGAATATGTAAGCACTAAAGAACTAAACTCTGTTAGGTTAGAATTATTTACCAGGATGAATAAGGATAAGAAATTTAGAGATTCTATCTTTTTAATAGCAAAGGAAACTTTGCATCAACTGGTAGGCAATGAACTTGCAATGCAGAATAAAATCAATTTATCTATTCAAGTTCCTAATGACGACAGCTCTTTGCTTCCTCTTCATTCTGATACATGGGACGGAGATTCTCCATTTGAAACTGTTTTGTGGATTCCTCTTGTTAACTGTTTTAAAACAAAGTCAATGTTCATATTAAAATCTTCAAAGTATGAAGAATTTAATAAAATATACAAAAGCAATAAAATTAAATCTGTTTCTAATTTACACAATATATTAAAAAAGGATTTAAAATTTCTCAAAATAAATTACGGAAACTTTTTATTATTTAATCAAACTTTGCCTCACGGAAACGTTGTCAATAAAACAAAAGAAACAAGGATATCTTTGAATTGTAGATTCAAGGGTCTGTTCACTCCCTATTCTCAAAAAAAATTAGGTGGTTTTTTCTCTCCTATTTCGATTAGACCAGCCTCAAAAATAGGTATTAAATATAAATTTCCAGGTGA
>MDTE01160303.1_pt1 | contig 17981 bp, 13 predicted proteins | sample 811231 | NCBI WGS metagenome assembly MDTE01 (sample SAMN05326651, study PRJNA326480) | marine metagenome | isolation source: seawater | place: Indian Ocean: Red Sea | collected 2010 | reverse complement strand
TTTGAGAAAAACGCAGCTATTTTCGAAGAACTTGGAGTAGACGCTAATAACGGTATCGGCGATGTTTATGAAAAAACGAGAGGTCTGAGTGTAGAACAACAAGAGCAAATTTACAAAGACCTTGATCAATGCCTAAATGAGGGCCCTGATCTTGCTATGGTAAATTCAGATAGAGGTATTACGAACCTACATGTCCCAAGCGATATTATTATAGATGCTTCCATGCCCGCGGCAATTCGGGAATCTGGTAAAATGTGGGGTCCAGATGGAGAGCTTCACGACATGAAGGCAGTGATCCCGGATAGGTGTTACGCCCTTGTTTACGATGAAACCATTAAGCATTGCATAGCCAACGGTGCCTTCGATCCTACGACGATGGGCTCGACCTCAAATATAGGCCTCATGGCGCAAAAAGCCGAAGAATATGGATCCCATGAAACCACTTTCGAAGCGCCTAAAGATGGCAGTATCCGAGTCGTTGACGGTTCTAATCAAGTGCTCCTTGAGCATTCCGTTAAAGCAGGTGATATTTGGAGAATGTGCAGAGTAAAGGATAATCCAGTTAAAGATTGGGTCAAATTAGCAGTAAACCGGGCAAAGGTTACAGGTTCCCCTATTGTTTTCTGGCTGGATGAAAAACGCAGCCATGATAAGGTTTTAATCGATAAGGTAAAAAGGTACCTACCGACACATGATCTGACCGATATTGAATATAAAATCATGGCGCCTGCCGCTGCCACTGCCTTCTCCCTGCAAAGAATGAGAAGATCAGAGGACACCATTTCGGTCACTGGCAATGTTCTCCGAGATTATTTAACAGATTTGTTTCCGATCTTAGAACTTGGAACGAGCGCAAAGATGCTATCTATCGTGCCTCTAATTAACGGTGGTGGTCTTTTTGAGACTGGTGCTGGAGGATCAGCTCCTAAGCATGTTCAACAATTCGAAACTGAGGGACATTTGCGTTGGGATTCGCTGGGAGAGTTCCTCGCGCTTGGTGCCTCCCTGGAGCATCTCTCTGAATCCTTCGATAACAAATCCGCAAAGATTCTAGCAGACACACTAAATGAGGCTATCGAGAAATTTCTGGAGGAGAATAAGTCTCCATCGAGAAAGGTAAATGAACTGGATAATAGAGGAAGCCACTACTACCTTGCTACTTATTGGGCAGAGGCTGTAGCTGCTCAGAATCAGGATCCCAGCCTCAAGGCGCGCTTCGGCAACCTAGCAAACGATCTTATTACCAATGAAGATAAAATCCTCTCGGAGTTATTAGAAGCTCAAGGAGCACCCGTAAACATTGGTGGATATTATCGTCCCGATCCAGAATTGGCTGAGGCGGCCATGCGCCCCTCTAAAACTCTCAATGAGATTATTGATTCGTTCAATAACCAACAACGATAGTAGTAAGGTGTTTTAAGAATTACTGGCTATCGTTGTTGGTGGTTTGTTATCCTTTTGCCGCTCTCAGTCAAATACATGCATGTGAAAGGAGAAATAAATGGCAGGCACCGAAGCCACAAGGTACGAGATAAAAAATGGAGCCGCGTGGATAACGCTAGACCGGCCAGAAAATCGAAACGCTTTATCTGCTGTCCTTGTAACGGAGCTCTACGATCATTTGGTCAATTCTAACGAAAATGATGAGGTGCGCTGTATCGTGCTTACTGGAACCGATCCAGCATTTTGCGCAGGGGCCGACTTAAAAAATCCACCGGGATCTGAGATAGCAGGTGGGAGAAGCATACCCTATCCGGTGGTGCTCAGCTATATCGTTAAAAGCAATAAACCGGTGATCGCCGCTGTCAATGGAGCCGCATTTGCAGGAGGTCTAGGACTAATTGGTGCAGCCGATATAGTCATAACAGCGGAAGAAACTATTTGTAGTTTTAGCGAAGTTAGAATTGGAGTGATCCCCGCTAATATCTCTGTCGTATGCCTTCCAAAGCTAGGCCCGCATCACGGTATGAAGCTGATGCTGACCGGAGAGAGGTTCAATGGAAAGAGAGCGGTTGAGGTAGGACTGGCTCACCGGGCCGTCCCTCGTGAAAATCTCTACGCTGCAGTGCAAGAGGAAGTTGAAATGATAAATCTTGGTGGGCCTAACGCAATAGTCGAAACCAAAAAGCTAGTGAATAGGAAGCCGAAGCCTTCATTAGAAGAGGATTTCGAGGAATGCGCAGAGTGGAGTCTGAGAATGTTCCAGTCTGAAGAGGGCGCCGAAGGTATGGCGGCGTTTCGAGAAAAACGTAAAGCGGCTTGGATCCAAGGGTGACCCCCAAGCACGCAGAAATTAAAAACGTGCCTCGCTACAGCCGCATAGAAATTAGAAAACAAGCGCTCAATTTCTCCGTTGGCCATTTTACCATCTTTAGTGAAAAAGAACGTGAAAATCTGCATGGGCACAACTTTCAGGTTGAATGCGAGATCACTGCGCCTGTAGGCGAAGATGGCCTTGTTTTTGATTATGGCATTATAAAGAAGGTCCTAAGAGAGTTGTGCGACGAGCTCGATGAACACGTTATCCTACCTTCCAAATCGCCCCATCTTAGATTAGAAAAACAGGGAGAATATACTGCAGCGATTTTTAACAATGAACGTCTTCTATTCCTTGAAAAAGACTTAATCATCCTGCCGATCGCCAACACCACTGTGGAGGAGTTCTCTTACTATTTTTTAAATTTATTGACCAACCGCAGTGAATTGAGCAGCAAGGGGATTATTGAGGTCACGGTGAAGGTGTCATCGAGTCCAGGACAGAGCGGTTGCGCTACATGGAAACTAGCATGAAGACCCTTGTGATCACCGGTGCTAGCAAGGGTATTGGTTTAGCAACAGCAAGTCTATTCTGTGATGCTGGATACGACGTATTCAATTTTTCGCGCACCAGATGTCCAGACGAAAGAGTAAGCAGCTATGCCATTGACTTGGGTGATCCAGAAGCAGAAAAGAATGTAAGAGCGAGACTTAACGAGATAGTCGAAGGAGAGACAGAAGTCTGTCTCGTTCATAACGCAGCCGCAATGGTGGTTGATAATGCTCGAGAGACTAATGCAGATGTCCTCTCTACCGTGCTTAGGATAAACGTAGTTGCACCGGTAATTTTTAACCAGTATCTGATTAAGAAAATGAAGCCAGGGTCTTCCATTATTTATATTGGTTCAACGCTATCAGAAAAAGGGGTGCCCAATTCCTTCAGCTATGTCACGAGTAAGCACGCCGTGGTAGGGTTAACCAGAGCAACTTGTCAGGATTTGGCAGGTACGGAGATTCATACGTGTTGTATTTGTCCTGGGTTCACCGATACAGAAATGCTTAGGGCCCATGTTAGTGATGATGAAGAAATTCTCTCTAGTTTATCCACTCTATCCACATTTGGACGCCTAATTGATCCCAAGGAAATCGCAAACACAGTTTTATTTGCCGCTAAAAATCCGGTATTAAACGGAGCAACAATACACGCAAATCTTGGACAAATTGAAGCATAAAAATGATTGTAGAGGCCGAACTTTTTGGAAATTACTGAAGGGATAAGAGAAAGAAGGGAAAGAGTTTTTCTCGTATTAGCGGGCCTTTTTCTATGCGCTATGACCATGTTGAATATTTTGGGCATAACCCGATTTGTGCAACTTGGACCAATGAGTCTGGCAATAGGAGTATTACCCTATCCTTTAACTTTCCTATGTACGGACCTGATTAGTGAACTCTACGGGAGGGCTCGTGCGAATTTTTTAGTGACGGTAGGCTTATTACTTAACGGATTCATTATCGCAACATTATGGATTGCAAATAAAGTGCCTTCTGTAGCAGAGCAGACCCAACCACCCTGGCAGGTAATTGAATTGGCTGAAGCTATAGCGCTTCCTACTGGAGCAAGTGTAGAAGGCTCTGTAGAACTATTCACGCTAATATATGCAACAACTTCGGGGGCAGTCCTCGCATCAATGATGGCTTACCTAGCGGCACAATATTGTGATGTTTATATGTTCCACTTCTGGAAAAAGTTAACGAAAGGGAAACATCTTTGGCTGCGAAATAATGGTAGCACAATAGTTAGTCAAGGAGTCGATTCCTTTATGGTAATTACTGTCACCTTCGGAGCCCAATTCTTAGCAGGGGCTATTAGTTTCAGTGCGATGCTTGTACTAATGGCTCACAACTACCTGTTTAAACTTTGCGTTGCCTTAGCAGATACCCCTTTGTTTTATTTGGGTGTACATTTCTTGAAGCGGTATCTCAAGATAACAGAAAGCGATTTGAATACGAGCTAACTCCCAGACAACCAAACCTCCTAAACGGCAGGTGATCTTTTGTAATTGACGTATCATGGCTTCCCTAAGTGAACACTTAATAGTATGCTTTAGACTTCTTCATTTTTGAAATACTTGTTTGAGCGCCACACTTATTGATGCTGCCCAGAAACAGGCGGGAGCACCTTCTTTTGATTTCGAGCCTATAAACGTAGAAGCTCGCTTCGAAAATCCGCGCGCGGCAATTGATACCGATAGGTCAAAGAACTGGTTCAAAAGAGTCTTTCCCATTCTCTGGGTGAATAAATGGGCCTTCTCTATTGGCATAGCTATGACCATACTGGCGATGTTGGTGGGTGTCGCTCTGCCAGCAATGACAGGTCAAATCATTGATGAGTTACCTAACGCGATAACCGAAAACCAACCTGAACACTTTTTATTTCTAGTAATTGTAATGATAACTCTTACCACCCTAAGATTTGTCTTCGGTTTCCTTGGAAACTATCAGATGAGTCGAGTCTCTAACCAATTAGAAGCTGACCTTCGTTCAGTCATTTATAATCACCTGGTAACACTCTCCTTTTCTTTTTATGACAATATCCAAACGGGACAGGTAATCTCTCGAGCGAACAGTGACATCAAAGCTATTCAAATGTTCTTGATGATGTCGCCAATGCTTCTTACTTCAGTGCTTAGTTTCGTATTTGCAGCCGTATACATGCTATCAGTAAGCATTACCCTGACATTGGCAGCTTTAGTCACAACCCCGCTCGTATATGTGCTTAGTATGAAGCTCCGAGCAATAATGTTTCCATTGTCATGGCTAACGCAATCCCATCAAGCGGACGTTGCAGTAATTGTAGATGAAAACATAAATGGTCAGCGTATAGTTAAATCCTTTGCCCAAGAACAGAATCAACTAACTCTTCTTGGGAAGGCCGCGAAAAAGCTTCAGTGGGTGCAAGTACGCGCCATTGATATCTCTTCTATTTTCAATCCCATAATAGAACATCTAACAGTTGTAGGGCAGGTTTTAGTGTGGGTATATGGTGGTTGGTTAGTCATACAAGGTGAGGTACAACTTGGTGCTTTGGTCGCGTTTAATATGTACCTAATGATCATCCAAGCACCTTTCCGGTTCCTCGGACTGCTCTTACAAATGGAACAGCGTGCAAAAGCGTCTGCGGGAAGGATATTCGAAATTCTTGATGAACAACCAGAAATTACTGACCGTGCGAAGACGTTAACACTAAAAAACCCCCGAGGAGTTCTTGAGTTTGATAATGTCGATTTTGCTTATAAAGACGATCCAGTTTTAACCGGCCTTAGTTTCAAGGTTGAATCTGGCGAAACAGTAGCAATCGTTGGTCGCACCGGCTCAGGAAAATCCACAATTGTGAGATTGCTTTCTCGCTTTTACGAAATATCTAGCGGTAGTATCAAGATTGATGGCATTGACATCCGTGACCTCGCGTTAAAAAATTTACATTTTCATGTGGGACAGGTACTAGACGAGCCTTTCCTCTTCTCGATAAGTATTAGAGATAACATAGCCTATGGAAAACCCGATGCTTCCAAGGCAGAAGTTATAAATGCTGCAAAAGCTGCTCAGGCGCATGACTTCATTGAAAGCACGGAAAAGGGTTACGATACCGTCGTCGGCGAACGAGGATATACGCTATCGGGCGGACAAAGACAAAGATTAGGGATCGCACGCGCACTGTTGGTTAACCCACCGATTTTGGTTCTAGATGATGCAACCAGTGCTATTGATGTGAAGGTTGAGTCCGATATACATGACGCATTAGTAAATCTTATGACTGAGCGCACCACTATACTCATTGCACATAGACTGTCGACCATCAGCCTAGCGGATCGCGTCGTTCTAATCGACGAAGGGAAAGCCATCGCCACTGGCACCCACCAACACTTACTTGAGACTGTACCACGATACAGTGAGATATTATCGCAGCAAAATCGCTTACTAGAAGGCGGGTCCAAATCGTGAAGGGATTTGGTTCCAAACACGCCTCAGCAGCTGGGCTCCCATTTGCTGGCATCCCCCCAGAAATGATCGAAAAAACAAATGCTTTAATGAAGGATGAACCTGATTTTAACGACCTCAATTTGACATTCAGCCATCAGGCGAGTGAACAACAACCATTTTCACTACTTAATTTTCTCTCACCCTATAAATATCGCATGCTGGGGGCTTTGGGTCTTGTAGGTATGACTGAAGCACTCCTCCTCTTAGGTCCTTACCTGATCAAGGTAGCTATTGATGAGGCAATCATACCTAAGGATTTCAGTGTGTTGATTTGGGTAGCAACAATCTGGATCTTCTCATTATTCATCGCTGGCTTCGTAAGCGGTTTTCGCCAACGATACGTCGGTAGACTTGGACAGCTGCTGATGTACGAATTACGCATCCGCGTCTTCGCTCATCTTCAGCGATTATCACTCGATTTTTTTACCAAGGAAAAAGCGGGGCGCCTGATGGCTCGAATGACTAGTGATATCGAGGCTTTATCAAACCTATTACAAAATGGTCTTGTGAATCTTGTTGCCCAGACACTGTCTCTGCTCTTCATAATAGGAATACTCTTATCATTTAATGTCAAACTCACTCTTATTCTACTCGTTATAGCAGCGCCAGTGATGCTGGCTATGACTATATGGTTTAAAACCGTTTCTTCGAAGGGCTATGCGAATGTGCGAAACCGTATCGCTGATGTGCTGTCCGACCTTCAAGAAAGTCTTTCTGGAATGCGCCTAGTAATTTCGTTTAATAGGATGAAACACAATATCATCAACCACAGGAACCGCGTGGGCGATTATCGTGATGCGAATAATTACACTGCTCGAGCGTCTGCCACCTATTCTTCAGCTACTATGTTCGTTGACTCTGCCACTACCATTATTATTTTGGCAGTTGGCTACCTTATCTTAGTTGACGTCAATCCAAAACTCGATCCTCAAGGTGCCTTCACCGTTGGCGCTCTCGTAGCCTTTGCCAATATGGTGTCCAGATTCTTTAAGCCAATCAACTCACTTGTGGGACTTTATAACGAGTTTCAGTCTGGTAATGCCGCAGTAATCAAACTACGAGAACTCTTGGGTACACCTCCGACTGTCAAGGAAAAGAGCCACCCAATCGAGATCGAAGATATGCGCGGTGATATCAAGATTCAGAATATAAGCTTCAGCTATAATGAGAACGAACCGGTAATAAAGAACTTATCTCTTCATATTGAGGCAGGCAAGATTATTTCCTTTGTCGGGCCAACCGGTGCAGGAAAATCAACATTAGCTAAACTCATCGCCCGTTTCTACGATCCTAATAAAGGCAGCATACTGATTGATGACTACAATCTTAAAGATCTCAGTATTAAGTCTTTACACAGTCAATTGGGAGTAGTGCCACAAGAACCTTTCCTGTTTCATGGATCAATCAAAGATAATATTAGATTTTCCAACATGCATGCTTCAAACGATGACATTATGAAAGCTTGTAAAGCAGTTGGTATAGAAGACCTAATAGAGCGTCTTCCACAAGGACTCGATACGCCTTGCCACGAGAGAGGATCGTCATTGTCCTCAGGTGAGCGTCAGCTCCTTGCTCTAGCCAGAGCTTTCTTGAGCAAACCTCGGGTCCTCATTCTGGATGAAGCCACTTCCAATATTGATCAACAAAGTGAATCAAAAATCGAAAGAGCTCTTGATAATCTACTCCAGGGTAGAACAGCAGTCATAATCGCTCATCGCCTCGCCACAGCAATGCGCGCGGACATCATTGCGGTAGTAAAAGATCAAGGAATCGTTGAAATGGGTTCCCATACAGAACTCATCGGCAGGCGCGGTTATTACGCAGAGATGCATCAAACCTGGATGCAACAAAATGCAGGGACTAACTTAAGCCATCAGTAGCTTACCTAATCGGTGTAATTTAGCCTCACAAAAAAGTAGTCAGTCCTCAAGAATACTCTGCCTGTTTCTGAGATAAAAGTTGCCATGGTATACTGAGCTCACTTCCGGAGAGAGACAAGTAGTGCAATGACCAAGCAGAAAAACAACCGCCAATATTCTTCTCGAGTTGTTGACGGTGTAGAGAAAGCAGCAGCACGTTCGATGCTATACGCCGTTGGCTTTTCTGAGGAAGACTTCAAAAAACCTCAGATAGGAATCGCCTCGACATGGAGCAACCTTACTCCTTGTAACATGCATATCAACACACTTGCTGATGCCGCAGCTCTTGGTGCAGATGAATCTGGAGGAAAGTCTATAACATTTAATACAATTACCGTGTCCGACGGGATTTCCATGGGGTCACCGGGAATGAGGTATTCATTGGTATCTCGAGAAGTGATCGCCGACTCGATAGAGACCGTTGTTGGTGCAGAGGGGTTTGATGGGTTTGTAGCAATCGGCGGATGCGATAAAAATATGCCTGGGTGCGCGATGGCTATCGCACGTTTAGATCGCCCCGCAGTATTTGTCTACGGTGGCACAATCCAAATGGGCAAGGAAAGGAGGGATATTATTTCCGTTTTCGAAGCAGTAGGCCAATTCGCAGCAGGCAATATCGACGAACTTAAGCTGAAGGAGATTGAGTCTACGGCGATTCCTGGACCAGGTTCTTGCGGAGGTATGTACACGGCAAATACTATGGCGTCCGCAATCGAAGCCTTAGGTTTATCACTTCCGAATTCGTCAGCTCAGGAGGCTGTATCAAACAATAAACGATATGATAGTCACGCCGCAGGGAAGGCCGTCGTCAGGCTTGTTGAGGCCGGTATCAAACCATCAGATATTCTGTCTAGAGAATCTTTCGAAAATGCGATCACTGTCGTGATTGCTCTTGAGGGTTCGACAAATGCGGTGCTGCATCTACTCGCAATCGCTCACGCAGCGAGAATCCCTCTCAGCTTAGATGACTTTACAAAAATTGGCTCGCGAGTTCCTGTGCTCGCCGATATGAGGCCAGCTGGCAAATACGCCATGAGCGAACTTATCCAAATTGGGGGGATTCAACCCTTAATGAAGGCACTGCTAGATGAAGGCCTATTGCATGGCGATTGTTTGACAGTAACCGGAAATACCCTTGCAGAGAATCTAATGGATGTTCCCGCTTATCCAGATGGTCAAAAAGTTATTCGACCCCTATCTGAACCAATAAAAAAAGATAGTCATCTTGTTATTCTTAGAGGGAACCTAGCACCCGAGGGCTCAGTAGCGAAAATAACCGGCCATGAGGGTTTAAGATTTGTGGGAAGAGCTCGTTGCTTTGCGGGAGAGGAGGCAGCTCTGGAGGCGATTCTAAAAGGCATTGTGGTATCCGGTGATGTTGTAGTAGTTCGTTATGAAGGACCCAGAGGAGGTCCTGGAATGAGAGAAATGCTCTCACCCACAAGCGCTATAATGGGCAGAGGTCTATCTCAGGATGTTGCCCTAATCACTGATGGCAGATTTTCTGGCGGCTCGCATGGATTCGTTATCGGCCATATTACGCCTGAAGCTTTCGATGGAGGTCCAATAGCTCTGTTAGAGGATGGAGATAAAATCACCATTGATGCCGAGACCAACACTATATCCGTTTGTTTGTCGGAAGATGAATTAGCTCGACGTAAATCGAAATGGAAAAAGCCTCCACCATATGCGGAGCGAGGAATCCTTGCTAAATACGCGCGCCTCGTAAGTTCAGCTTCGCTTGGAGCGGTAACTGATAACGATTGAGATCTCCTCAAAGCCCTAGCCTCTCTCATAGCAAGCCACCAGTTTCAGGAGCTGGCCGAGCCCGCTGATTATATAGCATATTAGCTAGTCGCTTCTTCTCGTCTTCGTTCATATCTGGAACTTCTTTAGGCATAGCACTTCCTACCTGCATTCCTAATTTGACCGCTGGCCTTTCCCCTACTTCCTCAAACCATCGTTTGAAGTATTTAAATGCATCAATATCTTGCCCTTGAGCTTTCCAACCAATAGTCCACGGGTAGCAAATCATATCGGCAATCGTGTATTCATCTCCACAAATAAATCTTTGGTTATACAATTGGTTGTTCAAAATACCATAGCAACGATTCACTTCATCAGTGAACCGAGCGATCCCATAACTCATATCACCTTTGCCCTCTGTCCGACGAAAATGTCCACACTCGCCAGTTTTTGGTCCCTGATTAGCCATTTGCCAAACAACCCACTGGATAACGTTATACCGACTTCTCATTTCTTTAGGCAGAAATTTACCCGTTTTCTCTGCTAGATATAACATGATAGCGCCTGACTCGAATACAGATATAGCCCCATCGCCATCAACGGGATCATAATCAACTAACGCTGGCATTCGGTTATTGGGACAGATACGTAAAAATTCTTCTTTAAACTGGTCCCCTCTGGCAATATTACATGGGATGAGATTGTAATCTAGCCCACATTCCTCCATCAAAATAGTGACTTTTTTGCCATTAGGCGTTGGCCAGAAATGAAGATCAAGCATAATTGTTTCCTTTGCTTATATTAAAAATTGTTGACAGCAAACTAGCAGAATAACCGCTAGCTGCTAAGGTTCAAGACGATCTAACTATCTCTTCCTTTTTTCATAGTTTAGACATTTTTTAAGCCAACTAAGAAACTAAATCAGATAAGCAATACTACTTTAGTGCTTAAGTTAGCTAGCTGGTTATTTCACGATTTCGCATTTTTAAGAATTACCAACCCGCTTTTTCACCGCAACTTTGATATAGATACCGTCCACCAACCGAGACTATAGTTTGATAAAAGCAATCCTAGACTTGGTATTCACCAGTTATTTGTCGACGTGGATCAAGAGCATCGCGGACAGCTTCACCAATAAAAATCAATAACGTTAGCATCAAACCCAAAGTAAAGAATCCGGTAAGCCCAAGCCATGGCGAATGGATATTAGCCTTTCCTTGAGCCAAGAGTTCCCCGAGAGACGGCGACCCAAACGGCAAACCAAAGCCGAGAAAATCGAGTGCTGTTAACATCGTAATAGCACCACTAAGAATAAACGGGAGGAACGTTAACGTTGCCACCGTGGCATTTGGTAAAACGTGCCTGACGATAACTTCCAAATCTGAAACTCCCAATGAACGAGCTGCACGCACATACTCAAAGTTACGAGTCCTTAATACCTCCGCACGAACTACTCCAACCAATGGCATCCAACTAAATAAAGTCAGAATTCCTAGTAACCAGAATACATTAGGCTTAACAACGCTGGCCAGTATGATCAAAATTAGCAAAATGGGCAGACCAGTCCATATCTCAACAAGCCGTTGTCCGATAAGATCCACGAAGCCGCCAAAGTATCCTTGTATTGCTCCTATTGCAACACCGATTATCGAGCTCAAGATCGTAAGAGAAATCCCGAATAGTACCGACAGCCGAAAACCATAGATAAGTCTTGCTAGCGTATCCTTACCAGAATCATCAGTTCCTAACCAGTGCCTCGCAGAAGGTGGTGCCGGTGCAGCGCTCTCGATATATAGATCTGAACTTCGATAACTGAAAGGTATGGGCGGCATAATCAACCATCCGCCTTTTTCGATTACTAGCTCTCTTATAAATGGATCTTTATACATTGGCTCAATTGGAAGCTCGCCGCCTAAGTCTTGCTCCGTAGTATCAAATAGTACAGGCATATAATACTGACCCTCGAGATACATAATAACTGGCTTGTCATTAGCAATGAATTCGGCAAATAAAGAAATAACAAAAAGGGCGGAAAATAGGATTATCGAATAGTATCCACGCTTATTACTTTTGAACTTACGCAAGCGACGCTGGTTAAGTGGGGACACAATCAACCCCTTGTTTCGAAATCAATACGAGGATCTACAAGAACATACGTCAGATCTCCAACGAGTTGCATAAACAAAGCAATTAGCGTTAGTACAAACATTGTGCCAAAGAGTATAGGATAATCGCGTTTGATAACCGCATCGTATCCCAGTAGGCCCATTCCATCCAAAGAAAAAATAACTTCGATAAGCAATGATCCTGTAAAAAAGATACCTATAAATGCTGCGGGGAACCCGGCGATCACTATGAGCATCGCATTTCGAAAAATATGCCCATACAGGACACGTCGCTCAGAAATTCCCTTTGCTCTCGCTGTCAATACAAACTGTTTGCTAATCTCCTCAAGAAATGAGTTCTTTGTAAGCATTGTAAGAGTCGCAAATCCTCCAATAGTAAGTGCTGAAACCGGCAGAACTAGATGCCAAAGATAATCTAAAACTTTCTCGGTCCAACTCAATTCCTCCCAATTTTCAGAAACTAAACCTCGAAGTGGGAAAAGATCAAAATAGCTCCCACCAGCGAAGAGCACTATGAGGAGAACCGCAAATAAAAAGCTTGGAATAGCGTATCCCACAAAAATAAGGCTAGAGGTCCAAAAATCAAAACTTGATCCATCCCGAACTGCCTTAGCAATTCCTAAAGGTATGGAAATAGTGTAGATCAATAATAAAGACCACAAGCCAAGTGATATCGAGACTGGTAGCCTCTCGAGAACTAATTCTAGTACTGGCCTATCCTGAAAATAACTCACCCCAAAATCAAGTTTCAAATAATTTACTAGCATATTGAAAAAACGCTCGTGTGGGGGCTTGTCAAAACCAAATTGCTTTTCTAAGGCAGCTATCAAATCTGGATCAAGCCCATAGCTGGCGACAGTCCTACTAGATCCACCAATCTCTAATTGCGCACTGGGCCCTGAATCACCACCACCTGAGATACTGGAAGTAGTTGACATGCTGCCCGTCGTAAGTTCCGCAACTATCTGCTCTACAGGGCCACCTGGGGCGAATTGAACTATGATAAAGTTAATTAAGATAATACCAAACAGGGTTGGGAAAATAAGTAACACCCTCTTAATTATGTATGCGGCCATTAATCAAGTAACCTTGAATCTTTTATTTCGTTTCAATTTCCACCGTCTCCCATGATCTGGCTTTTAACGCAGAATCTTTTGCGCGCGCTAAAGATCGCTCGATGCGTCTATCGATAGTGCTATTAACCCATTGCGACGAAATAATTGCCACTATTACGGTGGTAATTACAGTACCAATAAAGATTCCCATGTAACCAAAAAAATAATTACCAACCAAAACAACCGGGATTTTTATAATAATCATTCTTAGAAGAGAGAGGATTAAAGGCGGCATTGGTTTCCCCAAAGCATTAAAACAATGGGTGGCATTAAAAATCACCCCCATCAAACCCACCGCTAAAGGCCCGACTCGCAAATAGTTATAGGCTGCGGTTTGAACCAATGGATCACTGTTAATAAGACCAACGAAGACTTGACCGAATGCCACTAAAATTAAATAGGACAGAACCCCCCAACAAATAACAAAAAAATTTGCAGTTCGCATCGCGACTTTTACACGATCATACAGTCTTGCACCCCAATTTTGCCCAACTATAGGAGATAGACTAATCGACACCGCAAAAATTACCATGATTGTCATAAATTCGATTCGCATCGCGACCCCAAATCCTGCAACAACAGCCGTTCCGTGGCCCGCTAATAACCGAGTAATGACTGCCATCGACACCGGTACAATTAGGTTTGCCGCAATAGCAGGCAACCCAACGTGCAGCATATCTCCGATTGATCTTTTAAATCCCTCCAACCCAAATAACATCATTTTGTCGCGAACCGCGAAGAGATAAAAAAACACTACTATTTCAAAGAATCGAGCAATAACGAAACTCAACGCTGCACCTTGCAGTCCCATCTCTGGGAAAGGTCCTACTCCGAAAATAAAGAATGGTGCAATACCTATGTGCAGTAATGCACCGAGTGCCGAGAGATAGCCTGGGCTAACGGCATCACCCGTTGATCTCATCAAAGTTATACCCACGTTCGTCATAGCGAAAATGGGCATGCCCAGAAGCCAAATTGTCAAGTAAGAAACAATGAGTGGAAGAACTTGCTCATTGGCACCTAAAACCATAAAGATCGGTGTTAGAAAGAAATATGCGATGACACCAATTAAACTTGAAAGCACGGTTACTAGAAGAAGACAATGGGTACCTAGTCTTTTCACCCTCAGGATGTCGCCACCCCCAACAGTTCGAGCTGCCACCGATCCAGCTCCGACAGCAAGACCAAAAGCCACAGACTGTAAAATCATCACTACCGGGAAGGTAAAACTAATAGCAGCCAGTTCATTCGTACCCACCATACCGATATAAATAGTCTCAACGAGCGTTGCAACGTTATACGAAATCATAGACAGCATGAGGAAACCAGTAAGGCGAGCCATGTGCCGTGTGATTGGACCAGCTGTTAAATCACTATTGCTCGATCGCTCGTTACTTCGGTCAGTTTGTTTCATGGCTCTTTGATTTAAAGGAAGTAAAGGAGTTGGCCCGCCCAGAGAGATTCGAACTCCCGACACCCAGGTTCGAAGCCTGGTGCTCTATCCAGCTGAGCTATGGGCGGAGACACAATCCCCTATTGTAGCTACAAATTCTTTATGATGCAGAAAAGTGTTTGTAAATATTGTCCTAGAGTTGGGAGCAAAATGAATAAACAATCGCATTCCGAAAAACAAATTCAAGCCTTCCGTGTTTAAAATCATGTCCTTCTTTTTTTATCTGCCAGACTATGGGCTCATCTGTAACACTGTTAGTGAAAACCTGGCTCTCGCAAACTATGGTTTTCTCATCGTTTAGTAATCGTACCATAAGTTCTCCATCGTGTTGGATATCAGCCGATACCTTGAACTGATCTCCATTTAATACTGGCGTTGTGGTAATTGAAGCCACTTCTTTACCTGCGCTGTACCCTGCAAAACCGTCTGGCCGAATAGTTGCCAGGCATAGGAATCCATTCCGCCAGCCCGTATGCAGGCCATCACTAGCCCCATAATAAATTCGAATCTCATCTTCTAAGAACACTGGATTTGCTGCTGTATAAATACAACCCCAGTCATAATCGAACTCATTACCTTCATTGGCGATAAAAGGCACCCCAGGCAAGATCCGATGCCACTTTCTCGTATCTGGACTCCAAGTAAGCTCTGCCCAAACGCGATCAGTATCTTGATCATGGATCGCAACGATTCCTAGGTACAAGCCCGCGTGATGAAAAATAGGCATCGAGTAAAGTTGTTTAGTGGAATCTAAACCTTCTAATACGATTTCGGTTTTTTCCCAATTCTCAAAATCATCACTAGAAGTCCTCGCGACCTGACGTACATGCTTTTCACTGATTTTTCCCCATTGCCGAGTAATGCCCACATATTTCTGGAGATCATCAGACCACAAAGCATTATTGTGAGTATCCCCAGCGCTATCTGCTTCTGGGCACGCAATTGCGGGATCCCAGTGAATACCGTCTTTCGAGTAAGCGATAGACAAGATATTTGATTTGAGTAGTGCCTTATAACGTCGGTTAGGGTCCGGCTCCCGCAAGTCTTTAAATACTCCAGTCCCGTGAGGACCTCTCCATACTTTTTTTGCCTCGTCTTCTCGCCGAACTTCACCCCGCCACAAGATGTTATTTGCTTTAGTTCCTTCGAACTCAACAAGTCCCAACTCTGGCTTTTCCCAGACAATTCCATCAAGAGAGGTCGCATAGCAAAGTGCCATCTCCCGATTTTCTGGAGCCCAGTACCTTTGTCGACGCTCATCAATACTCATCCCTAAAGCTGAGTTATCGACGATGAAAGGGCTGTACCAGCATTTATATAAATTTTCTTCGTTGTCGTAAATTATATTGGCATAGAGATTATCAAAGCGAGCCTCCCAGGGTTTATCCTCTCCAAACAAAGGATTACTAAGGTGCTTCTCAACAGTCCCGAGCGTAAGCTCAGTGTTTTCTGTATCTTCAATGATACGGTTATCAAGCAAAAGATATCTTTGCTCGTCTGGATACTCTGACTTCACAGTATTAACCCCCTTAGGACTGGTTAAGACAATAATCCCGTAAAAATGGAAAGAATTCTATTCCCCTAGTGCTTTATCTCGAACTTTGAGAAACTCTCCCCAAAGAGAGGAGCATCCGTTGAATACTGCAAACTGGTCTGGGTTAATAGCAGCAACCTTCACGCCAATGAAAGATAGTGGAGAACTAAACATCCCTGCGATTTCACCAATTGTGAGCCGATTAGTGGAGGAAGGCGTGTCAGGGCTTTATGTTTGTGGAGGGACCGGCGAAGGAACCTCATTGACCAATAATGAGCGAATGAGTGTGGCAGAGGCTTATATCAAGGCTGCTAATGGCAAAGTTCCTGTATTTGTTCATGTGGGTCAAGATAGCCTTTTTGCCGCTCGTGAACTGGCTAAGCATGCACTGGCAATAGGAGCGGATGGCATTTCAGCTATGACTCCTAATTATTTTAAACCGAACTCAACTCGAGCTTTGGTCGATAGCTTAAAAGTAATCATCGAGGGAGCCCCAGACTTACCTTTCATCTATTATCATTTTCCAGCAAAGTCGATGTTACAGCTAAATCTTGAGGAATTTGTCGAGATGGCAAGCATCCAATTACCATCTATGTATGCAATAAAATTTACCGACCCCAGACTGCATGATCTTCAATCGATACTGCATGTTTCAAGCGATAAGATCAAAATATTTTTTGGCACAGATGAAATGCTCTTAGCGGGCCTTTCATCGGGAGCCTCTGGTGCCATAGGAAGTACCTACAACTTTGCGCTCCCACTTTACCTAAAACTGATCGAGGCCTGGAAAGGTAATGACCTATTGAAGGCGCAGTATTTGCAAAGCCTTTCGGTCACTATGGTAAAAACATTCGCGCCATTTGGTGGTATTGAAGGACAAAAAGCAATCATGGGTTTGGTTGGAATGGAATGCGGCCCCACGCGATTACCACTAAATATACTTTCGATATCTGAAGTTGATCGATTAAAACAACAACTCGAGGACATTGGCTTCTTCCTCTGGGCGAGATCCTAGAGCAGATCTGCTTACTCACATTCCCTGGTGAATCGCATAAACTTTAGAAATTGCTCCAGTTCGACATGTCGTAATAGCTAGAATATGATATTTGAAGAAGGGTTACTGGAACTAAATCGAACTTGTTGGTAGACGAAGATCTGAACGGTTGCTTTGGATACGGGCGACTTCAATTAACATCACAATTATCTTAGGAAGTACAATGATAGAAAACATCTTCTCCATGGCAGGGAAAGTTTGCTTGGTCACAGGCGGCTCAACCGGGCTGGGCAGCTACATGGCACAAGGTTTTTTGGAAGCAGGTGCGTCAAGAGTATACATCACCGCCCGTTCCGAAGGGGTGCTAATAAAAAAAGCAAAAGAGCTTTCTAAGGTGGGGGAAGGTGAGTGTATTCCAATCATTGGCGATCTGAGCTCAATAGATGGTGTCGAGGCATTAGCAATTAGCCTGCAAGATAGGGAGAAATACCTCGATGTCCTAGTAAATAACGCCGGTATTGGAACCGGTGGTCCATTCAGCGAGCTGAAGCCAGAAACCTGGGATATGACGATGGATCTGAACCTCAAGTCCCCAGTTTTTCTAACCCAGAAACTACGACAGTTACTTGGTTGTAAGGCAACATCAGAGGACCCCTCGCGCGTAATATTTATAGCCTCGGTCGCGGCAAGTTATTCGATAGAAGGGGTATTGGCTTACTCGACGAGTAAAAACGCCGTCGAACATGTAGTACCGACTCTCGCACTCGCGCTATGCGAGGAGAATATCCTAGTTAATG